>Ga0307492_10000056_pt1 | contig 60261 bp, 31 predicted proteins | sample SI3LmetaG_FD_202365 | JGI IMG/M metagenome (GOLD analysis project Ga0307492, IMG submission 202365) | Sea-ice brine microbial communities from Beaufort Sea near Barrow, Alaska, United States - SI3L | ecosystem: Environmental > Aquatic > Marine > Coastal | place: USA: Alaska | collected 2017-05-06 | reverse complement strand
CCCTTATTACAAAAAGTTCATGATAAGGCTAATAGAAAGAGTAATGCTGGGCGCAAGCCTTTAGATGAAGTAATGATGTTTAAAGTATTGGTTTTACAACATCACTACAACCTATCAGATAAACAAACAGAGTATCAAATTGAAGATAGACGTAGCTTCCGTCGATTTATTGGTTTAAATAAAGATATCCGTAGCCCCGATGAAAAAACAATCCATTTATTCAAAGAAAAATTAGGAAAACAGTCATTACTTCCCTCTTTATTTTCCTTACTTGAAGAGCTCATCACTAAAGCAGGGTTTATTGCTAGCCAAGGTCAATTAATAGATGCGAGCATTATACCTGCACCGATACAACGTAATAGCAGAAAAGAAAACCAAGAAATTAAAGAAGGGAAAACACCACAAGATTGGTCAAAAAACAAAACACGTCAAAAAGATACGCAAGCTAAATGGACAGTTAAAAATGGTAAAAATCTTTCGGTTATAAAAACCATATCAATGTAGATAATAAACACAAAATAATTTGCGCTTATACAGTGACAAGCGCTAATGTACATGACTCTCAAGTAGTTGATGATATTTTACTTGATGAAAATAATAACGATATTTATGCCGATTCAGCCTATCGCTCACAAGAAATTGAAGAGAGTTTAAAAGAAAAAGGCCTAAGAAGTCGCATTCATAGAAAAGGTAATCGAAATAAGCCATTGAGTGCACGAGAAGAATTAAGCAATAAATTAAAATCAAAAAAAAGAGTCAGAGTTGAACATATCTTTGGTTTAATTAAAGGGACAATGAATGGACGTTTGATCAGAACTATAGGACTAAAAAGAGCTGAAACTAAGATAGGATTAACTAACTTGGTGTACAACATGAAGCGATTTGCTTTTTTAAGTAGGACAAGTGCGCCTAATAACAGCTAAAATTACATAATAAGGTATAATTGTGGTGATTTAATACGATAAAAAAGCTAATTTATGCCTAATTATGAAGAAAAAGTAAATAAATTCATTAAAGGCAAAAAAAATAGTTCAGTTTCGTAAACGAAACTGAACTATTTGAATTAATAGAGGTTCCCTTATGTTGAATGCTCTCAATAGTTCAATTCAAGCTGAACTTGTTCGGTTTTTCAATGTCAACGACGTCAGTTACCACCGCTGCTTTTTGTAAAGCCAGAATGAAACTATCTCATCAGGCATTCATTGAGTTAAACGATGATTTAGTTCAAACGTATTATGAAGCTGCAACCATTGATAAATGGCAAGGTCATAGGCTGTTAACTATTGATGGCTCTGTCACACAATTACCTATCTCTAACGAACTACTTGAGCATTTTGGTAAAGCTCGTTCACATGCTGCTATGCCTCATGTTCGTCTTTCACAACTATATGATGTTGAAAATAATATTACTCTAGATTTACAGGTAGAAAACCATTCAATAGGAGATCGGAAATGGCGCTAAAGCATTTAAATAAAGGCAAAACAGGCGACTTAGTCGTTTATGACAAAGGTTATCCTGCTGTTTGGTTTTATAAATACCACAAGCTAAAAAATGTTGATTTCTGCATGTGTATTGTTAAAAGCTCTAATGTTGTTAAAGCCTTCTTAGAAAGTGGGAAATATAGTGATGTTGTTGATTTTCCTTGTACTGAAAAGTCTCTTCGTCGATGTAGAAAAGATAAAATATCCACCTAATCACTACGTTTAAGGTTAGTGCGAGTTGACCTACCGTCAGGTGAACCAGAGGTTTTGGTTTCATCATTAACAGATCTACAAGCTTATCCTACTTCTATTTTTGCTAATTTATATCACCAGCGATGGGGAGTTGAAGAAGATTACAAAGTATTGAAAAGTCGCCTCAATATTGAGAATTATTCTAGTGTTTCTGTTGAAGGTATTTTACAAGACTGACACGCTAAGCTATTGACTGAAAACCTTGCGGCTTCTGCAATGCATGATGCAAAACGAAAAATAAAGCAGCCTAAAAATAATAGACGGTATAATTATAAAATCAACTTCACTTTTGCGATAAATCAGCTCAAAGATAATGTCGTCAGATTCACAATGAAGCTAGCTGATATTGAGCTATATGAATTATTGATAAGTAAAATATCAAAGAGTTTAAGTGTTGTTTGTCCCAACCGTAAGTTTGTTCGACAGGTGCGTAGAAACAAGACAAATAAGTACCCAATGAATTATAAACGTATGTGTTAATTCCTTAAGTTAATGACATTGCCATGCGCAAAGCGGAATAAGGTTAGTCAAAATATTAAACGTCAACTTACCGATCATGTAACAGACGTAAATTTATACTTCTATCTCGCTTTGTAACACAGAAGACATTTTTAGAAAACGCTTGAAAAACCTACACCATTACCAAGTTAACTGCTGAGGTGACCACTAACCTTATATTTTTTTAGATTAAACTATTTTAATTAAAAAATTTTCAATGATATGATGCTGGAAAAATATCACGCTGATAAAAGATAATAAAATGAAAAATAAATGGTTTGTTATACCCAAACCCAATATCAATGCAGATCTGAAACTTATTTGCTTTCCTTACGCTGGTGGCAGTGCTTCAACTTTTCTACCTTGGGTAAAAACGCTGCCGGCCAATGTTGAACTAATCATCATCCAAGCACCTGGGCGAGGTGCTCGTATTGGCGAACAGGCTTATTCTGATATGCAGATTTTAATGAGGGATTTAATTAAAATCATACCGAATATTCTAAACAAACCTTATATTTTTTTTGGTCACAGTTTAGGCAGTCGCATCGCTTTTGAGCTTGTGAACCAACTAAAAACGTTAAACCATGCTTTGCCACAACATTTTATTGCATCAGGTAGTAGAGGTCCGCATCATAAAAGTATGAAAGAGCCAATATATAAGTTACCCCACGATGAATTTATCGAAGAATTAAAACAGTTAAATGGAACTCCTCAAGCTGTACTTGAAAATAAAGAGTTAATGGAGTTGTTTTTGCCCTTACTCACAGCCGATTTTGAGATAGCAGACAGGTATTGTTACACAGGAGAAGCATGCTTTAACTGCCCTATTTCTGTATTAGGGGGGGAAGATGATGTTGAGATCAGCTTATCCAAGCTGAATAGTTGGGGAGATTTTTTTATAACTGATGCAGATGTACAACTGCTTCCTGGAGGCCACTTTTTTATTGATAGCCATAGTGAACTGGTACAACAAAAAGTGAATGGTATTATTCATGACTGTTTAAAAAAAATACCATTACAGCATATATTGCCAGATGCACGCGACATGAGTTATGAAAAAGGTGCGTAAACTGAATACAATAAATATCTATGCGGACGCTGTATATAAGACTCGATTTATCAACGAGTTTAACTTGGTTACTCCGGGAGCTGAACACCTAACATTAGTCTCATATAATTTTAATGTCGCAAACTACAACAGTAGTTTATTTCAACAGTTTAATATCCATTTTCCTGAAGCTATTAAATCTTCTGTGTTAAAGCGTCAGGCGGAATATCTTGCCGGGCGCTATGCTGCACGCATAGCTTTGCATAATTTAGGCATTAAAGTGAACAATATTCCCACAGGAAAGCATAGAAGTCCAGTTTGGCCTGTCGTGATCTCAGCTTCAATCACGCATACTGATACCAAAGCTATATGTGCTGCAAGCTATAAAGATAATCATGAGTATTTAGGAATCGATCTTGAAAAGAGAATAAACTCAAAATGTGTCGTCGATATTAAAAACAGCATTATAAACTTACAGGAGGAAGACTTATTATTAAAAAGTAATTTAAGCTTTGAAGACGCATTTTCCCTTACTTTTTCAGCTAAAGAAAGTTTATTTAAAGCGTTATACCCAAGTGTGGGGAGGTATTTTGATTTTTTCGCAGTTCAAATTACTGGTATTTGTTGCCGCACAAATAGCTTTATTGTGATATTATTAGAAGATCTTACACCTCAGTTAAAAGCTGGCATAAAGTTTACTGGTTATTTTAGTTTTGATAAAACTTATGTGTTTACTATGATAGCGCAATAAATATCTAAACCTTTGCTATAAAAAAGTAGTTAACCTGAGCAGCGAATAAAAATTGAACTAAATATCGAGTCATTACCCGATCTTCCTGAACTTAGTATCACTTTGAAGTGCGACAAAAGTAGTTATTCATAAAAACATTCCTTTGCTGTTTTATAGCCTAGCCATTTTCTTGGTCTTGTATTCAATTTAGCAGCAATGATATTACATCGTTGTGGAGTTAATCCTTCCGTTGGTGTTCCTTTTCTTAAATATTGTCTTATCAAACCATAGTATTTTCATTTGTTCCACGTTCCTAGGAGTGATGTGGGTTAGCAAAGTAAAAGGGGCTGTTCGTCGCTTGTTCAACTTTTTTATACTGCTGCCTGCCTCGTCGACATTCATCCGGTACGAATTAATCAAATTCCTTTAGGTAAAAATTATGCTCACATCCAGATTATGTAAACATATAAATATTTACTACCGAATTTCATAATATCCCTCCTCCTTGATATGTAAGCGTAAGGGGAACGACGTCTAGCCTTGCTTAATATTCCAAGGCAGTAAGTGCTCTAGGCTCTGAGGCTTTTTAGCAAGTTCATCTAGGCAGGTTTGCAAATAGCTGTCGACCAACAAGCCGTTGACTTTGGCTGTTTCAACAAAGCTGTAGAGTATTGCACTGGCATTGGCACCACGTGATGTATTTGAGAACAACCAGTTTTTTCTGTTATGTGCACATGCACATAACAGAAAGAATTGGATGTTTTGCTGGATAGAGGTTGGCGCAAAATATGCTGGTATCATTCAAAGTCTGTTAGTGACCTGCAAAATGCATGATATAAATCCTTATATTTGCTTTGGTTGATATTCTGCCAAGCATTGCAGCATATCATCCAAAAGAAGTACATGAACTAACTCCTAGGCTTTGAAAAGAAAAACTTTCCCCAAACTCCATGTGCTTAGATCTGGATAGGTAGGTTAAAAAGCGTCCTAGGATGACCGCTTATACCAATTGAAATAATCATTTCATCAATTTAATCCAGTCTCTGAAGCACATTTTCTTTACCCTTTTAACATCAGATATGAAGACATTCCAAGCGCTTGATAATTCTTCAACAATATCTTCAAACCCTTTGGGTGTAGATCCTTTAGAACGATGAAAAATAGAAAATGATCATTTAATATCAATAAGTTAATTTATATAAAAATGAAAAAGAGGCTATATTGTGCTAGTTATTAAGCTGCTAAACACAATAACCCACCCAAAAGGCCTCTTATGAATTCAGCTTACGTTAGTTCTCTCGACTTTTCATTATTTTGTGAAGCCAAACATCAACTAAATAACATGATCGAGTTTCTTTGCTCTGATTTACCTTTGTCAGATGAACATGGTCCCATAGAACAATATATTCACCAGCAAAGACAAGAGTTGCTAAGGCGTTTACTTCAAGGTCACCTAGATCTCAGAGCTTCTCAAGAAGTTAAAAAAGAGAGTATTGTTAACAAGGAAGGTCTATTGTTAACACATTTTCGTGCCAATACAATGGCCACTTTAAACAGCTTGTTTGGTCAGGTAACAGTCAAGCGCAATGGCTATAACAAGCGTAATATCAAAAGTGAGTATCCATTGGATGCACAGCTAAATTTAGCCAACGATCAATGCTCAGATGGTTTAAGGTTGCAGCTGGCTAGGCAGGTAAATCATTGTGCTTATGATCATGCTATTGAGCATATTAAGGAAACTACTGGAGCGAAAATAGCTAAGCGTCAAGGTCTTGAACTTGTTAAAGATATGGCACAAGACTTCGTTGGTTATTACCAACAAAATCGCTACCTTGAAGAAGAGCCAACAAACGATCTATTGATACTCACTTTTGATAGTAAAGGGATTGTCATGCGACCAGAGTCCCTAAGGGAGTGTACAAAAAAGAAAGCAAAAAATTCCAAAAAAATGAACTCTAGATTAAGCGCAGGTGAGAAAAAAGATCGTAAGCGTATGGCACAAGTTGCTTCCGTTTATACCGTCATTCCTCATATCAGAACGGCTGAATCGATCATGAAAAGTGAGGATGACAAGGTTAAAACGCTCAGAGTCCCCGCGAGAAATAAACGCGTTTGGGCTAGCGTAAAATGAGAAGCCATCAGTGTTATCGAGGAAGCTTTCGTTGAAGCACTACAACGCGACCCCGAACAAAAACGACAATGGGTTGTGGTTATTGATGGTCACCCAGCTCAGCGAAAAATGATTAAAAAAATAGCGAAAGCGCAAGGTTAAAGTAACCATCCTACTGGACTTTATCTACGTACTGGAATACCTATGGACAGCGGCTTGGTGCTTTTTTGATAAAGGAGATGAGGCAGTAGAAGCTTGGGTAGCAAGCTATGCAATAAAAATCCTCAAAGGAGGTAGCAGTCAAGTGGCTAAAGGACTCAAGCAGAGCGCGACTAAGCGTAAATTAGCTAAACGTAAAGGTGTTGATAGTTGTGCTAAATACTTGCTCAATAACACAGAAAGACTCAAGTATGATGTCGCCTTATCATCAGGATTTCCAATAGCCAGTGGAATAATCGAAGGCGCTTGTCGTCATCTTATCAATGATCGTCTAGATATAACGGGGGCACGCTGGGGACTTGATGGTGGCGAAGCTTTACTTCAATTGAGATCATTAAAGTCTAGCGGTGACTTCAATAATTATTGGTTATTCCATAAACAACAATCAAAAAAGCGTTTGTATGGTGTAAATTAAGATAAATATTTTGTAACTATTCAGCTTCATCTTCAATAAATATATTAGGCAACTGATTTTTGAATAGTATGCTAGACTTGCAGATACTGATTGTTTTCTGCACGTCGACAGATAGCTCCTGATCAAACAGAACATCTTCGCTCCTTGCATACTTCTAAAGCATCCTGATATTTTTTGGTGAACTTTTGTCATCCTAATATCATTCTCGCCTTGATTGTTGGTAAATGGCACACCAGTACTCATCATGAAGCGTAAAACATCATCTTGATAATCTCTTAGTCGCTCTAGCAATGATCGGGATTTGGTTCGCTTTAATCGGCCTCGCTGACCTTTAATGCGACTACTTTTATCTGGTGGTGGGCATTTAGCGTCACCTTGAGCCAATATTTTTTGATATCGCTCACTATATTTCTGTTTAACTCCTGCATCCAAGTCGGGATTATCTATCTGAGCTTTATTTATTTATTTCTTTAAGTAATACTTGCATATCCTTCGCCCATTGCATCCCGTCTTGCTCCCAAGCTCTTTCTAATTCTCGGATGTGGTGAGCATTACACAATGCGTGTTGGCATTGTGTATATTGATAATACGGCTTCCAGTGGTCATGACATAGCACACCAGTAAAGTGCGGTAAAATACCGGCCTCATCCATCACTATTTTTCCTCTCTTTTCATTAGGGTAAAAATAGGTCCACCAAGTCGTTGATGCACCATGAAGCCATCGCCGTTTACCGCCGATATTAATGCCAGTCTCATCAACATGCAAAGCTTGATGAGGGCTTTGTAATGCCCTTTTTATGATATATTCTGCGCCCGATGACTTTACCAGTGCCGCGGCTTGTTCATTAAAGTTAAATAAACTACCAGCACTGATCGGAATACCAAGTTGATCACTAAAGTATTCTTCAATGCGATTATAACCCCGTGCTGGCGTTGGTGCCTGTGTTGACACAATACTAAGGTTTTCTTCTTCTTTCTCTTCTTCTGCATATTTCCTTTTTTCTGCTAAGGCTATCGCTTCACTGTATTCGCCATGAAGCAATAATGTCGTGGTATCAATATGCACCGATTGACCAAGCAAGCCGCTGTACTTCAATATCGGATAAAACATTGATCGGAAGTTGTGTGTTTGTCATCGATGGTTGCTCTAAAAAGCTCAAGTGAAGGTAGCATGACACACCCAAATAAGGTTGTCTGTGATCCATTGACCATAGCTATTTGATCTATTAGCCCCCCCAAAAAAAATCAGCTTGTGGATTTGGGGCGAATTTTAATTATTTTAATTTTTTAAATACGTGCGGAATGCAGGGTGCTACAACGCGACAAAGAAAGAGACAAAAGCAATCCAGAAAATTACCTTCCTTGGAATTATCTAAAAACCATTCAATAATTAGCAGTCTATTATTTCACACAGGTTTGGGTTTATCGCCCAGCTCTAGGCGTGCCTTAAGGATATTGTCAGGAATTGACCCCCGCTACTCGACAAATCATTAATGGTGCCAACTTATACGCCATGCTGTCGTAAGCTCTCAAAGCAGCTGCAAGTAGCTTAGCCTTCAAATAATGCCGCGCTCGCGGCACTGCAAAGTATCGCCGCTAGTAAAGACGTGATCTCCCACAGTGACACAGTTTAGCTGTAGCTAACTGCGGAATGAATACCGTAGGTTGATTGAGCGCTTACGTTTGATTAAATCAGAACAGTCGGCGTTGATTAGGGAGTATTGACTTTTCGTGTATTCACCTTGTTCATAAAAACCTGATTAAAACTCTGGCCTTTTGAAATTTTTTCAAGGTCTTTATAAAAATATTCTTTCCTAATCAGAGGAATGACTGCCATTCTTGCTGCTTGGTAGTTTTTTACTATATCGCCGGAATAAAATTTATTTCCGTTTACTAAATTCTGCACTCTACTGACCTCTTCAAACGAAATATGAATATCTATTGGCTGGTAGGGCTCCCTGTAATCTAGAGTGAGAGCGGCTCCTTCGTCGAACCAAATGGGCATTTCTTTTTGAATACGTAAAAATCCAACTCGTTCTTGAATTTCGGCATGTAGCCACTCATGAGCAAGGACGTCAGTATTTTCCCCATAGGGCCCTACTATAATGCACGTTTGCCAAGGTGTTCTATGCAAGGTTGCAGTTTCATTAGCCCCCCATTTAGCAGCCGTTGTTTTTTTTGAAGTGAAAAGAATTATGGGCTTTGAAATCGGTTCACCATAAGTATTTTCAATACGTCCTGATGCTGAATTAATGAGTGCTTTAAAGGCAGTATATTGATTTTTTGATAGTCCAACATTGGCATATGAATTGTGTTGTATTGCTTGATAATCCATGTACGGTATCAGAGCACAAGCAATACCGTGCCTTTTAAAATAAACACTAGTAAATAGAGCGATTAGGATTAAAAACAAGATACCCAATGTATATAAATTTGAAGCTAAGCCAATTTTCTTTTGTGGTCTTATAAACTTCCTTTTTTTGTCGCTTTTGGTTCGAGCTTTTACTAATTTTGTCTTCATATTTAAATGAGTTTTTTACCCGAATAATGTTCAATATGCGATCCATGGTAACAGACAAAGTTCTCTCAATACAGCGGATGTGGGGGAAGGCAGGGCAAACGGGTTAAATTTATACACTCGTAGCCCCAACAGTTATCACTTTCATCATGTAGGCGTTATGCTTGGCAAGGACTACTATAAACCACGGTCAATAGGATCTGTCAAATGACCAAAACTGATTGCTTACTTTTTACCCGTTCGCCCTGTGAGGGAAGGTGATTTTTTGACCCTGTTCAGGTGAGTTAAATTTCAATAGCTCTTGACTATACTCATGAGCTTGGTATAGTTTGTTAAATATTAGTAATACTTTGTATTAACGATTGTTTTTGAGCGTTTATGCTCTTGCCCTGGTGGCCTATATCGACATAATAGTTGATTGTTATAACCTTACTGATGAGTAATTCCGCAGTAAGGTTTTAATAAACTTATGAGTAAAATAAAACGTTGGGAATTAGTCAAATATGTTTAAAAGAGTTGTAGTAACAGGCTATGGTGCAGTGTCATCCCTAGGGGAAAACTCTAATGAAATCTGGGAAGCGCTAATGCAAGGGAAACTCGGCTATGACCGAGTTGAATTTGACGATAAAACCATCACCAGTAAGTTTTTTGGTTTCATGAGCAAAAACAAAGCTAGATACAAAGGCCTTCCCAAAAGTATACTCAAAATGTCACCAGATTTTGCCAGAAACGCTATGGTGGCCTCTCGTGAGGCATTGAAAATGGCGTTCGGTCCAGAGGCTCATCCTAATGACTTTATTGATCCTCATGATTTTGGTGTTTTGATCGGCACTGGCTGGGGGGGCACCGATAGCGTTAACAATAATAATCAGGACTATATTAATTCTGGTATAGCAACGAGTTTCTCTTCTTTAATGTCGATGCACAGCCTGGGTACCGGTGCTGTGTCTATGGCGTGGAATTTACGTGGTTATCAAAATACGCCTATCGCAGCTTGCGCAACCGGCACAATGGCTATTGGTGATGCTTTTGAAATCATCAGAAGTGGTCGTCAAAAGGCGATCCTTGCTGGGGGAAGTGAATCCCTGAAAGAACAATTCAATGTTTGGTCTATAGATATCATGACAGCACTTAGCAAAGAGCAAGACGTTCGGGAGCGTGCCTGTTGTCCTTTTGATAAGCGTCGAAGTGGCTTTGTATTATCAGAAGGTGCTGCTGTTTTATGTCTTGAAGAGATGGATCACGCTTTGGCCCGTGGGGCGAATATTTTGGGGGAGATCACTGGCTATGCTAATTATTCTGACGCTCGCGATATGACTGCGCCTGCCCAGGATATGCTCTCCAGAATCAAAACGATCGAAGTAGCCCTTGGACAGGCCAATTGCAAGGCTAAGTCTTTGGATTACATCAACTTGCACGGTACATCCACGCCTCTAAACGACATCAACGAAACCAATTCTTTAAAGCAAGCGCTGGGCAAACAGGCTTACGAGATTCCTTGCTCCAGCACAAAGTCTAATACTGGTCACCTGATTGGTGCTGCGGGTTCAATTGAAGCGGTGTTTTGCTTAAAAGCCATAGAAACCGGCATATTGCCTGCTACCGTAAATTTAAATGAACCTGATCCTGAGTGTGATCTGAACTACATACCCAACCAATCTATTGAGGTAGGTGAAGTCAATCGTGTCCTGAATTTGAGTTTTGGCTTCGGCGGTGCGAACTGTGCGCTTGTCATAGAAAAATTTGTAGGATGATCCGCTAAACAATCTTGATTGAAACAATGGAATAATGGAATAATGGTACAAGGGTAATATGAAACAATATCAAATAGCGTTTTCCAAAAAAGATGTCGCTGATTGGGCAGAATTTTCGGGAGATTATAATCCTATTCACTTTGATTTGGATAGGGTGCGTAAACTTGGTCTTCAGCATATGGTTGTGCATGGCATGTTGGCCATAATGCCAGTCAAGAACACACTATCCGAGCAGTTTAATGTGGCTGAACGTATTGGATGGGTCACTTTTAAAGGAATGTTCAGTCAGCCTATTCCCCAAGATGAGGCATTTCCAGTCAATATATCTGAACGTAAAGGTAAGCTGCGTTTTAGTGTAAGAAATTTCTCAGGCGATACCGAGTATTTAAAAGGCCATTTTGCTCAGGCTGATAATCCATTGCAGGAATATGCCAATGAGGAAGTGGTGTTGTCTACTGATCATATTTCTAACCAATATATGGCACTATTTCAACAGCATTATGGTATTGATTACCCTCTTTGGATTGTCCTTGATAACATTGTCTTTGCAGACTTTGTCAATAGCAAGGTTCAGCCTCTGAAAACAATCATCAATCCTGAAAATAAGACACCGACAAAAATTGAAGATTCAGATGAAACTATTATGCATCTTAGTCACACCGTGTCTTTTGAACCCGAGTTCGTCGAAAAGCTTACGTTTGAAGAGCTGCGCTCAGGTGCGGTGTCATATGAGGTTGTACAACCAGAACTCATCAGAAGTGAGGGGAATACGGTATGTTCTTTGACTTTGCTGGTTAAAGTTGGAAGCAAAATGTGCATGCTAGTGCAGATGAAACTAATCATAAAACAGCCGGGTTATGAATCCCGGTAACTTTATTAAGATTTATAAAACACAACGTAATTTATAAGACACAACTTACTTAAGGAATATTGTTATGGATATTTTTGAATTTATGTCCGACGCCATTGAAGAATTGGTAGACCTGGAATTTGACTTAACGCCAGAGGCGAGTTTGGATTCCCTGGAATTAGCCAGTTTGGATTACATTGAATTGCAGGTAATGGTTAAGAAAAACTATGGTGTTGTTGTTGACGCTGATCTTTTCGAAAGTGGAGAGCTCAAAACCTTAGGAAATTTTTGTAGCTACATAGAAAGTCATAAATAAAAACTATTTCTTGGGAGTAAAACATGAACGCTACAGCCGATGTCGAGTTTGATGTATCTGAAAGTAATAAAAAGGGACTTTCCCGACTGATTACTGTGTCTCACAATAGGCCGATGAATTTTGCTGATGCTTTGGACTGGGATACGGGCGTTGATCGTCGTTTATGTCCTAAGGTTCCTGAACACGGTTGGCTATATGGGACTGATCTTTATGAGCAGTTAACGAAAGAGCAGCGCATAGAATGCTTGTGGATGGAGATTGCCAGAGATGTTTCTATGTTTATTTCTCTGGAGCAGACGATCCCCGTCCTCTATATGGGCTACGTAAATAAGTATCAGGGACAACTCTCGAAGGATATTAACGAATACCTGATGATCTTCTCCAAAGAAGAAATCGTGCATACCATGGTATTTAAGCGTTACCTTAAAGAAGCTAACTTACCTCTATATGTTGGCGAGGGTTCGGCGCAAATACTCTTGGGTGAACTGCCAAATCTAAATCCTGCTCTGGGCATCATGTACACGCTTATTATCGAGTGGATAGCAGAACTGGGTGCCATGGAAAGTACCCAGGACGCTAATTTAGAGCCTATGACCAGAGCGCTGTTCAAAAATCATCATAGGGATGAAGCACGCCATATTTCATTTGGTAAGTGGATTTCAGAACAATACATCGCGCAATGTGATGAAGCGCAATTACAACAGATAAAAGGTATGGTTGCTGGTCTGGTAAAGCGTATGATACCCGCCTACACTTTTACACCTGAAATCGCTGATTATGTGTCTTTTGACTATCCAGTAGATAAAAATAATTCAGCCGTTTTTACTCAAATCTATCAGTCTGAATCCAATAAAACCCTTAATCAAAAACGATTTAAGCAGGTGTTCAATTGGTTAGAAGGACTTAATCTGCTGTGAGTCAGGATTTGGATGGTATTTACAGTAATACTTGGGATGTGGTGTGTGTCGGGGCTGGTATCACTAGTCTTGCATTCGCAGCTCAATTATTGCAAAAAAAACCAGAGATTCGTATTCTGATTGTCGACAAGCACTCTCTGGCAGGGGGGTATGCTACGCATTTTAAACGTCCCCGTCGCACAGACGCAGAGTTTGATTGCAGTATGCATAAAATCTCTGGGGTTTGTAAAAAAGAAGGTAACTTTTTACGTATATTCAATAAGTTAGGCTTGTTTGATAAAGTGAAGCTCGTGCCTCATCCTGATCTTTTTGAAGCCTGCTTTGAGTCCCAAGATCTCGTGTTGGGTAACGAGCCTGAGCTTATCAAAAGCGAATTAAAAGCCAAATATCCTGAAGATGTTGATGGGATAGAGCAGTATTTTCACGAAGTCTCTACATACGGCAAGGATTCTTATTTTCAATACCAGATCTTGGATGGTAGCTACGAAATTGATATAAAGAGGCTCAGATTTGCCCATCGTAATTTTAAAGACATTACGGTTGCCCAGGCGCTGGAAGAGCGCTTTAGCAACGAACAGCTAAAGCACATTATCGCTGCGTCGGCTATTTATGTCGGCGGTTTCGCAGAAGACATGAGCTACCTTTACTTCATGCACGTTGTTTACGCCACCATGTTTCTTGGCAATGCTTATGCTGTTGGTGCTTCTCAACATTTATCGAATGTGCTGGTCAGCCGAATAGAGCAGGCTGGTAGTTGCGTGAAGCTCAAAACAAGGGTTGAAAAAATAGTCCCTGCACAACAGGGAAAGCTTCATCAATTGCACACCCGAAAGGGAATTATCAAAGGACATCGGATTTATATCAATGCCGCACCTCACCATGCGGTGTTTGACCTGTTTGATGATCAACCGGCGTTAAAGAGAACGCGGGAGAAACTCAACGATCTGAAACCTGCCAAAGCGACGACAACGGTATATGTCACTACCGATATTGCCCCAGAAAAACTCGGCGTGACCAGTAGTGAAATGATGGTATTTAGTGACCCGTACAATGTGAGTCGTGAATTAAGAGAAAAAGCTGGACATAGTGGTCTCGAAGCCGATTACGAAAACGCTTTTTGGCAATCATCTCCAATGGAAGTCACTAATTACTTCTCCCTTAATCCGGGGGCAGGGAATGTGCTTTGTCTTAATGTCCTGGATCTGATGTGTCACTGGCCTGACAGAACATCGCCGGATTACAAGGAGAAAAAACAAAGAGCAGAAAATGTGCTTTTACGGCGGCTTCTTAAGGCAAAGCCTAGGCTCAAAGGACATATTATGCATTCTGAGCTGGCATCTCCTCATACCTACCAAAGGTATACTTTTAATACACTGGGTTCAGGGTATGGCGCTGCCGTCACACCTGGCTCAATTGGACACACATTCCACTATGGGTTTCCGTATCCGAACATAAAATTTTTAAGCGCGTGGGTGGGCGGATCCGGCTATGAAGCAGCCTTCGTTTATTCTGAGATCATGGTGAAAAAATGGCTCAATGAAGAGCAACGACAGCGCCAAGCTGCAAAAAAGAACAATGAGGAAAGTGTGTAATGCGTTTAATTAATTATTTATTTAATAATGCCACATGGAAGATGGCGTTAATCTTAATACTGTCCATATGCTCCGGCCTGTTTGGCGCTGCGATAGTTGCTGTTATTGGTAAAACCATTGCCGTTGAACTAACACCGCAGGAAGCCGCACTTTGGTTTTTTGTGTTTTGTGTTTTGTATGTGGTGACTAAATCAGTCTCTGAAGTCTGGTTGTTAAAATATACCCAGACACTGGTATATAACTACCGAGTTGGATTAAGCGACAAAGTTGCCAACACTGAACAGAGTCGTCTCGACAAGATAGGAAAAGACGGCTTAATGATGATCCTCACCAAAGACCTGGATAACTTTTCACTGGCCTTTCAACTTTTACCTGCCTCTGCCAGCAATATCGTGGTGATTTTTTCTTGCCTGGGCTATACGGCGTGGCTCTCTTGGGAAATATTTTTAATTTTTATTGTGACCATGTTTTTCGCTATTGGCAGTTATCTACTGGCAGAGAAAAAACCCTTAAAAATACTATTCCAAGCGCGAGCAGTTTTGGGCGGCCTTTACGAAAACTTGAGGGGGGTCGTTGATGGCAATCGTGAATTGAAGCTCAATCACGAAAGAAAAAAACATTTTATCCATGATGTTATTGCTAAAGATGCCAAGGCGTTTACTTCTTTGTACAGTGAAAGTATGACCCGCTATACCTGGATTAACAATTTCGGCAATATATTGTTTTATCAGGGTATTGCCGCAGTATTGTTCTTACTCCCTTTGATCTCTGTTGAGTCAATCGCCATTATTACCAGTGCGACGCTGGTCATGCTTTATGTTGTACGCCCAATTAGTGAACTCATGACGGCCATGCCTTCTTTACGACAAGCCAATGTCTCACTTGAACGTATTCTGGAAATAGACGGTGACCTGAATAATGAATCCATAGAACTTATTGTCCCAGATCCATTTGGAAAAAGTCTGGATTTATTGCAGATTGAAGAAGTGATGTTCTCTTATGATGGTTCTGATCACGGCTTCACCATCGGTCCCATTTCGTTAGACCTCAAGCCCTCGGAAATTGTGTTTATTGTGGGGGGGAACGGCTCTGGCAAGACCAGCCTAGCGATGATTTTGTTAGGCTTGTATGCGCCATCATCAGGTCAAATCAAACTCAACGGTATAGCGGTCAACAAAGAGAATATTATCAATTACAGACAACGTTTTTCAGCGGTATTCGCCGATAGCCATCTGTTCAAGCATTTACCCATTAATCCCAATATGGATGTGACAAAAACGGCTCAGTCTTATCTTGAATCATTGGAACTTGATGGTAAGGTCAGAATAGAAAATAATGAGTACAGTACGACTGAACTATCTACCGGACAGAGAAAACGTTTGATGTTGATTTCTTCCTATCTTGAGGATCGGGCGTTTTATGTATTTGATGAATGGGCAGCAGATCAAGATCCAGATTTTAAGCGAGTGTTTTATAGCAAAATACTGCCTGAATTAAAGGCCCGCAAAAAATCCGTAGTTGTGATCTCTCACGACGATAGATTTTTTGACGAGGCCGACCGACTCATTTGGCTGGAAGAAGGCAAGATTAAATCAGAAGAACAACGTAAAGAGTTGCTTCTGGGGTAAATGGTATATCAGGCAAGCTGGTATTGGATTAGGTGACTCAGTTAATGAGCGATGACAACAAGTGAAGTAGTGTTTAGAAATGAATCAAGTTAATAACGTTTGGATGTTAATCGCCGCAGGCAGTACATTTTTGGCGTCAATACTGCACATATTGGTGATAGTCGGTGGTCCTGATTGGTATCGCTTTTTTGGTGCCGGAGAACAGATGGCTGTGTTGGCTGAGCGGGGCCATTGGTACCCACTAGTCGTTACCAGCTTTATTAGTCTTGTTTTAGCGGTGTGGGGCTTATTTGCATTGTCAGCGTCCGGTGTCATTGCTCCTCTGCCCCTTTACAAATGGGCGCTGGGCGCTATTACCTGTGTTTTTCTATTAAGAGGATTATGTCTTATCCCTGCTTTTCGCTTTGTGCAAGGGTTGAGTGATGTGTTTTGGCTTTGGAGTTCGCTGATCACTTTATTTATTGGCTCAGTCTACTTCATTGGCATGTTAAAACTGCTGTCTGTTGGTAGCACTAATTCTAAATTCCTGTCGGAGTAAACCCATGTTAAGTATTCGCAATCTTTCAAAAAACTATGGACAGCAAATGGTTTTACCTGGATTGTCTATTGAGTTTGCTGATAGTCGAACCTGCATTGTTGGTGCAAACGGCAGTGGAAAAACGACATTACTTTTCATTTTGGCTGGGCTGTTAAAATCAGATTCAGGCAATGTACTATGGCAAGAAAAAATCTTGGCAAATTCTAAGGTCATGACTTCAATGACTGCAATTGCTTCTGACGGTATTAGCATTCCCGGGTTTTTAACCGTAAAAAAACTACTGCTTCTAACCGAAAGCTTATGGCAGGTAAAAATCCCTGAAAAACTGGTATTAGAATTTGGACTTGACGCGCATTTTAATAAAAAGGTAAACCAACTTTCCGCTGGCAATCTCAAGAAAACGCAACTGGTCAATGCATTTATGCGTAATCCAGAGGTGTTGCTGTTGGATGAACCAAACACTTCTTTGGATGAACATAGTTGCGAAGTATTGTGGCGCGCGATGAGAGAATATCCAGGCTCTATTATCGCTGCCAGTAATGAACCTGCGCTCTTTACCCAGGCAGGTTTTGCAATTCAGGATCTCACAGATGATCACTAGCTATATTGGTTATCGCGGGCAGCTTTTTCTGTATGAGATAAAGCATTGGCTGTCACAATTGTCGGGTATGGCATTATGCCTAGTTTGCCTACTTGGCCCTGCCATTCCTGTGCTTTTTTATTTAGCACTTCTGGGTTTAGGTATGTTACTTGAGCAAGAAATGGAAGTGTCTCAAGCGCTACTATTTATGGTTTGCCTTTTACTTTTTCAGACTGTTATTTTAGATTTGTGCAAAGACGCCATCAAAGGTTTGAGATTTCAGCAATTCACTGACTCATTGACTGTTAAAAGTTGGTTAGTCAGGAGCTGTGATTGCTTCTTAGCAACAGTTTTTAATCCGATGGTATTGCTTAATGTGCTGGTCATTAGTTCAGTTAGTACGGCGTATTGGTCTCAGATTGATCACATGATGCTGTTCCTTGTTCTACAAATCCTGGTGTCAGTCGCTATTTTCTTATCTCCTTTGAAGACATACCTGTTAATTACTTTGACCTTTTTGCTGAGTCTCGTGCAAATAGCAGCATCAGTTGAAATTGCCCTACTAGCGATTTTAATGCTAGGGGTGGTGTTGTTTTTGATTCCTTTTCCTAAGTTGGCTTTACAGTTTAATCACTATCCAGCTTGGTTTTTTTGGTTGGATTTTTGGTGGGCCAATATTCGTATGCCAATGTTGGTATTGACAGTGAGCGTGATTTCTTTACTTATTGCTTTTGGCTTTGTGCAACAAAGGCCAGATCTTGCCAATACCATATTTTTAGTGGCTGGGCAGTTTTTGGTACTTTTAGTGTCTGGCCTGCAGGTTGAACTCAATAAGCTGATGCAAAACAATCTGGCTTTTTTTAAATTATATCAAGAGGTTGCTGGGTTTTGTGTGGTGAAAGATCTGGTCCTGGCAATTGCCGGTTTGTTTGTTTTTGTGTTGTTTAGTTATGTTTCTAGCAGTATGTTGTCTGGGGCCATGCATTTTATTATCTTAATGTGTTGTTTTTTAGTGGCGCGACAAAGACCGACATATCTGCTATTGACCTGGTTGCTGAGTTGTGTATTTGTTGTGCTGTTGCAGTATGTCAATTAACAGGGGAGTGATTTGTGGATATCGCAAAGAAGAAAAAGAAAAAATCATTTAAAAAATACGGAGTCCTCACATTTTTTATATTGGTAGTGATCGTGTCAGGTATTGCGATGGGCATTTTTGGCAATGTATACAGTGTTAAGCGTGAAACGTTGTCTGTGGCGACTGTTATTTCTGGTGATTTTTCGATAACGGTACGCGCACCTGGATATCTAGTGCCAGGACAAATACAGTTTTTAACGTCTGAAATAGATGGTTTCGTGCAGAAAATAAATTTGAAGACAGGAATGCATGTGAAGCGGGGCGATCTGATTTTGGAACTGTCTAATCCCTCACTTTTACGGGAAGCTGAGCAACTAAAATGGGAACTTGAGCAAGCCAAGGCAGAGTTTAGAGCGCTTGATACAGATGGTGAAACACAGTTACTGCAAATGAATGCCAAGATATTAAAAACGGAGATGGAACTGAATCGTTCATCAAATCGCTATGATACCTACATGGAGCTGAAAAATAGGGGGGGGGTAGGTGTGCCTCTTATTGAATTCCACGATACAAAGTTATTGGTAAAAATGCACCGAGAAAATTTAACTATCGACAATGCGCTTTATGAGCAACTAGAGCTAAATAATCAAGCTCGTGAACAGGCAAAGCAGGCACAAGTGAAACGACTGGAGCGGATTTACGAATCTAAGCAGTTGCTGGTGGACAGCTTACAAGTCAGAGCAACGATTGATGGCGTGGTGCAGTCCCTGCCATTGAAGATGGGACAAAGGGTTTCCACTGGCACTAATATGGTTATTTTGAGCCGCCCAAATGATTTGATCGCTCAACTACAAGTGCCAGAACATGCAGTGTCGGCCGTAGCAGTAGAGCAAACTGTAGAGATAATTACTCGCAATAGCCGGGTTAGAGGTGTAGTCGCCCGGGTAGAGCCTACAGTAGAAAACGGCACGGTTTTGGTGGACGTGATATTTACTGGTGAACTGCCATCCGATGCCAGAGCCGACCTGAGTATTGATGGTGAAATTACAGTCGCTTCTCGCGCCAATACGCTGTTTGTAAAACGCCCCAGCCTGGCCCGTCAAAACGCCATTGCTTCAGTTTACAAACTATCACCTGAGGGCTCAACGGCTAAACGAGTCGACGTGAAATTTGGCATGGCGTCTTCTACAGAGGTAGAGGTATTGGCTGGATTGAAGGGGAATGAACAAATTATCGTGTCAGAGCAAAACAGCTTTCAGAGACACGACGAGATTAGAATTAAATAAATTGATGCATATTAACAGGAACTGATCATGACAATTATTGATATATCCGGTCTGACGAAGATCTTTAGTACCGACGAGGTAGAGACCCACGCGCTTAGCTCTCTCGATGTGCAAATCAACAAAGGAGAGTATGTGGCCATTACGGGTCCGTCTGGGTGCGGTAAATCCACTTTAATGTCTTTACTTGGCCTGTTGGACGAGCCTAACGGTGGCAGCTATTCATTAAACGGCAAAAACGTGTTCGATTTGAGCAGCAAAGAAAGCGCCGCCATTCGAAACCTTGAAATCGGTTTTATATTTCAGTCTTTTAATTTGATCAGTGACATGACTGTGGCACAAAACATTGCGTTGCCCCTGAGCTACCGTGCTGACCTAAGCAAGGCCGAACGTAATAAGCTGGTAACACAAGCGATGGAGCGCGTTGATATAAATCATCGAAAAGATCATTTCCCAAATCAACTTTCTGGTGGTCAACAGCAAAGAGTGGCAATCGCCAGAGCCGTAGCAGGTTCACCATCAATTATCCTTGCTGACGAACCGACAGGAAACCTTGATTCAACCAATGCTGCAATCGTTTTGGATCTTTTGGATTCACTAAACAAAGAAGGGGCGACTATCTGCATGGTTACCCACGACCCAGACAGTGCAACTCGCGCCAGCAGAGTCATAAGAATGCGAGATGGCAAGATAGAATCCGATGAATCTCAAAGCTTACCTGAAACGGCATAAGGAATAGTCAGAAATGAATTGGATTCTGGACGACTTGAAATATGCGGTGAATGTGATGACCCGCAATCGCTTTTTTACGGTTTTCACACTATTGATATTAGCGGCTGGCTTTTCCTTGTGCATTTTTATGCTAAGTTTTATTAATGGCTCGCTTAAAGCATCGATGCCCTTTGTTAATGGCGATCGATTGCACCGTATTGACGCAGTGCAACATCAGATGACCTACAACGGAGACAATATGACGTTGCATGAGTTCGAACATATTAAAAATAGCAGTAGTATGTGGTCGTCTATGGATGTCTATTATGAGCAGGATGTCGCTATCAACCTTGATGATGAGATTGCAATATATAAGGCCCATTTTGTCTCAGATTTATTCTTTGAGGTTTCTGATGCGTCACCACAATTGGGGCGTGTATTAACGGCTCAAGATTTGCAAAAAGGCGCGCCAGAAGTTGTTGTACTTAGCTATGGCGTCTGGCAAACATTGTTCGCCGGTGATCAGGAGATTATTTCCAAGCAGTTAAGAGTTGAAGGCAAACTCACGACAATAGTGGGGGTTATGCCACAGGATTATCGTTTCCCAGATGCAGGAAAAATTTGGTTGCCACAAACTCAACGCGCGCTAGATCATCCCTTTGGTGAAGGCAAGCGGGTCACACTATTTGGCCTATTGCAACAAGGTATAACTGAAGCGCAAGCATCCATCGAAGTGACTCGCATTATGGGCGAGTTGGAATCGAGCAACCCAAAAGTGAATAACAATCGAACGGCTACGGTGCGTACTTTTCAAATCGCAAAACTGGGTAACGGTACTGAGACTATTGCGCTGTTAATGCTCAGCTCCGTTGCGCTGATCATGTTTTTAGCCTGCATCAATGTGGCCAGTTTACTGTATTCAAGAGCACTGGAAAGAACCAAGGAAACGGCAATTCGTATTGCAATGGGCGCACCACAAATCCGCCTGATAGCGCAAATCATGATGGAGAGTTTTCTGATCTGTACCATTGCTACTGTGCTGGCCATTGGTGTTTCCGGGTTATGGCTGTACAGTGTTAATAGTCGTCTGGATACTTTATTGGCATTCGACACGCCGTTTTGGTGGCAAATAGGGCTGTCTCTTAACAGCGTATTCATTGCCATTGCATTGGCTTTGGTCACCGCGCTTGTCACCGGTGTGCTACCTGCATGGAAGATAAGCAGGGGTAATATTAATGAAATACTAAGAGACGGTACCAGAGGCGCGCAGAGTCAGTCATCCAGTCGGCTGAGCCGCCTTATCGTTATCTTTGAGATTTTTCTTAGCTGTGTCTTGATGATGGTAGCCAGTGGTATGGTGAATTCCATATTGCAGCAGAAAGATGCCCAATACGGAGCCAATATTAAAAACGTGTTGTCAGCAGAGATCCGTTTGCCTGAAGAGCGCTTTGAAAATGAACAGACAAGGGTGCAACTCTATGAAAATCTAAAGAATCAGTTGCTGACTGGCCCCATGGTGGCGTCCGTGACGATGGGCACCAAGCTGCCGGGTGAATACGCATGGTATCCCAAGATATTTGTTGAGCACAAAGATTATGGCACTGGTTCTGAAGATTATGCCAATGTCGTCGCAGTAGACAAAGACTTTTTCAATACATTTGATATTGATGTTATCCAGGGCCGTGGTTTTGATGGGGGAGATCGTATAGACACGCCGTTAGTGGTCGTTGTCACCCGTAGTTTTGCAAACGCTCATTGGCCAGGTGCAGAGGTGTTAGGTAAACGTTTTAGAGTGGGTACACCAGACAACGAAGCGCTATATACCGTGGTCGGGGTCATTGATTCAGTGTTGCATGGTCAACCACTGGACAATATTAAGAGTAGAACAACGGTATACCGTTCTTTACAACAGGCGCCTAAATTTAATATTAGGCTTGCCATTAAAACGAAAGATACTGCTTATGCCGCTAATGCGCATTTATTAGAGACTTTGGCTAAAGTTATTCCAGGAACGGCAGCTTTTCAGGTGACATCTATTGAAGATGCTATGGAAAAAAGACTGTCCAGCCTGAATTTTGTCAATGAACTGTTCACCGTGTTTGCGTTGATTTCTTTGATTTTGGCATTCACTGGTATTTACGGTGTGATGTCCAAATCCATTACTCAGAAAAGATTCGAAATTGCCATTAAGCGTGCTGTCGGTGCCAATGACGGTAATGTGTTCAGCTATTATATGATGATTGGTGGCAAGCAGTTGTTGTTCGGATTATTGGCGGGATTACCCGTAGGGTTCTTAATACTGTCCTATTTGCAAACGACTGGATTGGCGAGTCTGTCGCTCATCGCGGTTGTATTGGTTCAAATCCTACTTATTCTTATTATTTTCTTTGCGGTGTTTATCCCAGTGCGTAAAGCCATTGAGGAGTCGCCGGCGATAGCCCTCAAGAACGAGTGATTTTTATTCGGCAGGACGTTGATATTTTAAATTATATAGGAGGTTATGTATGAAACTGACGGAACAACAGATTGAGTCTTATGAACGAGAAGGCTTTCTTGTACTAGAACAGGAATTTAGCGAATCTGAACTTGCAGTATTTAAAGCTGAAGCTCAACAAATGGCTGGTAACAATGCGCCGGGTACCATTATGGAGAAAAATGGTAAGACGGTGAGAGGTTTGCATGGTTGCCATCTTCAAAGTGAGACGTTCGCAGGCCTAGTGAGGGATGCACGTATGGCAGGGCCTGCCAAAGCATTACTTAACTGTCCTATTTATGTGCATCAATTTAAAATTAATACCAAACAACCATTTACGGGTGATGCTTGGCCATGGCATCAGGATTTCATCTTTTGGAAAAAAGAAGATGGCATTGAAAAGCCCAATTTGGTCAATGTTTGTTTGTTTTTGGACGACGTCAACGAGTTCAACGGACCACTGACTTTTATTGTAGGTTCTCACCGTGGTAGGCTTATTGATGTACCAGCGAGAGAGGATAAATCAAACGCTTATAAAGATTCTCCAGATTGGGTAAATAATCTAACGGCTGATCTCAAATATTCTTTACCTAATGAATTGGTGCAGGCATTAGCCCATGATAAACCGTTGGTGGCGCCCAAAGCTAAAAAGGGCTCTGTGATGTTTTTCCATCCAAATCTGGTACATGGTTCGACTCATAATATATCACCTTTCGGGCGCAGCTTATTGTTGGTTACCTACAACGACATAGATAACCGCCCGTCAAAACCAAGAGAACTGGCAAGGCCAAGGTTTCTGTCTAGCGATGATTTTGAACTAGTGTAGCGATAAGTCACTTCTCTAATCGAGTTTTTGGGAGTTAGTAAAGGTTATGGAATCAAGAATACCTAAAGTTGGTCTTACAGGTTCTCGCAAAAAATTGCTGGCGCAGATGTTGGCAAAGCGAGGACTGAGCCAAGCAACACAAACTGGCATTGTCGCACGGCAAGCTGACAAGCCATGCCTTGCGGCGAGCTCACAACAGAGGTTGTGGTTTATCGAGCAAGTGACAGATACCTGTGGTGCCTATCTCATGCCTGGTATGGTGTGCTTGAAAGGGGTTCTTGATGTTGACGCTTTGTGTCGGGCCATAGCGTCTATTGTAGAGCGACATGAGATCCTAAGAACTGGTTTTGTTGAACGTGACGGTTTGGTTTATCAGGAAGTGACCACCAAGGCTGCATTTGTCACTGAATTTTCAGATATGAGTGGTCGTCATAATTTCGATGATTTTGTTGTAAAGTTCATACGTCAACCTTTTAACTTATCACAGGGACCCTTGTTACGGGCTCATTTGATAAAATTGACGGAGCAAGAGCACAGGCTGGTGGTCTGTATGCACCATATCGTGTCCGATGGCTGGTCCTTAGCTCTTTTTTATCATGAGCTAACCGCTTTATATCAGGAATATTCTTTACAGAGTCAAAACTCTCTGGCGCCTCTGAAACTTCAGTATGGTGATTATAGTGCCTGGCAACAACAACCTGATATCCAAGATAGCCATAAAAAGCAGGTGCAATATTGGGTTGATTTACTGGCTAATCCATGGGAAGAATTGCTATTACCCGCAGAGGGGCCTAAAAAACAAAGCTCGGGATATCTTGGTGATGTCTACAAATATCGTGTTTCACAAGCGCTTGTTAAGAAAATCAGAAGCTGTCTACCTCGTCATAACATCACATTATTTATCTATTTATTGGCGGCATGGGGTCTTACTCTGCAGCGTATTAGTGGTCAATCAGGTTTTCTCATTGGGGCGCCTGTTGCAGGGCGTAACCGTGCTGAATTACAACAACTTATTGGTTTTTTCACGAATACCTTGGCGTTGTATTTCAATCTGCAAGACAACGATACTATCAGTAGCTTATTGCAACGTTTAAGCAGTCAGCATTTACAGGCACTGGAGAATCAAGACGCCCCTTTTGAGCAAGTTGTTGAACAAGTGATGGCAGGTCGTAATGGCGCCGAACAGGGCTTGTTTCAGACCATGTTAGTATTGAAAAATATGCCTCAGACCGGGCAGGGGGTTTCAGATCTTCAGATGCAACTTCAAGAACTGGATAAATGCGCAGAACAGTTCGACTTGACTTTGACAATTGGTGAAATAGATGAACAACAAATTGAAGTAGTATTAAGCTATTCCACAGATCGTTTCAGTCGTGCTCAGGTTAAGCGTTGGGCGCAGTTATTTGAACACTTTTTAGCACAACTTAGCCAAGATGCAGATACTGCCATTAAAGATCTGGAGGCGGTACCTGAGCAGCAAAAACAAGCGCTTTTACAACTTAGTGGTAAAGTCAGTCCGCCTTTAGATTACGCCTGTGATAGCCCACCATACTTTGTCCATCAACTTTTTGAACAACAGGCGGATAAAACCCCAGATGCTCCGGCTGTGGTGATGGGCGATGCGCAAATGAGTTACCGAGCGTTGGATGAAGAAGCGAATCGCCTTGCCCGTTACCTGATAAGTGAGGGTGTTAAGCGGGACGTGGTCGTAGGCATATGTATGTCCAGGGGTTTTGAGCTGGTCATCAGTCAGTTGGCGATCCTCAAGGCCGGTGGCGGCTATGCGCCATTGGACCCGTCACTGCCCACATTACGGTTATCGGTACTTGTGTCAGGTATAGCGCCTGAGGGCGACATGCTGGTGTTGTGCAGTGACGCCAACGAGATTGATGATCAAAGCGCAACACCAGCGTCGGCAAAAGTTAACGCACAGCTTTGTGCTCTGTCAAAACGGGTCCAGGTGTATCGTCGAGGCATGTACCAGCACTACTCAGGTACGCGGCCCACAGCAGCCCGAACTGGGGACTCACTGGTGTACGTACTGGGCACATCTGGGTCGACGGGCGTGCCGAAACTGGTCGCGATGGAAGATACCGCACTGGTAGCCCTGATAGTCGGTATGGTGTCCCACGCCCCGGAGCTTGGGGAGCCTCACAGGGTGTTGCAGTATGCGTCATCGGGGTTTGATATGGCGTTTACCGACCAGTATTTGGCCTGGTATGGCGGTGGCAGTGTGCACCTGATAAGCCGGGATCATCAGCTGGATTTACTAGCGTTATCGGACCTGATAGCCGAGCAAGAATTGAGTCTGTTGAATTTACCGGCGGCGGTATTGCAGCAACTGTGTGAGCAGGGTGTTGAATACCCGTCGTTAAGGTGTGTGATATCGACAGCCGAAGCGTTACGTATTACGCCTGGGTTGAAGGGGTTTTTCGGTACTCACAAGAATAATGTGCTGCTCAATCATTATGGTCCGTCGGAAACACATGTGGTGACTGCTTATCGCTTTCCTGATGTGGCATCCTGGCCAGACGAGGTGCCTATCGGTCAGCGGCTAGGTCATGTTGAGGGGTATGTGCTTGACCAAAATGGTGCACTGGTACCCAGAGGCAGCAGCGGTGAGTTATGCATAGGTGGCCAGGGTCTGGCACGGGGTTACTTGCATTCACCCGAGCAGACGGCGCAGCGTTTTATTCCTCATCCGTTTGGTGGAGAGGGTCGATTATACCGAACCGGCGATTTGGTGAAATGCTCAGCGATAGGTCAGCTTGAGTATCTGGGTCGCTGTGATGAGCAGGTTAAAATCCGAGGATTTCGGATAGAGCTTGAAGAGGTCGCGGTGCAGCTTGGTCAGTGCATGGGCGTGCAATCGTGTGAGGTGCTGGCACGTGCTTTGGGAGAAGACAGTCACTCGCTGACGCTGGTGGGTTATGTGGTGTGTGATGAGCTTACCCGCGAGGGGCTGACGCCTGAAAATGAAGGCGCGTATTGTCAACAGCTGCGTCGAGCACTTGAGGGACATTTGCCTGATTACATGGTGCCGTCTCATATCGTATTGCTGGCAAGTTGGCCGCTGACGCACAATGGCAAGATAGACCGTCGTCGTTTACCGTTACCGCAACTGAGTCAGGACGGTTATCAGGCACCGAGCAATGAAGCCGAGGCGAGTATGCAGCGTTTGTGGTCCGAGTTACTGGGTCATCGAGCTGAAGATATGAGTGTGACGGGGAGCTTTTTCGATTACGGTGGACATTCGTTGTTGGCAGTGCGTCTGGTGGCAAAAATTCGCAAGGCTTTTGGTCGAGAGGTGCCAGTCAGGTGTGTATTTGATACACCAAAGTTACGTGCGCTGACGGCCCAGGTGCTGAGTTGCCCGTTCACGGTTGTGGCGTCACCGAGTAAAGTCGCGGTTCGCCCGTCACGTTTGCCGCTGTCTTATGCCCAGAAACGTTTATGGTTTATCGACCAGATGGACGGTGGTTCAGCACAGTATAATATGCCGATGGCATTTCGTATCTGGGGAGATTTTGATGTCGTCACGGCAGAGCAGGCCATCAAAGAGATAGTAGGGCGTCATGAGATTTTACGTACCGTTTATCGTCACAGCGAAGCCGGTCCACAGCAGATAGTTCGGGAGGATGTCAATGTGCCCTTTGAGGTGTTTGACCTGAGTCACCTTGATGGTGAGGCGTTGGCGGATGAAACGGCTCGTTTATGCCATGAGGATGCCGTCAGGACATTTGACCTGAGTGAGGATGTGATGGTGCGAAGTGCCTGGTTGGTGTGTCCGCCAGTTAACGGTGAGGCGCAGGGCGTGTTGCTGTTTAACATGCATCATATTGCTTCTGATGGCGTGTCATTAAATATTTTGATTGCCGAGTTTGCTCACCTTTATCAAAGGGGGCACGAGTCGTTGCCCAACGAGCAAAAGCACAGCACCTTACCTCCTTTGAATCTTGACTATGCGGATTTCGCCCTTTGGCAAGATGCACTTGATGCAGAACGCTATTTTGCCACCCATTTGGATTACTGGCGAGCGCAACTGGCGGAGTTACCTGAGGTCCACAGTTTGCCACTGGATCATTCAAGAACCCAATATAAACAATCTCAGGGACGTTCTTTTATCCGCCATATTGCGCCTGAACAAGTATTGCGATTACAGGCGATCGCCGATGAAAACTTGGTGACGCTGACGATGCTGATGCAGACTCTGGTCGCCCTGATGTTATCTCGTCAGGCGAATAGCCAGGATATTGTTCTAGGTACTCCTTCAGCTAACCGGGTTGTGGGAGAAGTACAAGACCTGATGGGCTGTTTTATTAATACCCTGGTGTTACGCCTCAATATGCAGCAAAAAGATATGCCAGCGCTATTGTCCCATGTTAAAGAGGTGAATCTTCAGGCACTGCAATATCAAGAAATACCTTTCGAGCAATTAGTCGATTGCCTGGTCAGCAGCCGTTCTACTCAATATACACCGCTATTTCAAGTCGTGTTTAATATGAATATTGCAGCGGAACACGACTTGACATTACCGGGTCTCAAAATTGCCCCGGTGCAGTCCGAGGACAAGCAGTGTAAATATGATTTAGAGATCCATTGCCACCCTGCACAAGGCGGTTTGGCGATTGAGTGGTTATTTGATGTCAACCTGTTTGAACTGGACTCGGTAGAGGCGTTTGCCGATCACTTAGATCACATTATTAATGAGCTTTGCCATCATAAAACCACAGACACCTTGTCTCAACTGGCTCAGTTACCTCCCGCAGCGCTCAATGCGCTAAAAGATCTCAATAAACAGTTACAAAGACACTACCCAGATTCTGTTCAAATTCAACAACTGTTCGAGGCACAGGTTGCTATGCAACCCAATGCCCTTGCGCTGGCAGATAATGACAAACAGCTGAGTTATGCTCAGGTCAATGGTCAGGCTAATCAGTTGGCCCATTGTCTGCGTGAGCGGGGCATTGGTGTGGGTGACAAGGTGGGGATTTGCCTGTCTCGCTCGGTGGAGATGGTGACAGGGCTGCTGGCGGTACTTAAATGCGGCGCAGCTTATGTGCCGCTGGACCCAAGTTATCCGGCGCAGCGTATTGCTTATATGTTAAAAGACGCGTCGCCCGCCTTGGTTCTATGTGACAGTCAGAGTCAGCTGCTTTCATTATTTAAAGAAACATCGACACAAACAGTGGCTATTGACGATATGTCAGCGTTTAGCGGCTACCGTGAGGACAATCTTCCGTTGGTTGTTGCTCAGGACGTAGGTCAACTGGCTTATGTGATTTATACGTCGGGCTCTACGGGAGAGCCTAAAGGTGTGGCGATAGCGCATCACAGTGCCTGTCAGTTATTGTACTGGTCAGCACAAACTTTTGATGCTCGTCAGCGGCGCTGTATGTTGGCGTCTACCTCTATTTGCTTCGATTTATCGGTATTTGAGCTGTTTTTCCCGTTAAGCTGTGGCGGCACAGTGGTGGTGGTTGAGAACATTTTGAGCTTACCTGGTCTGAGTTCGCCAGGGGTACGCTTAGAAGAAGGGCATTCGCTGCCCCCGATAAGCTTTATCAATACGGTCCCTTCAGCCATGAAAGAGCTGGTGCGTCATCCAGGACTATTAAAGAATATCGCGGTGGTTGCGCTTGCAGGCGAACCCTTGCCAGTGACCCTGGCAAGGGCTGTGTATGAGCAGGGCGTTGAAGCTGTCTACAACCTGTATGGTCCGTCGGAGGACACGACCTATAGCACCTGTTATCGGGTTCCAAGAGATGCAGAGCAGATGTTGATCGGTCGCCCGGTGGCGAATACTCGTGCGTATGTGCTGGACAGTCATCTTCAACCGGTGCCCTTTGGTGTGGCGGGTGAGTTGTATCTGGCAGGAGAGGGGCTGGCCCAGGGGTATCTGAATAAGGCCGATCTTAGTGCCTCAAGCTTTGTCAGTGATCCATTTGTTGCAGGAGCCCGCATGTACCGCACCGGAGATTTGGTGCGTTATTGCCAAGCGGGTGACCTTGACTATCTTGGACGGGTTGATGGGCAAGTGAAGATACGCGGATTTCGCATTGAATTAGGCGAAATAGAAACTCAACTATTAAGCCATCCAGACATCAGCGATGCCGCTGTTGTAGTGTATCAGGATGAGCAAAAAGGATCGAGCTTGGTGGCTTATGCAGTACTCAAGGCCAATGCTTCGCTGCAACTTGAAGCACTTAACCATTATTTAAGTCGGGCGCTACCCAATCATATGTTGCCGCAATTTTTAAACTTGCTGCCGCAGCTGCCGCTTACCGTCAATGGTAAAATCAACAAATTATTACTGTCAAAACGGCTGCCTGAAAAAGCCAAAGACGCCGTTTTCAAAGACGCACAAACCTCTGGCGAAAAAGACCTTCAGAGCATTTGGGCAGAGGTTTTGGCAATGGATATTGACGATATATCTGTCGATAGTCCATTTTACAGTCTCGGCGGCAACTCACTGCTGGCTTTGCGCGTTTATAGCAAGCTTATCGAGTCTGATAAATGGTCCGAAAGTTTTGAATTAACCGATTTATTTGCTTATCCCACCATTGCGCAATTGGCTGAGTATTTGGACTCAGGTAAAGACGGCAACAAAGATTCGCAACAAAATCAACAAAATCAACAAAATCAAGTGTTGGCGCGTGCAGAAAAACGAAAAGCCGCCATTAAACGGAATAAACATAAAGGTCGAGGAAACATCAATGCGTAAAACCGATGTCACTGAAGATTCAACATCAATCGCCATAGTTGGATTATCCGGAAGATTCCCTGGCGCTAACTCAGTTACTGCTTTTTGGCAAAATCTTATGTCAGGCACAGACTCTGTGGTGCCATTAACTGAGCAGGAGATGCAAGAGGCTGGCGTATCTCCGGAACAAATCAAAGATCCGAACTACGTTAAAGTCGCTGCCCGTCTTGATGATGTTGAACTGTTTGCGGCTGATTTTTTTGGCATTCCGCCTAAAGAAGCTGAACTTATGGATCCGCAATTTCGCCTTTTCCTTGAGTGCGCATGGGAGGCACTGGAAGACGCTGGTTGTATTGTAGGTAATACAGACAATCGCATCGGTGTTTTTGGTGGTACAGGTCTCAATACTTATCTGTTAAATTATTTATTGCCCGCCAAAGATGAAATACTCAAAAATGTAGGCACTTTTGGGATGTTGATTGGCAACGAAAGCCATTATTTAACCACTCAAGTTTCTCATCGTCTGAACCTTTGTGGTCCCAGTATTTCCGTTGGCACGGCTTGTTCGACCTCTTTAGTGTCTGTGCATTTAGCGGTGAACAGCTTGCTTAATTATGAGTCGGATGTGGTGTTAGCAGGCGGTGCTAATATTGAATTACCGCAGAATAAGGGATATCCCTATCAAATCGATGGGGTTCACGCGCCGGATGGAAAATGCCGGGCCTTTGATGCTCAAGCACAAGGTACAGTGCCGGGTAACGGTGTTGCGATGGTCGCCCTCAAGCGTATCCAAGACGCTATCGATGATGGTGATCACATTTATGCGGTGATTAATGGCTCAGCGGTGAATAACGATGGCAAAAGAAAAGCCGGATTTTCTACGCCCAGTGTGCAAGGTCAAAAAGAAGTCGTCGCTGATGCGCTTGCTATGTCGGGTGTTGAACCTGAAACCATCAGTTATATTGAGGCTCATGGTACAGGCACTAGGGTAGGGGATCCGCTGGAAGTTAAAGCATTGTCTGAGGCTTTTGCCGGCTTTACCGATGAGAAACAGTTTTGTGCGCTGGGCAGTCTGAAAACCAATGTGGGCCACCTTGGACCTGCTGCCGGAGTGGCCAGTCTGGTCAAAACCGCCTTGTGTCTCAAGCACAAAACGCTCGTACCTAGTATAAATTACGATGCGCCTAACGCCGACATCAATTTTGCCCAAACCCCGTTTTTTGTCAATAGTGAACTAAAAGACTGGCAGGTAAAAGAAGGCGTTCCGCGTCGGGCAGGCGTCAGTTCGTTCGGCATTGGCGGCACTAATGCCCACATTGTGATGGAAGAGTGGCGAGAAGAGTCTGCCCTAGGGAAACAGGAACAGAAGCAAGAAGCGCAGCAAGAACAATGGCATATTTATCCTCTATCTGCCAAAACGCCAGTGTCCTTGGCGCAACAGAGCACGCAATTGCATGACTATTTGCAGGCTACTACAGACATTGCTATGTCCTCGGTGGCGCATACTTTACAAACCGGGCGGAGCCAGTTTCCTATCCGTACAGCCCTGGTTGCCAATAGCAAAGGACAGCTGACAGATTTGCTTAATCAGCCTGGTTCTGAGCATCGACCAAGTATTGCGAATAAACCACAGGTGGCGTTTTTGTTTCCTGGCGTAGGGGAACAATATCCACAAATGGCGCAGGCGCTTTATCAGTCGGTTGCGGTTTTTAGGCGTCATTTGGATGCCTGTTTCGTCTTGCTGAAACAACAGGGGTTAGACCTTGAAAAGGTGCTATTTACCTCTGACTCGCCCACTGAAAACCCTACACCACTAAATCCTGAACCACAAAAGCCATCAGGTGAAATTAACCTTAAGGACATGTTAAATCAGTTGCGCCAAGCCGAACAAGGTGCAACCAATCAGGTGCAAAGGGACATCGATCAAACCCACTTCGCTCATCCTTGTATTTTTGCGATTGAATATTCGTTGGCGTCCACCTTAATGGAATTAGGGGTAAAGCCTGAGTTTATGCTGGGTCATAGTTTAGGCGAATATGCCGTTGCCTGTGTGGCCGGGGTATTCAGTTTAGAGGATGCCATCTCCTTGGTATGCACCAGAGCCAAACTTATCGCAGATTTGGACGAGGGCGCCATGTTAGCAGCAGCCGTCCCTAGCGCACAAATAACCCCTTATTTATCAGATGATGTCCAGGTGGGGGCGATTAATGCCCATAATATGACGGTATTGTCAGGTACCGTCGTTGCCATTGAAGACCTGTCTAAAACGCTTTTAGCAGATGGTATAGCTGCCCGTCGTGTCAATTCTCACCATGCTTTTCACAGTCACTTGATGCGCCCGATCAGGGATGAGTTGATGGCGTTGTTTAAAACCGTAAAACTCAATGCCCCTGCAATTAAATACCTGTCTAATGTCACTGGAGATTGGGTCAGTGAGCAACAGGCGCAATCAGGAGAATATTGGGCAGAGCATAGTTGTAAAACAGTACAATTTGGCGCTGCAATGGATAAGCTGCTTGAACTTGACAATGTCACGTTTCTTGAAATCGGACCAGGTCAAAGCCTGATCAGTTTCCTACAGCAACATGCCAGACAGACTGATCTGAGTGATGTGATAGTGCCCGTATTGCCATCATCTGGTGATGACATACCGGATACAAAAATGTTTTATCAGGCTGTCGCCCACTTGTGGCAACAGGGGGTTGATATTGACTGGCAGCAACTTAGCGGTGATAACAAGGTGAATAAGGTGAATAAGGTGAGCTTGCCTGGTTATGCCTTTGAGCGCACTGCGCACTGGGTCAAGACTGCTCACGGGGTCAAGCCTGTCTCAACTTCTGCTCACCCTACGGATCAGCAACAAGACTCGCCATACCCGGCAAAAAACGTCGGCATTTTGTCACAAAGAGTTTGGTTGCCAGTCAAAGTGGGCAAAATACAGGATAAATCTGCCAGCGAAAATAATCGCTGGATGGTGATTGGCAATAACAGCGCATTGACACAAAAAGTGAAGTGTGGATTACAAGCGGTTACAGAAGGTTTGATCGCCATTGAACCGGCTGATTGTTACAAACAAATCAGTGCGACACAATACCAGGTTTGCCTACAAGAAAAAGCCAGTATCGAACAGCTGTTCTGTGCGCTGATAGAGCAGGATACTTTGCCCCATCGCATGTTGTTTTTATCGGGTCAGTTGTTTTTATCCGGTCAGGCGCGTTCTTTGGGGCAGACGGCACTTGAGGACCAGCCCTCACAATCACTCGCCCATTGCCAGATGTTAATGGATATCGCGAATGTCATGGCGAGCAAAGCACCAAAAGCCCGCTGTCAGGTTTGGCAAATCAGTCAGGGCATCCAAAAAGTATTCTCTTCAGAACAGGTCAACCCCCAAGGTGCTTTGTCTTTGGGCATACTTAAGAGCATTGAACAGGAATTTAAACCCTTTAGCTGCACCTCATTGGACTTAGCGGCTGATGCCCAGCAGCACATTGGTGACAATCAGTCAGACGCTATCGTGCAGGTATTGTTGAGTAAACCTAATTATACAGAGTTGGCATTGCGACAAGATCAATTGTGGCAGTGTCGCTATATCGAAACTATTACTGACGAAACTCAGGTGGGTAACGGGCATGGCCCGATGCAAACAACCTTATTGCATTGCTATCAGGCGTCTGCATCTGTCTCACTGGTGTGTGAGTTGTTGTTACAGCAAGGGTGTCAAAAATTACTGTTTGTCAGTGAGTTGGCGTTACCACCTGCGTCCGAGTGGCAAAATACCCTTGAACAAAATCAAATGCCTGCAGAGCAACTGACGTTATTGTCAAACTTTATGGCGCTTAGCCGTAATGGTTGTCATATCGAGGTTGTTCATAGTGCGGACGAACATCACCCTCAACATCAACAACTACAGGGACTTTTAAACGCGGATATTATTGACAGTGCCATTCATGTTATCCCTGAATTTGGCTATGGCCTGATGCAATTGGGTGACGGTCATTTATTTGCCGCCTGTAAAGAAGAGCAACAAAGGTTGATGCGCTTCCAGACTCTGCTCACTGGGTTAAATGTGAAACAAAGCCTGATTATTGGTTCAGCCAATGCCGAAGCGGGTATCGCCGGAATGCTCCCGACTGCGGTGTGTTTAGCTTATGGCAGAGCCATGAGTCAGGGAGACTTATCGCAACAGGTCAATAGCACTAAGACTTTATGCATTGATCTGGTGCAAGAATCATCTGGTCAATCTGCAGATCATGCTTTACCAGCTGAAATCAGAAATTATATTGCTGGGCACTGCGCCAGGTTTGAGGTGTCTTTGCAACAAGCCCGCGAACTTTTATTCGAGGTGCTTAATTGTGAGGATGGTGATTACGCGGTAAGTCATATTTCGATGGCTAAACTGATGGCAAATTCTGCCGATGCTGGCTTGCCTGATAGTGCCTTAAAACTATTAAATAGATCTTTGAATAGTGATTCGCAAGAAGGACTTGAAGGTGATGTTGAAGAAATCGTTGCCGAGATTTGGGGAAATGTATTGGGGATCACACAATTTGCCAGACAAGCGCACTTTTTCCGTATCGGCGGCAGTTCGCTTTTAGGTGTACAGGTGATCGCAAGAATACGTGAAGAGTTGGAGTTGGAACTGCAGCTCAAAGATTTGTTTGCTAATCCTCAGCTTCATAGTTTCGCCGCTTTCATTGAAAATAAATTGATGGGCGAAATCGATAGCCTAAGCGATGAAGAGGTTCAGCAGCAATTAGCGATAGAAAATCGCGATGCAAACGCGATGGACGTACAAGGCACGCCTTACATGTTACCTAACGGCACCGAAATATTGCAGTTTAATGATGTGGAAACAGAGCATTTTTACCACGATATTTTCGAGACGAAAGTCTATGCCAAAAATGGTATCACGTTAAAACCTGAAGCGATTATTTTTGATATTGGTGCTAATATCGGTTTGTTTTCTTTGTTTGTCTTACAAAACGTGCAAAAGCCGACAATTTACGCTTTCGAACCTGCACCACCGGTGTTTAAACTGTTAACCCACAATACCAAAGGGTTTGACGCCACAGTCAATTTAATTAACGCCGGTGTATCTGACAGTTGCCGTAAAGAAGAGCTGGTTTTCTATCCTTTGAGTACCGGCATGTCGTCATTCCACGCAGATAAACAAGAAGAAAAGGACAACCTGTTAGCGATTATGCAAAATCAACTGGACGAAGGAATGGAGGGCATGGATGAGGTGATGACCTCAGCTGAGTCTATTTTGGAGCACAGGTTTCAGCACCAGGTGCACGAGTGTGAGATGAAAACTGTTTCCAGTATGATTGAGCGTTATCAGGTTTCACATATTGATTTAATGAAGATTGACGTTCAAAAATGTGAAGCCGAAGTGCTCGCAGGCATCGAATCACAGCACTGGTCTATGATTCAACAAATCGTGATAGAAGTACACGACATTGATGATCGAGTGGCGCAAGTAAGCGAGCTGTTGAGCGCCAAAGGATTTACTGTAGAGGCTGAACAAGACCAGCTCTATGGCGGTTCAAATATCTGGAATATGTATGCTATTCGTAACTAATTTTCATCCGGAAACGTATGCTCGGGCGTGCCCTGCGACAACTTTAAATCCGATGAATTCGTTATCTTATTGAAAAATAAGCCTTACGACTTCGCCGCATAGCGCCCGTCCTGGCACTTGCCAGGTAGAAACAGGTGTTTCCGGACGGACACTAACTAATTTAGGAGAAAAAAATGACGAATCAGATTAATCGTATCGGCGTTATTGGTGCAGGCGTCATGGGCGTGGGCGTCGCTCAAAGTGCCGCGCAAGCAGGGTATCAGGTGACTGTGATCGACGTTTCTCAGGAAATATTGGATAAAGCCAAGCAAATTCTTTATACCAACCTGCGTTTTCATGGGTTGGTCAGTAAAAAGGCGCAAAGTGATGAAACCCCTGAGCAAGTGTTAGAGCGTGTCCATTTCTCAACCTCATACGAGGGCCTTCATAATGTTGATTTTGTCGTCGAAAATGTCACTGAAAATTGGGACATTAAAAAATCAGTTTACGTAGAATTGGAGCGTAACTGTCCATCTCATGCCGTTTACGCGGTAAACACGTCGGCAATTTCCATTACAAGAGTGGCGGCATTGACCAATAGGCAGGAACAAGTGCTGGGTATGCACTTTATGAACCCGGTGCCTTTGAAGGATACTGTCGAAAGTATTCGCGCCTTTCATACATCACAGGATACGATTGAGCAGGCTGCTCGCTTTTTGGCAAAAATGGGTAAACGACAGATTGTGGTGAATGACATGCCCGGTTTCGTGAGTAACAGGGTGTTGATGTTGACCATTAATGAAGCGGTAGAGCTGCTCAGAGATGGCGTTGCGACTGCCCAGGACATAGATGACATATTTACCTCTTGCTTTGGTCACCCTATGGGACCTCTGGCGACAGCAGATCTGATTGGTCTGGACACCATTTTGTTCTCTATTGAAGTGCTCTATGACAGCTACGCTGACAGCAAATTCAGGCCTTCACCGTTATTGAAAAAATTGGTGGATGCCGGTCGCTTAGGGAAAAAGTCAGGTCATGGATTTTTCAAATATGCAGGCAATATCTGAGTAGATGACAAGTTAAACAAGTTAAACAAAATTTAATGATTGAACCCACAATTATAACGAGAGAAGAACACATTTATGGAAACGCAACAGTTAAAAGAATCACTTCGAGGTTTTCTTCAGGAATACATAAAAGTAGCGGATTTTAAAGATGATGAAAATATTTTTGCTGCAAAGTATGTGAACTCACTATTTGTAATGCAGCTTATTTTGTTTGTGGAAAAAGAGTTTGCGATTCGAGTGGAAACCGAAGATATGGAACTGGCAAACTTCTGCAGTGTGGATGCTCTGGCGGCTTTTGTCGATAAAAAGCAATCAGAGGCTGCTGCATGAAAAAGAACGGCTTGAAGACAAGTGCGCTGTGTGAATTTCTGCAGGATGTGGTTGCGCCTCAAGCAGATGAATTAGACACTCAGCAGAGCATTCCTAAGCGTTTGAGAGATCAGGCTGGAGAAATGAATCTTTGGGGTATATGTGTACCAACTGAATATGGTGGCATCCAGTTAAATGCCGAAGACTTCAGCAAAGTATGTATGGCCACAGGCAAGGCGAGTGGTTCGTTATTAAGTCTGTTAACCATCCACAGTATGGTATGTGCGGCAATTTCTCGTTGGGGCACCAAGCAACAGAAACAAGCACTGTTACCTGAATTGGCCAGCGGGAGAAAACTGGCCGCTTTCGCTCAGTCAGAACCACAAGTTGGCTGTGATGTTGCCAATCTGCAAACCGTCATTGAAAAATCAGCGCATGGTTATGTGATTAATGGCGTTAAAAAGTGGATATCAGGTGCTCAGGTCGCCGATTTATTTCTGGTGCCTGGTCTACATCAGGGAAAACCGATTGCGCTGCTGGTGGAGCGTGCAACCGCAGGGTTGGAAATTACCGCCATCAATGACATGTTGGGCTTTAGAGCCGCCATGCTTGGAGAGATCACACTCAATAATTGTCAGCTTTCTCATGACACTCTGCTAGGGTCTGAAATGTTTGGCTTGGCGCAATTGGTGGGTTCTGTGCTTGATGTGGGCAGACATGCCATCGCTTGTGGTGCAACTGGCCTTGCTCAAGCCTGTTTGCAGCTAAGTACTGAGTATGCTTCCAGGCGCAAAATAGACGGAAAACCGATGGACCAATTACAACTAGTCCAGCAAATGCTTTCTGATAGTGCGGTGCAAGCTCGTGCGGCTATGCTGATGTGCATGGATGCGGCCAAGGCCAGAGATGAGGGTCAGCCGGACATGATAGTTAAATCATCCGCAGCTAAGTATTTTGCCTCAATGACGGCAAAACTTGCGGCAGATAATTGCGTGCAAATTCTTGGAGCCTATGGTTGTAGTGGAGAATCTGCTGCTCAGCGCCTGTTTAGAGACGCAAAAATTTTTGACATCATTGAAGGTAGCACTCAGATACAACAAACCTTAATCGCCGGCGAAGGTGAACATTGGGTATTCAATTAGGGAGAGGCAAATGGACAAACTTGTTAGTCAGCTCAACGAAGAAAACCATAGAGGCAAGATAAAGTGCGTGATATGGGATCTCGATCATACCTTATGGTCTGGGATTTTAAGCGAAGGTGACAGGGTAACGCTTACGTCTGGTGTAAAAAACGTCATAGAGGCGCTCGATAGCCGTGGTATCTTGCAGTCGATCGCCAGTAAAAACAACGTTGAACCCGTGATGGAAAAGCTCACGGAGTTAGGCCTTGTTGATTATTTTTTGTATCCACAAATTGGTTGGCAAGCAAAAAGCCAGTCAATCCAGAAGATTGCGGATACTATCAATATTGGTAAAGACACTTTGTTGTTTATCGACGATCAGCCGTTTGAGCGGGAAGAGGTGACCAGTGAACACCCCGAAGTTTGTTGTGCTGATGTGGATATCATCGACAGGTTGTTACTTCTCCCCGCCCTTAATCCGCGCTTCTTGACTGGTGAGTCGAAAATGCGTCGTCAATTGTACATGAATGATTCCCATCGCAATCAACTTGAAGAATCCTTTGAGGGTCCCAAAGACGCTTTCCTTGAAAGCTTAAGTCTGGAGTTCTCCATAGGCTTTGCTATGGAGCAGGATTTGCAGCGTTTGGAAGAGCTGGTGGCCAGAACGAATCAGTTGAATACCACGGGGCGAATATACAGCTATGAAGAGTTGGACGGGTTTCGCCAAAGTGTAGACTACATCATGTTAACCTGCTCTTTGAATGATAAGTATGGCAGTTATGGCAAGATCGGGCTGGCGCTGATCCACGTTGAGCAAGACAGCTGGACCATCATCGCCTTATTAATGTCATGCCGGGTAATGGCGCGTGGCGTTGGTTCCGTTTTATTAAATTACATTATCAATAGTGCAAGATTAAATGAAAAGCGTCTTATTGCAGAGTTGATCCCAAACGATCGTAATCGCCAAATGCAGGTGACTTATCGCTTTGCAGGATTTCAATTATCCCATACAGAAGAACAAATTGATTATTACCAGCACCCCTTGCAGGAAGCTGTCAGTTACCCTGACTATGTTGCCGTCTGCGCTCCTTCCATTGATAGTGCACTGCAAGAAGTGACAACAGATGAAAAAGAGAAAACGCCATAATGACCATTGATCAGCAAAACCTCAGTGCAGAGGAGAAAAAACGCCAGTTATTGAAAATGCGTTTGAAAAAACGTAAGAAAACCAGTACTTCTAACACAAATGGCGTTATTCCAGCGAGGCCTCAGTCGCAAAATAATTGCCCCGCTTCCTTTGCCCAACAAAGAATGTGGTTAGCAGATCAACTGGATAATGATGCCGAGGTGTCGGCATATCATATTAGTGGTGCCTTTGAACTGCTGGGTAATTTGGATATTCAAGGGTTGCAAAAATCCCTTGATACCCTGGTGATACGTCACGAGATTTTAAGAACCCGATTTATCCGGGATGAAGAGACGGGGATCCGCCAGGTTATTGCAACCGGGGTGAGCTTTCCTCTACGACAAGAGTCTGTAGTGCCCAGTGACGAGGAAAATTCAGACGCATTCTTCTGTGCATTAGTGAACAAAGAGATCCAACAAAAATTTAAGCTGGAACAACTACCGTTGGCCAGAGGCACTTTATATCGTATCAATGCTCAGCACCATATACTCGTTTATACCATGCATCATATTGTGGGAGATGCATGGTCGATGGGCATATTGTTTAATGAAGTCGCGAGTCTATATCGCAGCCATGTTACCCACATTGCCGCTGAATTACCTGAACTCAGTATTCAGTATGCCGACTATGCCATTTGGCAACAGCAACAGCGTCGGTTAGTGCCAGAGTTATTGGACAGAGATCTGCAATATTGGCAGACGCAACTCCAAGATGTGCCGTCGCTGCTAACACTACCTTGTGATTTTAGTCGCCCTGTTGCGCAGTCTTTTGCTGGAAAAAGACAGAATATTGAATTGGATCGTCAGTTTACAGCATCACTGGAATATTTTTGTCAAAAGCATGATGTCACCATATTTACGTTATTACATGCTGTCTGGAGTTTACTACTGGCAAAGTTGAGTGGTCAAAATACCGTTGTCGTCGGCGTGCCAACCTCTAGTCGCAGCCATAAAGAACTGGAACCCCTGATTGGCTTTTTTATCAACACTTTGCCTGTGCGTATTGATATAGAGCCAGATGATAGCTTTGTCGATTTTATGCACAAGGTGAAGCAGCAAATCATCGATGGATTTAGTCATCAGCAGGCTGCGTTTGAAGATATTGTCAATCATATACAAGTAGATCGAAGTTTAGGGCAGAATCCGATTTTTCAGGCCATGTTTGTCTTGCGGACAACCCCACATAAAATCGTAGAGCTCGATGGTTTGTCCATGCAAGCATTGGATGCTGAGATGGACAGTGAACAATTTGATTTGACCCTGGCACTGACCCAAGTGGAGGGGGGGATCACCGGTTACATTAGCTATGCCACCGATCTTTTTAGCCAGCAAACAGTCAAGCGCTGGAGTGGCTATTTTTGTCATTTACTACAGCAGATGGTTGGCAACGATAATGGTAAGCTCCAGCAATTGCAATTACTGGATAATGAACAACGACAAGCGTTATTGAGTCAGGCAATGGTGACACATCAGCCGACATATCAGTGCAATACCGTCTGCCAATTATTTGCGGCCAGTGTGCAACAATATCCTGAGGCTGCTGCCCTGGAGTTTGCTGGTCATACGCTTAGTTATTCACAACTCAATGTGCAAGTTAATCAGCTGGCCAATTTTCTGTTGTCTCAAGGGTGTCAAAAGGGCACTATCGTGGGTATTTGCCTACCCCGCAGCCTAGACATGTATATCTCGGTATTGGCCATTCTAAAAGCCGGGGCTTCTTATGCACCACTGGTACCCAATCTACCAAAGGCAAGAATCGCCGCTTTGAGTCAAAAATTAGCCAATAATGGCCACATGCTAATGTTGACCACTTCAGCGATGGCTGAGGTGTTTAAGGCCCCTGTAGCACCTTTATTTTTGGATTCTAAGCCTGTAATCGACGCCATTAAGGCGCAATCTGATGAGGTGTCAGTGCTGGTGGCACCAGAAGACCCCTGTTATGTTTTGGCGACGTCCGGCTCAACCGGTGAGCCTAAACTGATTGATATGTCCCACAAGGCGTTGGTCGCGATTATCTATGGTATGCAGGAACATGCACCCGTGCTTCGAGAGTCAAGCCGCTATTTACAGTTTTCTTCTTTAGGTTTTGACATGAGCTTTACTGACATGATGCTTGCTTGGAGTCGGGGAGGATGTCTGGTGGCGATTGAACAGGATATGCAATTTGATTTACACCACCTGGCCCAATTTATTTACGGTAATGATATCGAGGTGATGAATTTACCGGCGGCTGTATTACAGCAACTCGCCGAAATGGCGGGACGCTACCCGCAGCTGAAGTGCATTATCTCAACCGCTGAAGCGCTAACAATAACAGCACCATTGAAGCAGTTTTTCAAAAAGCACAATCACTGTCAGTTACTGAATCACTACGGTCCAAGTGAGACTCACGTGGTCACTGCCTATCGTTTTCCAGAGGTGGAAGATTGGTTAGATTGTGTCCCTATGGGAGAGCCGCTAGGTCATGTTGAAGCCCTCATTCTTGATGAACAGGCTAGACTAGTGCCGCCCGGGTGTGTCGGCGAGCTCTGTATTTCGGGGGTTGCATTGGCCAATGGTTATTTATATAACTCGGCACAAACGGCTGCGCGTTTTATAGAACACCCTTTTGCCTGCGAGGGCACAAGTAAACTTTACCGTACAGGTGATCTGGTACGTCAGTACAATGATGGTCGATTAGAATACATTGGAAGGGCCGACCAGCAGGTCAAGATAAGAGGTTATCGCATAGAAATAGGTGAGATAGAAGCGTGTATCAGTCGATTTCACGGTGTCACTCGCAACCTTGTGGTGATCCACGAACCTGCACAAGACAATAAACAGCTGGTCGCTTATATCCAATTGGATGAGCGTTCTGATCAAAAAGCGCCCTCTGTAAAGGCTATCGAAAATTATCTTAGAACTCAGTTACCAGAATACATGGTGCCCAAACATATTATGGTGGTAACAGATTGGCCTCTGACGACAAATGGTAAAATAGAGCGAAAAAAACTGCCGCTTCCCCAGGCCACTGACAATCAACCCACTTACTGTCCTGTCAGCTCGGCTACCGAGCATCAACTACTGGTCATTTGGTCAAATTGCTTAGCTATCAAAGAAAGTTTGATATCCGCTGATGCAGACTTTTTTGCTTTAGGTGGACACTCATTACTCGCGGTTCAAATGATCTCAAGAGTCAATGACCGCTTTGATGTTTCCCTCACCATACGTCAGGCATTTGTGTACCCCAGCATTAAAGCAATGTCAGAGTACCTCGATAGCGTTGAGGAGCAGCAGAGCTTGTCAAAAATTCTACCGGTGAGCCGCAAAGAAGCAATACCGCTGTCGTTTGCGCAAAAAAGACTGTGGTTTATTGATAAAATGCAGGGGCATTCGACCAATTACCATATCTTCATGGCGCTGCAAATTGACGGGCCGTTTCAGGTGGAACTGGCAGAGGTGGCGCTCAGAGGGGTGATTCATCGCCATGAAATTCTAAGAACCTGCTATCAGGAAGGTCGAGACGGGCCTGTTCAGGTGATCAATGATGCCAAAAACTGGCAGTTGGAACACCAAGATCTAAAAGACTTAGGCCAAGTTCAACAGAAAAAAGCCCGCGAGCTGATGCAAGACAGTGCGGCCAAACCTTTTGATTTAAATCAGGATTACATGATTAGGGCCTTGTATCTGAACCTATGTACTGGGCAACGCAAGAGCTACCTGTTACTCACCATGCACCATATTGCTTCAGACGGCTGGTCTATGAATATTCTTGCGGATGAGTTTGCCAGCCTATATGGCTATTTGACGAGCGATAAAGTTGTACAGCAAGCGTCAGAAATAGATCCCTCTTCTTTGACGACGGTGCTCAAACCTTTAGATATTCAGTATGCAGATTTTTCTGTCTGGCAACAGCAGCAGTTTAGTGCCAAGAACCTTGAGCAACAGTTGAACTTTTGGCAACAGAACCTGCTTGATGCACCGGCTGTACATAGTTTGCCGCTGGATTTCAAGCGTCCCGAAGCACCAGGCCTTAGTGCTCAACTGTACCAACAAAAACTCGACTTGACCGTAGCACATAAATTAGAGGCGATAGCGAAGCGCCAGGGAATGACACTGTTTATGCTATTGCATGGGGTGTTTGTTTTGTTATTGTCACGTCACAGTGGCACCAGTGATATCGTGCTTGGTACCCCGGTTGCGGGCCGAAATAGGCAGGATTTGGAAGGATTGATTGGCTTTTTTGTGAACAGTCTGATATTGCGGGTGGATGTTGCAAAACATAGCAATATTCTTGATTATTTGGGGCAAATAAAAGAAATTCATCAGCAGGCACAGAGTAACCAGGATGTGCCCTTTGAACGGCTGGTGGAGCATTTGAATGTGCCAAGAACATTGGCATATTCGCCACTGTTTCAAATCATGTTTTCTTATAACACCATTGAACAGGCTGATTTGAACTGGCCTGGCGTATCGGCATCGCCAATGGTCATCAACAGCGCGCCTGCCAAATTTGATTTAGACGTTTCACTAAGCTGGCAAGAGGATGGATTGCTATGTAATTGGCTATTTGACGAATCTTTGTTTGGTCAGGACAGTATCGCAAAGTATGCCAGTCATTTTATTCATTTATTAAGTGCCATGACCGAACACTTTGATGGGCAGCAGATAACAGGACAACTGGCAGCGCTCAATATGTTCAATGACGAAGAGGAGCGCTGGTTGGTCAGTCACTCGTCACCCAGGCACTCTAGTCGTCAAGACTGCACCAGTGTGCCTCAGCGCTTTGCACAGCAGGTCGCGCAATCTGCTGAACAAATCGCCATTATTTGTGATGATCAGGCCTTAACCTATCAGGCCCTGAATGAGCAGGCGAATCAGTTGGCTCACTACTTAATCGCCTCTGGCGTCCAGCCGGGGAACATCGTTGGCATCGCTAATCAGCGCAGTGCCAGCATGATTGTTCAATGTCTTGCGGTACTCAAAGCGGGTGGCAGTTACTTGCCATTGGATCCTGAGTATCCAGCCCTCAGGTTTGCCCATGCCGTCAATAAGTCGAAGCTGTCATTTGTGATGACATCCAATGGCGTAGCAGCCACTTTGCGCTTGCCAGAACACGTGTCTTTACTGGTCACCGACACTTCAGAATTCGCTTCAAGGCTGGCCAGTTATCCTGTCAATGATCCGCAGGTTCATATAAACACTGACAGTATCGCTTATGTGATGTTTACCTCTGGTAGCACTGGCGAACCAAAAGGAGTGCGAATTCCCCATGGTGGCATATTAAGATTAGTGTGTAATGTCGATGATTTTGATCTCGAAGGGGTCAGCCATATTTTACATAACTCGAACATCGCTTTTGACGCAGCGACTTTTGAGATCTGGCTGGCACTGTTAAATGGGAGAACCTGTGTGGTCAATAGTGGTCTCGCTTATGACTATCAGCATGTTAATCATTTGCTGACAAAGTACCAAGTAGACATCGCCTTTTTTACCTCGGGGTTGTTTGATGTATGGAGTCACTGTTGCGATGGATTAACCAGTCTGAAATGGATAGTCATTGGCGGCGATGTGTTACCAGTGTCCGCAGTAGAGCGGCTGCGTCAAAAGCTACCAGAGGTTCGATTGGTTAACGGCTATGGACCGACAGAGAACACCGTTTTTACTTCCTGCAAGTATATACATCCTGACACTGAGCCTGATGGTTTTAATATTGGTCGTGCTATCAATGAGACTTTCACTTATGTTTTGGCACCCGATGGCTCTTTATCACCAGCCGGGGCTCGTGGTGAGCTTTGTGTTGCCGGCGCTGGGGTAGCCGCAGGTTATCTTGATTTACCCCAGAGTACGTCAGAAAAATTCATTCATTGTGATATGTTAGGCAAACGCCTCTACAAAACTGGCGATATGGTCAGATTTGCCGCCAATGGCGATATTCTGTTTGCTGGTCGGGTTGATAATCAAATTAAGCTGCGGGGCTTTAGAATAGAGCTATCGGAAATTGAAGCGATTTTAAGCACCTTAGTGCAGATTGATGAAGTGTTGGTGTTATTGCATCAAACGGATAGTGCAAAACATTTGGTGGCCTTCGTGACAGGATGTGAGCCAGCACAACAAGCGCAAGTTGAACAGGCTATTCGTGATGCTTTACCGATGCATATGCACCCTGAACTGGTGCAATTCATGCCTGAAATGCCACTAACGCCAAACGGCAAATTTGATCGAAGCGCACTACTGGCATCACTGGACTTGAGTGAAATCAGTCGTGATGGAGAAACCGTAATTGATGAAGCAGAATTGGCTTTGGCGCATATATGGCAGAAATTGCTCAGAGTCAATGAAGTTTATCGGCATGATAATTTTTTCGATATTGGTGGACATTCCCTACTGGTTGTTCGCTTGTTGGTGGAAATTAGAGAGGGCATCGGTGTAGAGTTGGATGTTAAGCAGGTCTTTGAACAACCTACTTTGAGCGCTCTCAATGCCGTTGTTGTGGAAAAACAGCAGCGAGAAAGTCTGGCAACTTCTATAGAAGCGATTGCCGAAGAAGATCTGGAAAGGTTTGATTTTTGATGGAAACAGTACAAATTCTGGCACGACTGGCCAACCATGACATTTTAGTGGGTTTAAACGGCAACAAGCTCGCGGTAACTGCACCAAAAGGCAGTATGACACAAGAGCTGGCGGCATTGATCGCCAAAAATAAACCCGCTATTATGGCCTATTTACAACAGCAAAGTGACACTAAACAGGTATCATTGCCAGCGATTGAGGCACGTCATGATGCAACTCAACGGGCATTTCCGCTGTCTTTTTCACAGCGGCGTTTGTGGTTGGTAGAGCAGATCACAGAACATAGTGCACAGAATAATATCCCTATGGCTTTTAAAGTCAACGGACCCTTTGACTTGCTGCTGGCAAAAAGTGCAATGGCTCATATTGTGCAACGACATGAAGTGTTAAGGACCGTTTACCGTCATAAAAATGACGACCCAGTGCAGGTGGTCATAGATGACTTTGACCTGCCGTTTTTTAGTGTTGATCTGCAACACCTAAAAGGCGATGAACTGAGGCTGAAAATTCAAAAATACTGTCAAAAAGATGCAGCACAAGCCTTTGATTTGAGTGGTGACTTGATGATCAGAGCGGGGTGGTTGCAATGTCCAACAGTCGATGGAAAAGCGCAGGGCATCCTGCTGTTTAATATGCATCATATCGCTTCTGATGGTTGGTCGTTAGGCATTTTGATGCGCGAATTCGTGACATTTTATGACGCCGGTCGTACAGGCAAGCAAACGGGGTTGCAGAGTCTGACGATTCAGTACGCTGATTATGCCAACTGGCAGCAGCAACATTTGGGCGAGCAGGCTTTGGCGGCGCAACTGGATTATTGGCAAAGTCAATTGGTGGATTCTCCTTCGGTACATTCTTTGCCTCTGGATCATGAAAGACCTGTACACACCAGTTATGAGGGGGATTTGTATGATGTGTCGTTACCTGAATCACTGGCGCAACAGTTATTGTCATTGGCTAAAACTGAGCAGGTGACGCCCTTTATGCTGATGCATGGTGCCTTTAGCCTGCTCATGGCCCGACTCAGCCAAAACTCAGATATTCTGATTGGCACGCCAGTGGCTAACCGACGTCACAGTGCAGTGAATCCATTGATTGGTTTTTTTGTCAATACCCTGGTGCTTCGGACTCAGGTGGATAAATCGCTGACCTTTGGGCAATATCTTGAACAGGTAAAAAAGGTGAATCTGGACGCTCAATCCAATCAGGATGTCCCCTTTGAACAGGTACTTGAACATTGCGATGTGAGTAGAAGTCAACAGTATTCTCCGCTGTTCCAGGTCATGCTGACGATGAACAATAATGAGCAGTCGAATGACTCGCCCGCTGAGCTGGATTTTCAACAACTGCCCAATCAACATGCCGCAGAAAAATTTGATTTAACCTTACGCGCCAGATTAGACGAAGTCGGTTGTTCTTTGTCCTGGTCTTTTAAAACCGCGCTTTTCGATAAGGCCAGTATCGTCAGGTTTCATCAACACTTTGTCACTTTGCTACACAATATTTTGGCCTCCCCAGAAGCACCTGTTACTCAGATCAGCTATTTGTCGGCGCAACAACACTCCTTGGCATTGGGCATTAAAGGTGAAGTTCGGGATTTTTTACAAGAGTATTCACAAGAGCATTCACAAGAGCATTTGCTCCATCAACTGTTTGAACAGCAGGTTGATAAGACCCCTGATGCCATAGCGCTGCAAAATGTTGAGCAGACTTTGACTTATCAGCAGTTAGATAGCATCGCAAATCAACTGGCTCATTTTATTAAAGAACAAGGCGTAGGCGCACAAACGCTGGTGGGGCTGTGTTTTCCAAGAGTGGTGGATGTGGTCATTGCCCAATTGGCGGTGTTAAAAGCGGGAGGTGCATTTATCGTGCTTGAACCCGGTCAGCCGATGGCTCGCATCAATGGAATACTTAATGAGCACCAGATCAAGCTGGTGCTTGTGCACAATGATACCCAGGCACTTTTTGCCGATGGCTGTCCAGAAAAAAGCAGTCCAGAAAAAGGCGAGCGAAAGATATTCAATCTACGAGAATTATTCGCAACTCACGAAGGGCAAAAATTTCCTCAGGCACAAAGTCTCCTGGCGCACTGTTCCACCAAGCGCATTGAATTTGATGGGTTAACTGCACAGCCATTAGCCTATGTGGTTTTTACATCGGGTTCCACCGGAAAACCTAAAGGCGTCATGATAGAGCACCGTGCCTGGATAAATCAGGCTTATGCCATGGAAGCATTTTTACTGTCCAAAGGGCCGAAAATTTGGGGTTGGTACGCTTCTTTTGCATTTGATGGTGCCATAAAAGGACTTTCCGCTTTGTGTCTTGGTTGTGGCCTGGATGTGTTGTCAGATGATATGCGAAAAGATCCGCAGGCGTTGGTTAAATATTTTCGGGATAATCCTGTTGATATCATGGATTGCACGCCTGCATTCATTGAGCTGTTGCTACAACAAAATGACCTGCAATTATTGCCTGACTTGGTGATAGGGGGTGACACCATTAGTGTTCGGTTGTGGGACGAATTGATACACTGGCAGCAAAAACATCAAAAATCAGCCTGGAATGTCTATGGTCCTAGTGAAAATACAATAAATACCAGTTGGACTCGTATTGAAGGTGATAAACCAAATATTGGCAAACTGTTGCCCAACCAACAGGCTTATGTCGTCGACAAATTTGGCCAGCTTTTGCCGACTGGCCTGATGGGTGAATTGTATGTCGGTGGTCGGGGCTTGGCACGGGGTTACTTGCATTCACCCGAGCAGACGGCGCAGCGTTTTATTCCTCATCCGTTTGGTGGAGAGGGTCGATTATACCGAACCGGCGATTTGGTGAAATGCTCAGCGATAGGTCAGCTTGAGTATCTGGGTCGCTGTGATGAGCAGGTTAAAATCCGAGGATTTCGGATAGAGCTTGAAGAGGTCGCGGTGCAGCTTGGTCAGTGCATGGGCGTGCAATCGTGTGAGGTGCTGGCACGTGCTTTGGGAGAAGACAGTCACTCGCTGACGCTGGTGGGTTATGTGGTGTGTGATGAGCTTACCCGCGAGGGGCTGACGCCTGAAAATGAAGGCGCGTATTGTCAACAGCTGCGTCGAGCACTTGAGGGACATTTGCCTGATTACATGGTGCCGTCTCATATCGTATTGCTGGCAAGTTGGCCGCTGACGCACAATGGCAAGATAGACCGTCGTCGTTTACCGTTACCGCAACTGAGTCAGGACGGTTATCAGGCACCGAGCAATGAAGCCGAGGCGAGTATGCAGCGTTTGTGGTCCGAGTTACTGGGTCATCGAGCTGAAGATATGAGTGTGACGGGGAGCTTTTTCGATTACGGTGGACATTCGTTGTTGGCAGTGCGTCTGGTGGCAAAAATTCGCAAGGCTTTTGGTCGAGAGGTGCCAGTCAGGTGTGTATTTGATACACCAAAGTTACGTGCGCTGACGGCCCAGGTGCTGAGTTGCCCGTTCACGGTTGTGGCGTCACCGAGTAAAGTCGCGGTTCGCCCGTCACGTTTGCCGCTGTCTTATGCCCAGAAACGTTTATGGTTTATCGACCAGATGGACGGTGGTTCAGCACAGTATAATATGCCGATGGCATTTCGTATCTGGGGAGATTTTGATGTCGTCACGGCAGAGCAGGCCATCAAAGAGATAGTAGGGCGTCATGAGATTTTACGTACCGTTTATCGTCACAGCGAAGCCGGTCCACAGCAGATAGTTCGGGAGGATGTCAATGTGCCCTTTGAGGTGTTTGACCTGAGTCACCTTGATGGTGAGGCGTTGGCGGATGAAACGGCTCGTTTATGCCATGAGGATGCCGTCAGGACATTTGACCTGAGTGAGGATGTGATGGTGCGAAGTGCCTGGTTGGTGTGTCCGCCAGTTAACGGTGAGGCGCAGGGCGTGTTGCTGTTTAACATGCATCATATTGCTTCTGATGGCGTGTCATTAAATATTTTGATTGCCGAGTTTGCTCACCTTTATCAAAGGGGGCACGAGTCGTTGCCCAACGAGCAAAAGCACAGCACCTTACCTCCTTTGAATCTTGACTATGCGGATTTCGCCCTTTGGCAAGATGCACTTGATGCAGAACGCTATTTTGCCACCCATTTGGATTACTGGCGAGCGCAACTGGCGGAGTTACCTGAGGTCCACAGTTTGCCACTGGATCATTCAAGAACCCAATATAAACAATCTCAGGGACGTTCTTTTATCCGCCATATTGCGCCTGAACAAGTATTGCGATTACAGGCGATCGCCGATGAAAACTTGGTGACGCTGACGATGCTGATGCAGACTCTGGTCGCCCTGATGTTATCTCGTCAGGCGAATAGCCAGGATATTGTTCTAGGTACTCCTTCAGCTAACCGGGTTGTGGGAGAAGTACAAGACCTGATGGGCTGTTTTATTAATACCCTGGTGTTACGCCTCAATATGCAGCAAAAAGATATGCCAGCGCTATTGTCCCATGTTAAAGAGGTGAATCTTCAGGCACTGCAATATCAAGAAATACCTTTCGAGCAATTAGTCGATTGCCTGGTCAGCAGCCGTTCTACTCAATATACACCGCTATTTCAAGTCGTGTTTAATATGAATATTGCAGCGGAACACGACTTGACATTACCGGGTCTCAAAATTGCCCCGGTGCAGTCCGAGGACAAGCAGTGTAAATATGATTTAGAGATCCATTGCCACCCTGCACAAGGCGGTTTGGCGATTGAGTGGTTATTTGATGTCAACCTGTTTGAACTGGACTCGGTAGAGGCGTTTGCCGATCACTTAGATCACATTATTAATGAGCTTTGCCATCATAAAACCACAGACACCTTGTCTCAACTGGCTCAGTTACCTCCCGCAGCGCTCAATGCGCTAAAAGATCTCAATAAACAGTTACAAAGACACTACCCAGATTCTGTTCAAATTCAACAACTGTTCGAGGCACAGGTTGCTATGCAACCCAATGCCCTTGCGCTGGCAGATAATGACAAACAGCTGAGTTATGCTCAGGTCAATGGTCAGGCTAATCAGTTGGCCCATTGTCTGCGTGAGCGGGGCATTGGTGTGGGTGACAAGGTGGGGATTTGCCTGTCTCGCTCGGTGGAGATGGTGACAGGGCTGCTGGCGGTACTTAAATGCGGCGCAGCTTATGTGCCGCTGGACCCAAGTTATCCGGCGCAGCGTATTGCTTATATGTTAAAAGACGCGTCGCCCGCCTTGGTTCTATGTGACAGTCAGAGTCAGCTGCTTTCATTATTTAAAGAAACATCGACACAAACAGTGGCTATTGACGATATGTCAGCGTTTAGCGGCTACCGTGAGGACAATCTTCCGTTGGTTGTTGCTCAGGACGTAGGTCAACTGGCTTATGTGATTTATACGTCGGGCTCTACGGGAGAGCCTAAAGGTGTGGCGATAGCGCATCACAGTGCCTGTCAGTTATTGTACTGGTCAGCACAAACTTTTGATGCTCGTCAGCGGCGCTGTATGTTGGCGTCTACCTCTATTTGCTTCGATTTATCGGTATTTGAGCTGTTTTTCCCGTTAAGCTGTGGCGGCACAGTGGTGGTGGTTGAGAACATTTTGAGCTTACCTGGTCTGAGTTCGCCAGGGGTACGCTTAGAAGAAGGGCATTCGCTGCCCCCGATAAGCTTTATCAATACGGTCCCTTCAGCCATGAAAGAGCTGGTGCGTCATCCAGGACTATTAAAGAATATCGCGGTGGTTGCGCTTGCAGGCGAACCCTTGCCAGTGACCCTGGCAAGGGCTGTGTATGAGCAGGGCGTTGAAGCTGTCTACAACCTGTATGGTCCGTCGGAGGACACGACCTATAGCACCTGTTATCGGGTTCCAAGAGATGCAGAGCAGATGTTGATCGGTCGCCCGGTGGCGAATACTCGTGCGTATGTGCTGGACAGTCATCTTCAACCGGTGCCCTTTGGTGTGGCGGGTGAGTTGTATCTGGCAGGAGAGGGGCTGGCCCAGGGGTATCTGAATAAGGCCGATCTTAGTGCCTCAAGCTTTGTCAGTGATCCATTTGTTGCAGGAGCCCGCATGTACCGCACCGGAGATTTGGTACGTTATTGCCAAGTTGGTGAACTTGGCTATCTTGGACGTGTTGATGAGCAAGTGAAGATACGGGGATTTCGCATTGAATTAGGCGAAATTGAAACGGTGTTGCTAAAACACTCTGGTGCAATTGAAGCCGTCGCCATGATGAGAGAGGATAGGCAAGGAGATAATACTTTATGTGCTTGGTATCTTGCGCCTGAGTCAGAAAAAGCTGATGACGTGCGAGCGATTGTGTCAAAACATCTGCCACAATTTATGGTACCCGCCCAAATCGTCAGAGTGGACCAATGGCCTTTGACACCCAACGGGAAAATTGATAAAAAATCATTGCCCTTGGAAAACCTAACCGATGGTGCAGATGAAAATCGCCGTCTTCCCGAAACCCAATTGCAACAGCAAGTCGCCGCTATCTGGAGACGGGTATTAGGAAAACCTCAGATTTACTTGAATGATGATTTTTTCGCCACTGGTGGGCACTCATTATTGTGCGTCAGGCTGGTACAGGAACTGCGACAACAATTGCAACTTAGCATCAGTATTAAGGACATTTTTGAAAAACCGCACTTAGGAGAATTTTGTGACGCGTTGACTTTTGCCAGCAATGGCGATGTTGCTGCCAATATCACATTAACTGCGATTGCCCGTGATGGCGCTCTGCCAGTGATTCCGGCACAAGAAGAAGCATGGTATCTGCAACACCGTGGGGCTGCCGCCAGTATTAATAATTTAAGCGCCGAGATCAAACTTCAGGGAGTATTGGCGTTATCCTTGTTAGAAAAAGCGTTCAATACGCTGGCCCAGAGGCACGAATCATTGCGTACTAACTTTGAGATGCAAGGCATGTCTTTGCACGCTAAGGTCGTGATGAAGCGTAAAATGGTTATCGACTACCATGATGTTACTCATCTTGAACACGATTCATTGACCGAATTTAAGCGCGGATTTGCCGATAAACTCTTCGACTTAGCCAATGACTGTTTGGTGAGGATCGTTTGTTTTAAAACAGCAGAACAAAGACATTATTTGCAGATCACTGTCCATCACATTGTTGCAGACGCCACGTCCTCCAACATTCTTTTTCAGGAACTGGTTGATTGTTTTAATACGGACCCGCAACAATATCGCCCTGCAACTGTGCAGTTTGTCGATTTTGCCGCTTGGTATAAGCTCCAAGAAAGGTCAAGTTTAAGCCCGCAGTTGCGTTATTGGCAAAAACAGCTGGCAAAACGCGCGCAGCCACTGCCTTTGCCAACAGATAAAGGGGATATTGAGATGTTTTCCGTCGGTACCTCAAAAACGAAAATTATTTCTTTGAACCCGTCACAAACGGCACAGTTGGATAGCTATTGTCAGTCAAATAAAGGGACTCGTTTTAATGGTATCACCAGCTTGCTGGCGCTGTATCTCAACTGGCGATGTGAACACAGTGATATTATGATAGGTACGCCTTATGATTATCGAAGTAGCCTGAATATGCACCAAACAATAGGCTACTTTGTTAATCCGGTTTGTTTGAGGCTTAAACTCGACAATGTATCAGACTTAAGTGACTTGTTGACCCACGTAAACGAAACGACGGTGGATGCACTAGAAAATGGACAGATTCAACACAGTACGCTGGTCAAATCACTAGATAATGATAATCATGCAGCACAAAAACCGTTATTCAATGTCTGGCTCAACTATGTACCGCAAGTGGTTTCGGGGTGTTTGAACATGGGCAAATTGAAGGCTCAAGTCAACACACAAAGTGCTGCCCTGTTGAAATTCCCATTTGTGCTGACTGTTTTGGATGCAGGAGACAAGCTGCAACTGCGCTTTGATGTCAGTAGTGAACTCTTTAGTGAGACAAGATTGGCAGAAATACATACCCAGTTCAGCAATTTACTGCAAAGCGTGCTGTCAAAACCAAAGCAAAGCTTAATCGCCGTTAAAACAATGCTGGATGCTTTTAGCGAGCAACAGCAAAATCAGATGCAAGAGCAACTACAAAGCGCGAGGAAGTCTTCATTGGGTGATCTGAGTAACGCAAGAAAGAGCAGAAGAAAAAGTAAAAGTGTAGCCTAATGAGAAGTCAAACCAATCATAAAGTGCCATTATCGCCAGGCGGGGCTAGAAGACGGGCCAGAAAAGTGGCTGAAAGCGCTTTATTTCAAATATCACCTTTATTTTCAGATCAAGATTTTGGACAGATTATTCAGGCCAATGAACCAGACTGTTCACTGATCGGATGGCTGACGTCTGGGATAAATGAAATTAATACCCGCCTTAACCAACAGGGCGCATTGTTATTCAGAGGCTTTGATGCCAATGCTGAGCAAGACTTAGGCGAAGTCAGTAAAGTATTAGGCAATCCCCTGAGTTATACCTATCGCTCGACGCCGCGTACAGAAGTAAAAAAACAGGTCTATACCTCGACCGAGTATCCTGCGGAACAAATAATCCCTTTACATAATGAAAATGCCTATAGCTTGGCGTGGCCGAAAAAGCTGCTTTTTCACTGCGCGATGCCGGCAACCATCAAGGGGGGTAATACCCCTTTGGCTGACAGTGGACAAATTTATCAAAATATAAACCATGACATTCGGGATAAATTTGAACGTCTGGGGGTGACTTATGTTCGAAATTACGGTGAATACCTTGATCTGAGTTGGCAGATAGTATTTCAAACCCAGGATAAACAGCAGGTAGAAGACTATTGTCGCCGGGCGAAAATAGACTTTACCTGGAAGACAAATGGACAGCTGCAAACTCGACAGCGTTGCCCTGCGGTGCAGAAACACCCAATTACCGGAAACAAAGTGTGGTTTAATCAAGCCCACTTGTTTCATGTTTCCGCATTGCCCCAAGAGTTGCTAAAAAGTCTGGAACAACAACCTGATAGCCTACCGCGCCATGCGCTTTACGGTGATGGCTCTGAAATTGAAGCCGAGGTTTTACAACATATCAGAGCCGTTTATGACAGCTGGCAGAGGGAATTTGAGTGGCAAAAAGGAGACACATTGTTAATGGATAATTTATTAGTGGCCCATGGTCGAACACCCTATGAAGGGCAACGCAAAATTTTAGTGGCAATGTTGGATGATTATCTGGTTGGTGATCGCTGCAACAACAATGAAACTAACAATAACGAACGAAGGAGTGCATCGTGAGCGAGTTGGATGGCTTTGACTTATCGCCTTTACAAAGACATAAAGCAGGCATTGAGGCTGCACTTAAAGATACCGGCTTTTTGGTTGCCAGGGTGCAATGTGTCAGCCAGCTTGAACCTCAGAAGCTGGCTGACAGTATTTCGAGTGTTGCTGACAGACATGAAATTTTACGTACCAGTTATGAAAAACTGGGCGGCATGACGCAACCACTGCAGGTGATTGCTGAGCGTTGTAATGTACGCATATTCTCAGAGGCAGAAATAAAACTCGAAAATGATCGTGTCACTGAGCTGATGGCGGCCCATAGCGCAGATAGCAGTTGCCACGTTAGCCTATTTTTTATTGAGAATAGTCCAAATAAGCACGTCTTTTTAATCTGCGTCGCTGCATTGAGTCTAGATGAGGCGTCCTTTGAATTTCTACTCGACGAGGTGGCCACAGATTACGCCGACAACGCAACCTCGGTGGCGCCAGAGTCCGAAGACGTTATCCAGTATGCCGATCTGGCGGTCTGGTTTATTGAAAATGATGAACTGCCTGAAAACAGTGCTGGCAGAGAATTTTGGCATAAGCAACGCACGGCTAATGTCGCGCAACTGGCGAGTGAAACCTCATCGGGCAAGGGGTTGTTATCTGGTAGTGAACATCATGTACTTCAACCCAACATTGTCGGGGCCATTGATCAGTTAATAAAAGCGACAGACAGTCATCTGGAAAAGTTAATGCTGGCCCTTTGGGTTGGCTTTATCAGCAAGCTGAGCAACAGTGAAAATTTGCAAGTGAATATTGCCCTAAATGGCAGAGAAACTGAGGAACTCAGGCGAGCTATAGGGTTAATTGACCGTTCATCACCCGTGGCTTTTACTTGTCAACAAAAACAGAGTTTTAAAGGTTTCTTACAACAAGTCGAGCAACAACTAGAAGCGGCTCAAAAGTGGCAATACGCTTGGCCACAGTCGACCCCAACAAAACAATATTCAGCGTTATCCGTCGGTTTTTGTTTTCGAGCTGAACAGGCTCAGAACAACCCTATTGCTTTAGAAACTGACCCGTTTAATCTCATCGGATTTAGCACAAATCTGTTCGAAGAAAAGCTAGCGTTAACAGCAAAGCTTACAGCCAACAAAGAGATTACTCTGAGAATGTCTGTGCAACAAGGTCGATTCGAGCAGCAATATCAGCCGCAATATCAGCAAATGCTGTTACAACAATTTTGTGACTATATAGTGAATGTGGCAGACAACGTGATTGTTGAGCCTAATGTGCAGCTTATGGCTATCCCTTTGGTTTGTGCTGACGCACTTACCGTGCCTACTTTGCAAGGGGCTACTCGGCAAATCTCAGGCCTTGATGACTCGCAATGCAACTATATCGCCAGGTTTTTGCAGCAGGCGGCAAAAACCCCTGATGCAGTCGCACTGCAAGAAGGTGATACGTCTGTTACCTACAATAAGTTACTGGTGCTTTGCTGCGCCGTTGCATCCGATCTCAAAGCATCCAATATCGGCGCGGACGCTGTGGTGGCAGTTTATATGGAAAACTCCATAAAACTGGTGGCCAGCTTGTTAGCGATAGGGATGACCGGCGCAGCCTTTTTACCTTTTGAACATCGTTTGCCAGTTCATCGAGTGGTGACGCTGGCAAAAAGGGCTGGGGCAAAACTGGTTATTAGCAATCATTTGACTACGGCTGCATTAAAAGAAGTCGACCTTAGCATCTGGAATATCGATGAGGCATTAGGCCAGGATGATGCGTATGCTAAAAACCATGATATGGCTATCGTTGATGATATTTGCCCCTCTGGGCGAGCTTATGTGTTATTTACTTCAGGCTCTACCGGCGAACCTAAAGGCGTAGAGATTGAACATCAGCAATTCTTTAATTATCTAAGCTGGGCAACTGAGTACTATGAACTCGAAAAACTGGCAGGATCGCCATTGTATGGCTCCATTAGCTTTGATGCCACATTAACCAGTATTTTCCCCGCATTGATGACAGGCAAAACGGTGTTTATTTTGCCAACCGGAGAAAACTCTCAGCACCTACAAAGGCAGTTACAAAAAAACAGTCGATTACTGGTTAAGATCACGCCAGCACACACTGAATTATTGGATTTTGAGGTCATTGAGGCGCAGCACACCTACGTGCTGGGGGGCGAAGCGCTAAGTGCTGAGAGGGCGCGGAAAATATTCAAAAATCAAGGCTGTCGACTATTTAACGAATACGGGCCAACGGAAACCGTGGTGGGCTGTACCGTCTATCAAGCAACAGCTGAGAATATGACGATCAAAGCCAATACTCACGCCCAGGTTGCCATTGGCAGGCCCATCAATAATATCTCCATTTACCTGCTGGATGATGCCGGTTTACCAGTACCCCCTAGGGTTGCAGGTGAAATTTACATTGCTGGTGCGAGTGTCGGGCGTGGTTATCTTGCGGATGAAAAACAAACCGCAGAACGTTTTGTATGGCTTTTCAAGGACAGCAAAAAGCCAGTAAAAGCCTATAAAACAGGTGACCTTGCCTGGCTGAATAGCGAAGGCGATTTATGCTATTTGGGGCGCAATGATCAGCAAATCAAACTCTATGGTCATCGTATTGAACCTGGCGAAATAGAGGCGGCGCTGACTCAATTGGATGCGATTGAGCAAGCGACAGTATTATTGCAAAAAGACGCAGGCACTCACCACAGTAGTTTGCTTGCCTGTTACGTTTCTCCTGATGATTTGCCTCAGGAACAATTACGCGATGAATTAATGCAGGTCTTGCCTGATTTTATGGTGCCCGCCAGTTTCATCAGGGTTGAGAAAGTCCCGTTAACCGTCAATGGTAAAGTGGATCAATTGCAACTGTTAGAGTGGGTTAAGCAACGAAGTACAGTTAAAACGATTTACAAAGCGCCTCAAACCGATGCCGAAAAGCGATTAGTGGAGGTTTGTCAACAAGTACTGGGACGAGAAGATATCGGCATGAACCACCAGTTTATGGCTGTAGGTGGCGACTCTATTAGAGCTATCCAATTACGGGTGAAGTTAGAACAGTCAGACCTAGACCTGAGCATTGAAGAAATTTACCAGCAGCCAACATTACAAGACCTGGCCGCTAAAATGGTGGCCAAAACAGCGCAGCAGGCACAATTCATTGCCCCCTTTGCATTAATTTCGAAGGACATTGCGGCACAACTTCAAGACAGCATTGAAGACAGCATAGTCGATGCATATCCTGCTTCGCAATTGCAGTTGGGCATGTTATTCCACTCCAGTTTTAATCAGGACAGTCATGTCTATTTTGAAGTGGATGCGGTGGAGCTTAAAGCGCCTTTAGAGGTGAAGCTACTGAAAGTCGCCCTACAGCATATGTGCGATTTGCATAGTGTCCTTAGAACCTCATTTGAGTTGCATAAATTTGACCAGCCATTGCAACTTGTCCATCGAGAAATCCAAGCACCTATGGAAATCTCTGACATCCGTAGTCTGGCTGTTGAGGATGTCGCAGAGCACCAAAAAGAGTACAAAAAGCAATTAATCGCGGCAGAAAAAGCCAAGGGATTTGTGTGGCAGGCACCCGGTTTGTTCAGATTGCACTTTTTATGGTTGGGGGAAAACCATTTTGAAATTGTTTTCGTTCGTCATCATGCCATTTTGGATGGTTGGAGTGCTGCATCACTGATGACACAGTACATTGCCTACTATTTGCAGCTATGTGCTGATGGTGCTGATGGCGTGCAAAATCAGCCCAGTTCACAGGTGACTTACGCCGATTTTATTGCGGCAGAACTCGACACGATTGCCGATGAAGCCGGGCAACAATTCTGGCGTCAGCGCCTGGGCGATTTTCCGCAATTACAGTTACCACAAATCAGCCAAATCCAGCCCAGTGCAGAAAAACATCAGGCCGAAAATCAGTACTCAGTCATGCCAGTATCCGAAGCCGCGCAGCTTTCAGCTGATTTGTTTCACCTGGCACAATCGAGTAACTGTTCTATAAAGCAGGTTTTACTCGCCGCTCATCTAAAAACCCTGGGTGTACTCAGTGGTAAATCTCAGGTGCAGACGGGGGTCGTCGCCAACGGGCGTAACGAGCAATCTGGTGGCGATCAGGTACTGGGACTGTTTCTTAACACACTCCCTTTTAGTATTCACTTAAAAGATAACACTTGGTCAGAATTGGTTGAGCAGGTGGCGATGGAAGAACGCGCAATATTGCCTTACCGCCGCTTTCCTTATGCCATGTTGGCCAATGACTATGCTTTACAAATTGATGTGCTGTTTAACTTTGTCCATTTTCATATCTATGATCAACTTGACCAGCATAGTGATCTGGAAGTGATTGGCGTTGATAGTTTTGAGAAAACCAACTTTACTCTAATGCTAAATTGTAGTCAGCAGCTCAATAGCAACATACTGGATATTTCCTTGTATTATGAACCGGCACGTTTAGATGAACGCCACGCCGCGCTATTTTGCGACACCCTTAATCTTGTCTTGAAACGCATGGCGGTATCCGCTAGGTCAGAGCACTCAATTAATCACTTTGCTCAGCCGTGTTTGCCCTCTTCAGAGGCGCAGCGTTTACAGAATTTGGCTATGCAGCCACAGCAATACCCAGATTCTGTTCAGATCCAACAACTGTTCGAGGCACAGGTTGCTATGCAACCCAATGCCCTTGCGCTGGCAGATAATGACAAACAGCTGAGTTATGCTCAGGTCAATGGTCAGGCTAATCA
>Ga0307492_10000055_pt1 | contig 60272 bp, 48 predicted proteins | sample SI3LmetaG_FD_202365 | JGI IMG/M metagenome (GOLD analysis project Ga0307492, IMG submission 202365) | Sea-ice brine microbial communities from Beaufort Sea near Barrow, Alaska, United States - SI3L | ecosystem: Environmental > Aquatic > Marine > Coastal | place: USA: Alaska | collected 2017-05-06 | reverse complement strand
TTTTTTTAGCCACAGCAATGACAAGTTGGGATGGTTGGTTTCCCTATCGCACCAAACGCGCAAGGCACGTATTAACGAAGTGCAAACAGACGGCTGGTTGTTAAATACTGACATTCCGACCGAGCAGCTAACGTCCACGGCAGACACCATTTTTGTCCCGAGAAACTATGATCAACGTGTGCGGTTTGATCAACGCACTCGCACTGGCGGTACTTTGGTTTTACAATATAAGGCAACACCAAGTCTGGATATTAGTCTTGATTATTTACAATCAAACTTTAATGTAAAAACTGACTCAACATCCTTGGGACATTGGTTTACATCGAGTAATTTAGAAAATGTTGTGACCGATGAAAACGGCACAGCGACAGCATTTTCTCAGAATGTAGGCCACGCTACAGACTTTCATGCCCGCACATTCGACAGGCCCTCTAGTATTAGCGCATTAGGTTTTAATAGTCGTTGGCAGGCCTCTCCAAAAGTGTTGCTGGAGTTTGATGTGTCTAGTTCTACGGCCAGTACCAAAGATAGGATAGGTGCAGGTAATGCTTTGACTTTAATTGGTTACCTCAATAGGTCTTCTTTTTCCATATCCGAAGGGAATATTCTTCCTCGTATAGCAGGCTTTGAGTCATCAGATCCAACCATCGTTGATGCCTTAGGAGATGTCACTGGTGTCGCAAATTATCTAGATCCCATCAATGGTAGAGCACATGTGATGATGCGTCGTGGGTGGAATATTGAAGATAAATTTGAGCAACTAAAAACTGATATTACACTTTTCGATGGGCTTAATTCTAATATAGATATAAAGTTTGGCCTGATGTATTCAACGCAATCAAAACGTAACGAACGCTGGGATAATGAAAAAAATGCAGTGCATTGTTCGTTTTGTGGTTATTTCCCAGAGCCAGACCTTCCTGATGGTTTTCAAACAGTATTTGATGCGGGTAGTGATTTTCTAAGTAGTGTCAGCGGCAGTGAAAATTTGCCAAACAGATGGTTAAGACACGATGGTGAAACCCTCTTTAACTTTCTGGAGTCTGCCAGCGATATTAATTTCGATGCAGTGATACGCAATAATTCTTTCACTGTTACTGAGAACGTCACCTCAGCTTACATTCAAGGACAACAGAGAACCCAATGGCGTGATATTGAATTATCCTCACAATACGGGGTGCGTTATGAAAACACCGATATCGTGGTTACGGGCTTTGAGTCAGATTTGTTAGCTCTGACCATCCTTGACCAAACCGAACTAGGTCAACTTAACTCTCCCAGTCGTGCTATCTCCAAGTCTGCATCTTATGATAACTGGTTACCCAGTGTGTCGATAAAAGCAGAATGGCAAGATAATATCATTGCTAGACTCGGTGTATCTCGATCCTTAACTCGGCCCACTATGGGACAGTTGTCACCGAGTTTGGTATTAACTACAACTCGTCAAGGCGGCGATTTGCGGGCTAGCTCGGGTAATCCAAATCTTAAGCCATTTGAATCTACCAACTTCGATGTGACCCTTGAATGGTATTACCAATCATTGAGTTATATATCGGCTAGCTATTTCAAAAAGAAAGTGAGCAATTTCATCGTAAGCACAGTGATGCAAACTACTATAAATGATGTCACTGACCCAAGCACCGGGGCAGACTCTCGAGCCCCAGATAGTGAAGACACGATAGCCGAATTTGATTTAACCACACCTATAAATGGTCAAACGGCAACAGTAAGCGGATTTGAGTTTGCTATTCAGCATGACTTTGACAGTGGCTTTGGTGTGGTGGCAAACATGACACTGGTCGATAGTAACGCAAAACTGGATCCCACAGATATTTCACAGAAATTTGCCCTCACCGGCCTGAGTGACTCACAAAATTTGATCGTTTATTATGAAAAAGGCCCCAGTCAAATCAGGTTAGCATGGAATCATCGTGACGGATTTTTGCAATCCTTGGTGCAAATACAAGGGCCTGAGCCAACCTACGTGCGTAGTTACCAACAACTTGATGTAAGTGCTAGTTATGCTGTTAATGACAATGTTTCAGTGTTTATTGAAGGGGTCAATATTACTGAAGAGAATGTGCTTAAACATGGGCGTTATCCCAATCAACTGCTTTTAGCTCAACAGCCAGGTGCACGTTATTCTTTAGGTTTACGCGGTAGTTTTTAATGTCGTGATAAACATAGAATGTATTTGTAGTAGAACAACCTTGGGGGGTGGAGTAATAGACCATTGCCGGATGAACCCGGAATGAAACAAATGACAGCCTTCGTATCCATCGCTTATTGACGAGCAACTACATTAATTATATTTCGTAGAACGGCAGCTAAAAGTCGCGCATCACCAATAAAAACCGCTTCACAGCAACACATCTCTCCATTTTTATTTTGTTTAAAATAGTCCACCATTATTTTGTACGAAAAACGGTATAACTGACAAGGCCTCAAGAGATTAATTTTTTGTAATGTCAATGCTCAGGGCATTGCAAATATTAAGAGTGCATTAAAATCGGTTTAAAATGCAATAAATTCGGCGTTCACAATAATGTAACGATAATTAACATTATGTCAAAATCGGTTCTGTATACAACAATATCGGCGTTTTTAATATTGTAAGTGTTAGATTTTATTGTTTAAAAAACAATAAAACCAATTAAAACAGTGGCTTGCAAGGTTTCGCCACAAATAAAATAATAAGCATTTATTTTACAGTCTGTTTACATAGGCTGTTCAAAGTCAACATTCTCATGTTTTAATTTAAGCGCAGAAGGAATAAATAAATATCAAAATCCTGCTGCACAGACAGACATTTCTTGGCAGATAATCAGTTTATCAAAAGACAAATGATGAGTTGTTTATTGCCCGGAAGGTAGGTTGACTGGAGGAAAACCGATAGCCAATCGTCTATAAGATACAGCCATGTAAAAAAATTGTAAATTAAGCCAAATAGATATTTAACATGGTGTAAACGTTTTGTTTTTAACTTAATACTAAAACACACATAGGCACAATAATATGATGAAAACACATAAAGTATTTAAAAAGTCGTTACTAACGCAAACTATTGGAATCATGCTTGGCACAGCAGTAGTTTTACCCGCTGTGGCGCAAGAAGTGGATAACACAGAAGTTATTCAAGTTAGCGGAGTGCGTGGCAGTTTGTCTCAATCAATGGACATTAAACGCCAATCTGCAGGTGTTGTTGACGCCATTTCTGCGGTTGATATGGGTAAATTCCCAGATACTAACCTTGCTGAATCTTTGCAGCGTATTACTGGGGTGTCCATTAACCGTGTTAACGGTGAAGGGTCAGAAGTCACAGTGCGTGGTTTTGGTGGTAACTTTAATTTAGTCACTCTAAATGGTCGTCAAATGCCAGCTGCTAACGTAGGCAGTATCACTGGTAACCCACAAGATAAAGGTGCAGCAGGCACCAGTCGCTCATTTGATTTTTCAAATCTCGCCTCAGAAGGTGTCAGTGGAATAGAAGTCTATAAAACAGGCAAGGCGGGTATAAGCTCTGGTGGTCTTGGTGCAACTATTAACATTAATACTCTAAAACCTTTAGTGGTGGGTAAAAATACCAGTTCTGTTGGTGTAAAAGCAGTCAAAGATGAAAGTGGTGATGGTGTCACCCCAGAGTTAAGCGGCGTCACTAATTGGGTGAATGACGATTCAACGTTTGGTGTATCACTGTTTGGTTCATTCCAAGAGCGCGACTCTGGTAGTCGTCACATGAGTACTGAAGTGTATGAATTGCGAACATATAATGGTGCAGCGGATTTAGATTCTCTTACCATCCCTGGTGCCACAGTAGTGAATGAACCTAATATTGGTCAAATTCTATCCATACCTAGTAATATTGGTTTAGGTACTAACCAAGATAATCGTGAACGTACAAATGCTATGCTCACGGTGCAATTTGCACCTACGCAAGATTTAATCTTAACTGCTGATGCTACTTACGCAACAAATGAGAAAGAATCAACATCACTTATTGATGGCATCTGGTTTGCAAGACAGTTCAGCTCTGTTGAATTTGATGGTAACCCAGTCGTGTCAACGCCAGTTAAATTCTCTGAGACGGGTGGCGCAAATAACGCAGTTATCGGTAAAGATTTCTTCTTCCAAAATCTGGCATTAGCCACAAAAGATGAATTAAAATCTTTTGGTTTTAATGCTGCTTATAACGTTAATGATGACCTTAGCTTAAGCTTTGATGTTGCATCATCAGAAGCAACGAGTGGTGGTGCTGGACCTGATGGGCTTAACGTGATTCGCTTCAATATGGCGGGTGCAACGGCTGGTTGGCAAACAGTTGATTTTACTCAACCCATTCCTGCAGCAAGCATCTTAGTTGAAGATAGTATAAAAGGTGGTAACGGTAACGGAATTTTTGATAAAGCTGATATTGGTTCACAGGTCACTCAAACAGACAAGTCTGAGCAAAAAACGACGGTTGACCAATTCCGCTTTGAAGGTCAGTGGATAGGCGACGAAGTGACTGTTGATTTTGGTGTTGGGTATCTCTCAACAGAAATGCGACAAACACGTCAAGCATCAACCGACGCTTTAGGTGATTGGGGTGTAACCGCACCTGGTGATATTCCAGAGGGTTTATTCGATGTAAGTTGCACTGCTTGTGCATTTGAAGATCATGATATATCGGGTGTTGAGGGTGCTGATGCAAATTCACCAGGTGGAACCACAATACCGTTAGGTAGTGTTTCATTTGGTGGTGATCCGCTTGCTCTTTTAAACGCTGTTGGCCCTACTTATGGCGTATCTTTAGCTGACCGGTCAATCAATACTGATGACGATAATACGGTTGAAGAAGAGATTCTTTCCGTTTATGTTCAAGCGGTTATGGACTATGAAATTGGTGACATGCCTTTAAACATCGTTGCTGGTTTGCGTTATGAGCAAACTGATGTGACTTCATCATCGATTCAATTTATACCTACAGAAATAATTTGGGAAGCTGATAACGACTTTTTACCCGTTTTAGGTGCGTCAGTAGACACTATCTCGGACAAAAATGACTACTCTAACTTTTTACCGAGTCTCGATTTAGCCCTTGATGTGAATGATGAAATAAAGGCTCGTGCTTCTTTTAGTAAAACATTAGCGCGCCCTTCTTATGAGCAACTGTTCCAATCGACTTCATTCTCACCACCACCACGCATAACATCATTGGGTGGTGTAGCAACAGGTTCATCAGGTAATGCACAATTAGATCCACTTGAATCTACTAATATCGATTTATCTCTAGAGTATTACTACACCGACTCAAGCATGATCTCAATCGGTTATTATAGAAAAGACGTTAAAAACTTCGTGGGTATAGCGCAAACTGAAAAATCATTGTTTGGGCTGTTAGATGCCACTTCAGGTGCCGCTGGAACAACCTCTGGTGATGCAATAGCAGCATTGACTGCTGGAGGTTATGACATTAATGAAGTTAACATGTTTACTATGTCAGCCGTTTTGCAAAACCCAGCTGACTTTCCTAATGGCGCAGCAGACTTTCAAGATCCTGTAGTTAATCCAAACTTTGAAGGTCAAGTGTTTGCTGATTATGATGTGTTTGCACAAGCAGGTGATCCATTATTACAATTTCAGGTAACCGGTCCTGTTAATGATAAAAGTGCTGTAATAGATGGTTTTGAGTTTGCATGGCAACATTTCTTTGGTGAAACAGGTTTTGGTTATCAAGTAAACTACACCACTGTTAACGGTGATATTGGGTTTGATAATGGCGGTGCTATCAGTGTTGACCAATTTGCATTGGAAGGTTTAAGTGACACGGCTAACTTGGTTTTAATTTACGAAAAAGATGGGCTTTCAACGCGTATCGCCTATAACTGGCGAGATGAGTTTTTAAGTACCACTAACCGTGGCAAAGGTCCGCGTAACCCAGTATATGTGTCTGAAACTGAGCAAGTTGATATTAACGTTGGCTATCAAGTGAACGAGGACTTATCTGTGAGTTTAGATATTATTAACTTATTGGAAGAAGGCCAGCGTAAATTTGGTCGTAGTAAGAACAATATTTTCTTTGTTCAAGAAGCAGACAGACGCATGGTATTAAGTGCAAGTTACAGCTTCTAAGCACTTAAGGTTTTCCCCTAGTCAGGTTTTCTGATCTGGGGTGTTTATTTACTAGTGTAAAAAATTACATCATCAAAGAGTGAAACACGAACCTTGTGTTTCGCTCTAATCGTTGCGCCGGTATTTCTGGCAATGCTAGTATGGATAACAAGCGCAATTTTATAAAACAACCAGTAAAGCGAAATACGCTATGAGTAAAGCAACTGTCTTAAATAATGTCGATCATAAAAATTTAAAGGTTGATACACGACCTGAATCCAATCACAACAAACAAGTTAACCGTTCTATGGTGCATGCAACGGAAATAAGTGAACTACACAAAGAGTTTCCATTGGTATTTTACAAACATACGGGCACCGAAAAGCTTCAATTACATGTCATTCTGGGTCTTGAAAAAGACGAAAATCTGTTTGTTGGAGACAGCGGCTGGATCACCCGATTTGTGCCTGCACTGCTGGCCAGAGGCCCTTTTAGTTTAGGTTATAAAAAGACTCAAGAAGAAAGTGAGTCACCAGCTGATCCGATTATTTGCATCGACACCGACGATCCCCGTGTCAATACTGAACTAGGGGAAGATATTTTTCTACAATTTGGTGGAGAAGCGCCTTACCTTGAATATGTCAAAAAAGCATTACAAACCATTGATAGCGGAATACAGTTTGATAAAACCCTGTTTACTTTGGTTGAGTCAATGGACTTATTGGAGCCTGTGTCGATTCAGATCAAACTCAGTAATGTCGAAGAAATTAATTTCAGTGATTATTACACAATCAACCAACAGAAATTGGCCAATTTGACTGGCGAAAACCTAAGGACACTAAATCAATATGGGGTGTTGAGTTTGTTATATTTTGTGCTCTCTTCAATGGGTAATTTCCAACAGCTAATCGCACTCAAAAATGCAAAGTCGGCAATGTTTTAACACTCTTCGAAATAAGGCAGAGTCTGGGTGATAAAAAAACAAAACAAAGTAAAAGTACTGGAAGGCATAACGCCAGATTGCATTCCCTTTGATGAGCTATTTGCAGAAGAGCAACCCGTTATTCTAAAAGGTATGGTGAAAGACTGGCCTTTAGTTAAAGCAGGAAAAGAGTCACCTGACAAAGTAATGGATCAATTAGAAGAGCATTACAGTCAACGTCCGATGTTAGTTTACAAAGGACCACCAGAAATAAAAGCACGCTTCGGTTATGACAAATCTTGTACGGGCTTTAACTATTCCAGTGAACGAAGCACCATTGTTGAGGTGTTTAATACCATTCGCAGTCAATTGACTCAGGAACAACATGATTACCTGTATATCAATTCACTTAAATTAAACGAAGGTTTTCCCGCGTTAAGTGAAAACCATAATCTGGCTTTTGAGCATCCTGAATTTATGCAGAATCAGCCGGTAGCCAAAATATGGTTAGGCACTGAATCTGTTGCTGCAGCCCATTTTGATCAGCCCAAAAATATCGCCTGTTGTGTGGTAGGCAAACGACGTTTTACCTTGTTTGCTCCAGAGCAAGTGCACAATTTATATCCCGGGCCATTAACGCCAACACCTGGTGGACAAGTGGTCACTCTGACAGATCTCAGCAAACCAGACTTCACACGCTTTCCTCGTTTAAAACAGGCCCTAGAAAATGCATATGTTGTCGATCTTGAACCTGGGGACAGCTTATATTACCCGAGTATGTGGTGGCATGAAGTCGAGGCTTTTGATCGCTTCAATGCGATGATTAATTTTTGGTGGATGACGGTTCCACCCTACTTGGGTAATCCAATGGATGCGTTAATGCATGCCATGCTCAGTGTAAGAGACCGCCCCTCAAGCGAAACGGCAGCATGGAAAGCGTTATTTGACTACTACATTTTTTCTGATCCTGATCAGGTCCGAGCCCATTTGCCGCCTGAGAGTCATGGGGCATTGGCAACCATGGACGATAACTTAAGTCGGCGTTTGCGCGCAATGTTGCGCAACAATCTAAACCGCTGAAGATAAGAGACAAAATATAAATATGAATGCAAAAACCAAAGTCATAGTAGCAGGGGGCGGAACGGCAGGCTGGCTAACGGCATTTAGCCTAGTCACTCGTCTCGGTAAACTACTGGACATCACCCTTGTCGAGTCCGACCAAATTGGCACAGTGGGAGTGGGAGAAGCCACCATTCCTACCATGCGCACATTTCATGGCTTAATCGGTATTGATGAAAAGGAGTTTATGGCTGCCACTCAGGCAACCTTTAAATTGGGGATACAGTTTGATAATTGGGGTCAGCAGGGTGACAGTTTCTTCCACTCTTTCGGTGAGATCGGTCAACGCTCCTGGATGGCTGAATTTCATGAATTCTGGATGGAAGCTAAAGCACAGGGTTTTGGCGGTAGCTTGGATGATTATTGTCTCGAATTAAAAGCCGCCAAAGCCAATAAATTTTCTACTATGGCTGGCAAGAAACCAGTTAACTTTGCTTATCATATGAATGCTACGGCTTACGCTGCCTATTTACGGGAAAAAAGTGAAAAAGCCGGTGTCAAACGTATAGAAGGTCGTATCAAACAAGTACAAAACGACCAAGCAGGTAATATTTCATCACTTATATTAGAAGGTGGTGAACAAGTATCAGGGGATGTGTTTATTGACTGCACGGGCTTTCGAGCTTTACTTATCGGCGATAATTTGGATGTCGGATATGAAAACTGGAGTCATTGGCTGGCCGCCGATAGCGCCATTGCTGTGCAAACGCAGGCAGTAGAAGCGCCTCGTCCTTACACCCGTTCCATCGCCCATTCAGCTGGTTGGCAATGGCGTATTCCTCTACAAAACCGAGTGGGTAATGGCATTGTTTACGCCAGTCAGTTCCTGTCTGATGATGAGGCTCGCGACACGTTATTGGCTAATCTAAGCGGCGAAACCATCACTGAGCCACGGCAACTTCGTTTTAAAACAGGTAGGCGTAAAAAAGCGTGGCATAAAAACTGTATTGCCATTGGATTGTCTAGCGGGTTTTTAGAGCCATTAGAATCAACCAGTATTCATCTGGTCACCACTGCAATACTTCGACTCATGAAGCTGTTTCCATTTGGTGGTAATACAACCATGCTGGCAGAACAATATAATCGTGAGACTCAGCTAGAACTTGAGACTGTTCGTGATTTTGTCATTTTGCATTATCACCAGACCCAACGTAATGACAGTGCATTTTGGGATCATTATCGCAGTATGGCTGTGCCTGACTCCCTTGTTCATCGCATGGCAATGTTCCGTGAAAATGGTTATGCATGGCCCGACGATGTAGGTTTGTTCCGAGTAGATTCATGGGTACAAGTCATGATGGGGCAGGGGCTGATGCCCAAGCAGCATCATGGGGCAGGTCGTGTTTTACCTGCAGATGGATTGAAGCAACAGATGATGACTCTAAGAAATATGATAGACAACTCTGTTTCGCAAATGCCGGAGCATGGTGATTTTATTCAAAGCTACTGCCCTGCTCAGGATTTGTAAAAAATGAAAACGAGGGTAGTGATTGTTGGTGGCGGCACGGCTGGTTGGTTAACCGCTGGTATTATTGCTGCAAAACATTGTTTAGCAAAAAGCACAGGAAAAAGCACAGAAAATATCTCAACACAAGAAACAGAAGTGATACTGGTCGAGTCACCTGACGTTAAAAATTTGGGGGTAGGTGAAGGAACTTGGCCTACCATGCGCGATACCCTGCGCCAAATAGGCATATCTGAACGTACATTTCTGTCTTGTTGCGATGCTAGTTTTAAGCAGGCTTCTAAATTTGTTGGTTGGTCGGACGGTGAAAATGAACACTACTACCACCCGTTCACAGCGCCAGTTGGTTATGGCGCAGTGAGTATAGCTGAGCATTGGTCAGCGACACCTAAAGACATTGATTTTGAAAGTTGGGCTTGTGCGCAGGGCACTATCTGCAAACAAAATTTAGCACCTAAAACCCCACAAATGCCTGAATATGCTTTTGCTTTGAACTATGGCTACCACCTAAATGCGGGGAAGTTTGTAAAAATGCTGCACCAGCATTGTGTTGAAAAGCTTAGCGTACAGTACATTCAAGGGCATGTAGAGCATGTACTCTCTGCTGAAAATGGTGATATTGCATCGATAGTATTGGTTGGAGGTGAACATGTTGACGGTGATTTATTCATAGATTGCAGTGGTTTTGCGTCCATATTGATTGGTAAACATTATGAGATCCCCTTTAAATCAAAACAGCATATTTTGTTTAACGATACGGCACTCGCGTTGCAGGTTGATCATGCTTCAGATGATGTTCCGATAGCGTCTTGTACGGTGGCAACCGCACAGAAAAATGGGTGGGTTTGGGATATTTCGCTGCAAAATAGACGGGGTATTGGGCATGTGTTTTCTAGTGACTTTACCGATGATGAGCAAGCAGAACAGGCGTTACTTGAATACGTGCATAATGATCCCTTTCTCGCCTCACAGAAATTAAGCCCTCGGAAAATCAAATTTACCCCAGGCCACAGAGAAACGTTCTGGCATAAAAACTGTGTTGCCATTGGTGTCTCGGCGGGATTTGTAGAGCCTTTAGAAGCCACAGCTTTGGTATTAATTGAAAAATCAGCCGAATGGATAAGCCAACAGCTTCCTCGTGAGCGCAGCGCTATGACAGTGCTGGCAAAAAGATTTAACCTACTCACGCTGCAGCGGTGGCAGGAAATTATAGACTTTTTAAAGTTGCATTACGTACTCACAAACCGCACAGACGGTGAATATTGGCGCGCCCATCAACAACCGGACTCTATTCCTGAAAGTTTGCAAGATACGTTGACATTATGGCGTACTCAAGCCCCTGGTCTATATGAAACAAACCAACGGTTTGAATTGTTTTCCTCTGCCAGTAAGCAATACGTGCTTTATGGAATGGGCTTTCACACAGCTAGAGAACAAGGTGATTTGGGACGTCAAGAAGCCTCAATGATAAAAAGACTACGCAATGAAACCCTGCATACCACCGAAAAATTACTCAGTGCATTACCTTCTAATCGACAATTTTTAAGTGGTTTAAAGAAAGTATAAGGCAAGGTGTTTCCATGGATATGAGCTTGTTTTTTGTGGCAGGAGCAGGGATAGCGTTACTACTGTTTCTCGTTATCACTTTACGTGTACCCGCTTTTTTAGCCTTGTTGACCACTAGCTTGTTGGTTGGGATTGGGTCTGGATTGGAACCAGAACACGTTCTCAACTCCATTAAAAATGGCATGGGTGGCACGCTAGGTTTTGTGGCAATTGTGGTAGGGCTAGGGGCTATTCTCGGACAGATTTTAGAGAGCTCTGGTGGAATTGAACGAATAGCGGGCAGCTTAGTACGTTCTTTTGGCCCTGAAAAAGTGCAATGGAGTTTAGGCTTAACGGGTTTCATTGTGGCGATACCGGTTTTTTTTGATGTAGCATTTATCATACTTGCACCCTTGTTATACGGTCTGGCAAATCGTTCTGGGCGTTCACTTTTATATTACGCCATTCCTCTGTTAGCGGGATTGGCCATTACCCACAGTTTTATCCCGCCCACTCCTGGTCCTATTGCCGTAGCTGAATTAGTGAAGGCTGATTTAGGTTGGGTTATCTTCTTCGGTGCCATAACGGGGATCCCCGCTATGATTATTGCGGGTCCTTTGTTTGGAAAATTTATTGCAAAAAGAATATTTATTGCTGTTCCGGACGCCCATAAAACCCAAGACAAGCCGTCTGATGTGCCTTCCCCAAGTTTTGTTTGGGTAGCTTCCATTATTTTATTGCCACTGTTGCTAATTATGTTGGCCACTACCGGGCCTTTTTTTCTGCCACAAGAAAGTCATTTATTAACCACCCTTAGCTTTTTGGGGCATCCTTTTGTAGCTTTAACTATTGCCACTATATTGGCCATGTTGATTGCTCATACAAAATGCGACTTAAGTAGTCAAGCATTACTCAAAATTGCCAATAAAGGATTAGAGCCGGCAGGCGTTGTCATCCTGATTACCGGGGCTGGTGGGGCGTTTAAACAAGTATTGATTGATTCAGGGGTGGGACAAATGTTGGCTTCTGTGTTTATTGAAGCGCAATTTTCGGTACTGGTATTAGGGTTCTTAATTGCAGCAATCACCCGCATTGCTCAAGGTTCAGCAACGGTAGCCATGATCACTGGCGCCGGTCTCATCGCACCCGTTTTAGAGTTGCAACCTATGTCTGGAGCGATGTTAGGTTTATTGGTGATTGCGATTTCATCAGGGGCAACTATTTTGTCACACGTCAATGATTCTGGATTTTGGTTGGTGAGTCGTTACCTTGGTATGAGTGAAAAAGACACATTAAAGACTTGGACAGTAATGACTACTTTAATTTCGTTGACAGGGTTAGCCAGTTGTATGCTGATATCCCTATTTTTATAAGTGATATTAGGTAAATTATAAACAACACACATTGTGGAAATCTATGAATATTCGACTCGCTACTGAACACGATCTTGACCCTATCTCACAGGTATATTCGGAGTGTTTTCCCGATGAACGTAATCACTTGTTATGGATTAAGTCATCGTTCAATTCATTCCCCCGCGGCGTTTATTATGTAGTAGAACAGCAAGGTGTCATTGCCGGCTATATCCTGTGGTGCGTGAAAAATGGATTTAGAGAGGCCACTATCATTGAGCTTGAACAGATTGCTGTATACCCTCAGTATGGTCGCGCTGGGCTAGGGCGTAGACTCATTACAGACTCGTTTGAACAATTTAAACAGCATGTTGAAGATACAGGTAATAAAGTAGGTGCAGTGATGGTGACTACCACAGAGGGCAACTACGCAGAAAATTTATATAAATCAACTTTAAACGTTTCCAGAGCTGCAATGTTGAAAGGCTATGCCTCAGGAAACGAATTGATTTTATTCAACAATTTTATCGAAACTTGAATCTGCAAAAATTTCAGTGTTGAATGACTTTAAATTTGTCTTTCACCACAACCATAGCAGTTTGATATGCCTTCATATTTAGCAACATGAACATAACCTAACACAGCCTGTAACATTGTTAACTAGACAAGTTTTTAACCTCGGATTACTCTGGTTTAATGTTAATAGATAAGGAACAATCATGTCTGACAAGGATCTTCCTGAAAACCAAGACACAGTGTCAACTTCACTGATTTCAGCCACGCCTTCACCGCTCATTCCTGTTGCACCCGACCAAAGGATAAATGCCTTAGATATTTTGCGTGGCTTTGCGTTGATTGGCATTTTATTGATGAATATCGAGTGGTTTGGACGCCCTATTAGTGATCTTGGTGGTTTTAACGCAGAACTTACAGGCCTTGACCATGGGGTTGGCTGGCTGATTCGGTGTTTTGTGGAAGGGAAATTTTACAAACTTTTTGCTTTGTTGTTTGGTATGGGCTTTGCGGTGATGTTGACTCAGGCCATGCGCAAAGATAGGCCCTTCGGTGCATGGTTTTCTCGCAGAATGTTTGTGTTATTTATTTTTGGCATATTACATATGGTGTTTGTGTGGCAGGGGGACATTTTGCATGACTACGCTTTTGCAGGTCTGCTTATGCTGGGGTTTATATATCTTCTGCGTAAAAAACGTTTTGAGAAGTTCAACAATCCTAGGTCAATATTAAAGTTAGCTTTGTGGTGGTTAAGCATTCCCATGCTGCTCGCTAGTTTAGCTGGTATAGGATTTGGGACATTTTTTGATCGCCAATCTGTTTCAGAACAGTGGCAGGAAAGCCAAGACATTAGAGCGTTAGTCTTACAGCTTGAAACTGAGGCTGCTGAAACTCAAAAGTTATCATCCATCGAATCAGTTGAGCCTACCGAAGATTCGTCAGAGGTCTCATCAGATGACGAACTAAATACCGAGATTGCGCAAGCTGAGTCCGGCACAGATGAAGAAGAGGTTGGTGAATCAGAAAATATTGAACCTACACCTCAAGAGCAGGCACAAGAGATTTTTGAGTCTGAACAAGAGATGGTCCAAGATGGGACTGATGAAATAGCGGCCCTTAAGGATGGCAGTTATTGGCAGGCCACAGTGTTTAGAGCGAAAGCGTCAATAATGTTGTTGATGTTTACCCCTATATTCGCTCTGACTATGTTACTGCCGATATTCTTGCTTGGCTATTGGTTAGTTGTGTCAGGTGCAATCAAAGAGCACGCGCAACATCCCAAGCTCTTTGGATATATGGCTCGCATTGGTCTTGGTGTAGGTTTATTTGTGACAGTTGGCGGCTTAATCATTTTGGGCCATCCAGCGGTTGAACATATTATGCCTATTCAAGCTGCAGCCAATGTGTTGTTTGCTGGAGGTCAGTTCTTTATGGCCGCTGGTTATCTAGGGTTATTGATCAGGCTGCTAGATTCACCTAAGTGGCATAAAATGTTAGCTAAATTAGCCCCAATGGGACGTATGGCGTTAACCAACTACATTATGCACTCGATAATTTTAAGCAGTGTATTCTACGGTTATGCTGGTGGCTTGTATGGCGAAATATCTCGCGCACCACAAATGTTCATTGTATTTGCAATAGTGGCAATACAAATCCCATTCTCTAGCTGGTGGTTAAAGCACTATCAGTTTGGTCCATTAGAATGGTTGTGGCGCTCGTTGACCTATAAAACGAGGCAGCCTTTTAGAGTGGTACCTAGCTAATCGTTTCCTTTAATCTAAAATGTTCTAAAAAATAGAACTAATTAAGCTAATTATTGCGTTATTTTTTCATTATTATCGCAAGTATACTTTCCTCATCAACTTAGAAGAGGAAGGCATTATGTTCGTTTTAAGACCATCATCACAGCGCGGAAGCGCAGACCATGGCTGGTTAAACAGCCAGCATAGTTTTTCCTTTGCAAATTATTATGACCCCGCACACATGGGCTTTTCAAAACTGAGAGTGATCAATCAAGATATTGTTCAACCCAGCATGGGTTTTGGCACTCACGGCCACCGAGACATGGAGATTATCAGCTATGTACTTGAAGGTAATATCGCCCATAAAGATAGCCAAGGAAATGTTAGAACCTTGCCCGCGGGTGAGTTCCAATTGATGTCAGCAGGAAGCGGTATTACTCACAGCGAATACAACCATTCAGATACACAAGCACTGAATTTTTTGCAGATTTGGATTGAACCTAATATCAAGGGGCAAGCACCGGGATATCAGCAAAAGGACTTTGGTCAACATGAAGGGTTAACGCATATTATTAGCCCAAATGGAGCTGTCGATACTTTGCAAGTCAAACAAGATATGCATTTGCATCAATTGATTTTAAGTACGGGGCAGCCAACCCATTTAACCAGCAGGCTTCCGAATCAGTATGTGCATTTAGTCAGTGGGAAATTAGATGTCAATGGTGTTGAAATGGGGCCTGGAGATGGATTAAAGATCACTGATGAAGTAGAACTGGTCTTTAAATCAGTAGATGAAGAGGCAGTTAAAGCGTTAGTTTTTGAGCTGCCTTAGCGATGACAGTTTCAATGTGTTCTGAAATGTTCCCATTGGTGTTGTTTCAAATTTGGATTAACCTACCACCGAAAAACAAATTGGTAGAACCAGATTTCGCCATGCTTTAGGGTAAAGATACCCCCGTTGTGGAATGTGCCGATGTCAAAGGCAAGGACAGTACGGTTAAAATTAATTCAGGGGAGTTCAACAAGCATTTTCTGATTACCGTAAAGACCCGTTTGGTGGCTGGCCTTGGCCGAGTAATGCCCCGTGCACTTCGATGCCAAAGGGCGTTTTGCAAGACATGCCGACGTCACATTAGAAGAGCCAGATGTTTGATGGACGATGCTGCAGCCCCACTTAAATCGGTTATTTTATTAGCTCTGACACTGTAAGTGATGCCTTGCTAAACCCTAACAACATTTAAATGAGCTTCTCTTTTAAATGTTGTTGCATAAAATTATTTGCAGCCCAAATATCGGTTAAAGGTTGATGGGTACTAGGTTGCACATGGGCGTATGGAAAGGGGCCAAACTCTGGGGTGATGGTAAAGGTTTTTTGACCTCTATTTTTGGCAAGGTTGATCACTTTTTGCCATAGATTGACATGATTATTTAAGTGGCCTGCCCACAGTTCGTCTTGAGGGTTGGTGACCTGCGGCCCTTCTTCAAAACCTACTCGCCCATGAATGTGATGAACGTGTGGAAAAATAGTGTCCAAACGAGTCAGTTGGTCGCTTAAGTCAGACTCATGCACCACCATCCAATGGCTGATATCCAAATTTAATTTTAATTCTGGTAACACTTTGATAATTTTTTCAGTATCGAATGTACTGAATGTGGGCCTAAATCGGTGGGTTTCATGGGTGATGGTCACATTGTATTTTTGTTCAAGTTTTAAGGCGTTTTCAAATAGACACAAATTGTCTTCAAGGCTGAAAATATCTCGGCCGGTATGGGAATTAATTAGCACAGGGGAAAACTCAACCGCGCGGTCAATTTGAGCATTCATGCTTTTGAGATGGGCTTCAACGTTGTCTCCTTGAGTCGCTATTCCAGTAATGATGTTGAGGCCGTGTTCGGCATGGGCTTTAAGGGTGGTGTCGGTATCAATCTCAAAGAATGGTAAGAACAGTTCGGTACCCTGATAGCCATCCTCAAAGCTGCGTTTTACTAGTTCATTAAAGTCCTGCTCGTTATTACAGGGCGCTTCCCAAAAAGATTTATGAAAATTAAGTTTCATTTAGTGTTCTCATAAAAGTAGACAGATTCTCATTAAGCAGCACTTCACAGATCATTCTGTTTATTCTTCCATTGCGCGAGTGTTACTTACAAAGGTTGGCTCATGGATGACATTTTATTATTCGCTGAACAGCGGTTCAGCTTAAGCTTCGTTTAAGTCTCAGTAGGTTAGTCATTCAAGTTGATATTGGTGTTTTTGCTTAAGAGGCGATTTAAACATAATCCAGCACATGTTGCTGTTCAATTAAACTCACACTTATGCTTCTGCGATGAATGAATGAAAGCTGATGTCGGCAATGGATCTTTGTGGTTGATTGTTTATATAAAACGTTACTAGCTTAAGTGCTTGTTTCATTTGAATTTAACTATCATAATAGTTTTTTAAAATTTTTATGGATGGATGAATGAAAGAGTTTCATGGATGAATAATACCCAAGCATCTTTGTTGCTGACTGAAGAAGTCAATCGTTTATTAAACCAATGTGATTTTCCATCATCATTGACCATTGAACAATGTGCATCAACATTGGCCATGAGCATGACCTCGTTTAGACGTAAACTTACGCATGAAGAAACCAGTTATAAACTTATTCAAAGTAAGTTTTTAAATGAGCTATGCGTTAAAGCACTGTTAACCTCGGAAACCAAAGTTGATGATTTAGCTTTTAAGCTAGGGTATTCAGAACGGGCGACATTTGAGCGGGCATTTCGAAATAAATTTGGGGTGACCCCATCACAGTTTCGTGAATTTGCATTAGCGAGTAGCGTTTCAAGTAATTATCAAAAACTCACTGAAATTGCTGAAAATATGCCACCGATGCCTGAAAGTTGTCAGCAGTTACTGCGAGAAAAAGACCAAGGTAATCTCGATCTGCAGCGGGTGATTGATATTGTTGCCAAGGACGTTGTTTTTTCTGGTCGTATTATGGGACAAGCGAGCAGAGCTATTTACGGTAGAACCCCTTCGACGCTTAAAGAAGCGGTTAGTCGAAATTTAGGCATAGGCAGCATTGTTAATTTTGCTGTTGTTTATGCAGTGAAAGATGCACTGCAAGATCACGTTGAGCAGGTCATTATTGTTCAATATAGCCAAGCTTTTTTATTAGCACCCAAGTTATTTCAACGTGTACGCAAATCGTTGGCCTCAGATCTTAAATTCGATATTACCTTAACTGAGCAAGTATTAGCGTTTTCGTTATTAGGGATATTTCTACTAAGTCATAAAAGTGCATATAAGCACAAAATGATGCGATATGCATTGCAAGGTATAGATGATTTGCATTCACTTAATCAACATGTTCGCGAGTCTATGGCGATCAGTCTTTATTCGGCTTCGTCATTGATGTTGTCGTTATGGCATATTGATGCAAGTTTAGTTAAACAACTTAGTCATCTAGATAAAGTGAGTCAGTTAGGGGGCAAAGGTAGTGAACAAGATGAGTTAGTGTTATTTATGTTGTCCTGTTTATACTTTGCGGCGGCAGGGCACTGCGATTTTAATGCATTGGAACAAAAAGCAGAGTTACTGAATATTCAAAATTTTGATGAAGTAAAGCTGCTATTGTCTGATTTAAATTAATCGATGCTAGATGTTATGAGCTTTCTCATTCATTAGTTTTGATGGGCTAGGTATTGACCAAGGCAGTAAATATATCCTAAACGCGACCTTTGTTTTCATCGTCATTTAAGTTGGTGTCAAATACCTTACCGTAAGAGCTTGAATTCATGTATTTCAAACTCGTTCAGGCAACAATCAACCCAGAAAAATGATCGAAGGTAATGTAAAGTCATGGCTTTTAAATAAGCTCAGATGTTGCTGTGAGATGATAGATGTTGGCTGCAGGAAACATCCAAAATCAGACATTCCTTTGATCACAAGAGTGAGCGAACTTATGTTCACTGACTCTGACTTATGTGACTATCTTAGCTCCAAATTGGGCATTGTATTGGCTCTGATATTGAATGTTCGTAACTTATTATCTGCATAATTAGGATGCAGCTACAAAAGTACAGCCATGTTATATAAAGGTGGCTATTTCATTGAGCGGCTTTTTGTTAATAGCATGGCGTGGCACGGTGGCATCTTCTGCGGGATAACCCACAATCAACAACATATAGGGGCGTTCGTTATCTGGGCGGTCACATATTTTAGATAAAAAACTCATGGGCTTTGGTGTGTGGGTGAGGGTTGCCAAGCCACAGTGATGTAAGGCATTGATGAGAAACCCAGTCGCTATACCTACAGACTCATGCACGTAGTAGTTGTTTTGTTTATTGCCGTCTTCTTGCTCAGTATTTTTTTGGCTGAAAATAGCAATCAGCCAAGGGGCATCTTCTAAATAAGGTTTATCGGCATCAGTGCCTAAGGGCTTGAGTGCGCCTAACCATTCATCTCCACCACGGCCTTGGTAAAAGCCTCTCTCATGCGCCTCGGCTTGCTCACGCACTTGTGTTTTTACTTGTTGTGAATCTATAGCCACAAAATGCCAAGGTTGATGATTGGCCCCATTAGGTGCAGTGCCTGCGGCTTTGATACAGTTTTTGATGATGGTTTTAGAGACCGCTCGGACACTAAATTTACGAACACTATGGCGACGTTTGATATCAGTATAAAATTGTTCGGAACGCACCAACATCTCTGCTGGTGGATATTCAATAAAATCATTTAAGGGTGATGCATCATGTTCTTGCATTGGGCGTCTCTTTTATTTTTTAGCCACTGTATTTTATCGAGACGCCTTTTGCCAGAAGTTAACTTTATGCTACCTTCAATGCCGCCTCGCGACTAGATAGATATTCGTTGTATGTACCTTGGAAGTTAATGATTTCATGATCGCTAATTTCAATGACGCGAGTGGCTAATGACGATACAAACTCTCTATCATGACTCACAAAAATCAGCGTTCCGTCGAATTTTTTCAGAGCATTATTTAACGCTTCAATCGCTTCCATATCCATATGGTTAGTGGGTTCGTCCATTATTAATACGTTGATATCCGACATCATTAATTTGCCAAACAACAAACGGTTTTTCTCTCCACCCGAGCAAACCTTGGCTTTTTTATTAAAGTCGTCAGCTGTAAATAATAAGCTACCCAATAAACCACGAACCGCTAAGTCATCGTGCTTTGGAGTACGCCATTGTGACATCCAATCAAACAACGTGAGGTCGGTATCAAAATCCGCGGTGCTGTCTTGTGGACAATACCCTATGCTGGCATTTTCAGACCATTTGACTACGCCACTCGTGGCTTGTAAATCATCAATCAAACAACGTAATAGAGTGGTTTTACCTGCGCCATTTTCACCTATTATGGCTAGTTTTGCGCCCGCTTCTAAAATTAAATCAGCGTTGTTAAATAGCGGTTTGTCATCAAATTCATGACTCAGCTGCTCGAGGATCAAAGCCTGACGATGCAATTTTCTGTGCTGTTTAAGCATAATTTTAGGGGTGCGGCGACTGGACGACTTCACTTCGTCTAGAGTGATCTTTTCCATTTTCTTAGCACGAGAAGATGCTTGCTTTGCTTTTGATGCATTGGCTGAGAAACGATTTACAAAAGCTTGTAACTCATCTATTTCAGCGCTTTTCTTGGCATTCTCTGTGTGTAATTGCTCTTGAATTAATGATGATGCCGCTTGGTAAGCCTCATAGTTACCAGGATAAATACGTAATTCGCCGTAATCAATATCTGCCATATGGGTACATACTGAATTCAAAAAGTGCCTATCATGGGAAATAATAATCATGGTGCATTTGCGTTCATTCAGCACGCCACCAAGCCAATTGATCGTATAGATATCAAGGTTGTTGGTTGGTTCATCTAACAGTAAAATATCTGGGTTTGAGAACAATGCTTGGGCTAATAACACCCGCAACTTCCAACCGGGTGCTACCTGTGCCATGAGTCCAAAATGATAGTGCTCGGCGATACCTGCCTGTAATAATATTTCGCCGGCTCTCGATTCAGCTGTATAGCCGTCCATTTCGGCAAATTGGGTTTCCAACTCTGCCACATGCATACCGTCGGCTTCACTCATTTCTGGTTTTGAGTAGATGGCATCACGTTCTTGTTTGACCTTCCAAAGTTTAGCGTCACCCATGATCACGGTGTCGACCACTGTGTATTCTTCAAAGGCGAACTGGTCTTGGCTTAGTGTGCCGACTTTATCGCCAGGAGTAATCGACACATTACCGGCGCTTGGCACTAAGTCGCCACTGAGAATTTTCATAAATGTGGATTTACCACAGCCGTTAGCACCAATCAGTCCGTAGCGATTGCCGTGGCCAAATTTAGCCGAGATGTTTTCAAACAAAGGCGCAGCGCCAAATTGCATGGTGATATTTGCAGTAGAAATCAAAAGTAGGTCGTCCAGAATTAAAAATTAATCGATATGTTTGCCAAGCGGCTCTGTGCCATCAGGTAAACAAAGGCCGCGCATCATACGGAAATGTGACGCTAAAGTCGAGTCGAATTGATGATTATTTATACAGGCTGGTATAATTGTACTTCTTATAAACTGCTTGGTAGCATTATCATGGGCACAAATTTAAATGGATTGTATATGACTCTTAGCTTTAATTTAAAATCGGTTGTTGTGGTGGCGTTAATACTTTTAGTGTCTGGATGCTCATCACCACCGGTTATTAGCGAAATCGATCGTTTGACTGCCAGAGCAGAGCGAGTTGAAATTATTCGCGATGATTTTGGGGTGCCACATATCTATGGCAAGACAGATGCAGACGCGGTATTTGGTTTGCTGTATGCCCAAGCAGAAGATGATTTTAAGCGGGTAGAGCGCAATTATATTTGGGCCATCGGCAGACTGGCAGAAGTGGAAGGCGAAAAAGCCTTGTACAGTGATTTACGGGCGCGTTTATTTATGTCTGTCGAACAAGCAAAATTAGATTATCAAAATTCTCCTGCAGCACTTAAAGCGCTATGTGATGCTTTTGCTGATGGTCTTAATTATTATCTCGCTACTCACCCAGACGTCAATCCCGCTTTGCTGACAAAATTTGAACCTTGGATGCCGATGTTTTTTTCTGAAGGTTCAATCGGTGGCGATATTGAACAAATTTCAGAGAAAGGGGTAGCAGCCTTTTATGGAGACAAAGCGGGTCATCCAGATACGCCAGATTTAGCTATGGTTGAGCCTAGCGGTTCAAATGGGTTTGCTATTTCAGGTAAGTTGACCCAATCCGGTGATGCCATGTTATTGATTAATCCACATACTTCTTTTTACTTTCGACCAGAAGTACATGTGGTTAGCGAAGAAGGTTTAAATGCCTACGGAGCAGTGACGTGGGGTCAGTTTTTTGTCTACCAGGGATTTAACCAAAAAAATGGTTGGATGCACACCTCGACCCATGTGGATTTTATGGATGAATATCTTGAAACCATCATCGAGCGTGGTGAAGATTTATATTATTTATATGATGGTGACGAATTAAAGGTTGATACCTCAACTGTGACCTTGAAGTATCAGGATGGAGACGGTTTTAAAGTTAAAACGTTCCCTACTTTTCGCACCCATCATGGGCCAGTAACACATAGGGTGAATGGGCAATGGGTCACAACGCGAATCAATTGGGATCCTGTGAATGCCTTACAACAGTCATTTACCCGCACAAAAACAGCTAATCATGACGAATTTCGTAACATGATGGATATGCGCACTAACTCATCAAACAACACCGTTTATGCGGATGCTGATGGCAATATCGCTTATTATCACGGTAATTTTATCCCCAAGCGCGATCCTAGCTTTGATTATTCACAGCCGGTGAACGGCTCCAACAAAAAGACAGACTGGAAGGGTCTGCACACCGTAGATGAAACTATTAGCATACTTAATCCTGCTAATGGGTGGATCCAAAATGCCAATTCCACTCCCTTTTCTGCAGCTGCTGAATTCAGTCCTAAAGCTGAAGATTATCCGACTTATATGGCACCCGATCCTGAAAACTATAGAGGCATACACGGGGTTCAAGTACTAACAGGTCAATCTGATTTTACGTTAGATAAGTTAATTGAGGTGGCTTATGACCCCTATTTACCTGGATTTAAAACACTTATATCTGGTCTTATTGCCGCATATGATAAATCACGTAAGCCGCTCAGAGCTTTAGCTGAACCCATTAATGCACTGCGTCAATGGGATTACCGAGTATCAGTAGACTCTGTTGCTATGTCTTTGGCACATTATTACGGTATGCAATATTTGGCACAAGGCACTCACCCTGAAGATACAAGTTTTATGCAAATGATTGAACATTTTGGTGAAGGTTCGCTGCGTTCAGAGCGATTAACCATTTTTGATTTGGCAGTAGAAAAATTGACCGCAGATTTTGGTCAGTGGAACACTCCTTGGGGAGATATAAACCGACTCCAAAGGCTTACAGGGGATATCGATTTGCCCGTAGATGATGCACAACCCAGTATTCCCATCGGTATGGCGTCTGGGAGATGGGGGGCATTGGCCGCTTTTGGTGCCCGCAGTGTCAATGGCAGTAAAAAGCTTTATGGCTATCGCGGTAATAGTTTTGTGGCTGTGGTGGAATTTGGCGATAAGGTAAAAGCGAAATCATTATTGGCAGGCGGCCAAAGTGGCGATCCAACATCGCCGCATTTTTATGATCAGGCTCAGCGGTATGCCCAAGGTCAGTTTAAAAATGTGGCTTTCTACAAAGAAGATGTGTTGAAGCGAGCTGTTGAGCGTTATCAACCGGGTAAACGCTAATACACTAGGTGCTTAGCCTTTAATACATGGTAAAAAAGTTTGCTGATCAATCCTTGGCTATATTGTTGCCTTTGTCGTCAGCAGATCGGGCTTTTAAGAACTGCGTAGTCATTTTTTCTGCTGAACGACCTGCTACGTAAACGCCTAAGCCAATTTACAAATTTCTGTTGGCCAGTTTATAAACTTTATATCTAGTAAGACTCTGTGGTGGCCAGTAATTCTTGTAATCTATTTGGGGTTGATGACTTTACTCATTCTAGTTTATTAAATCTAGAATTAACCGCCTCGTATATCAGTCTAGCTGCCAACTTGGCTGTTCTATTATCAATATCAAAGTTGGGATTCATTTCGGCAATATCTGTTAGTCGCCAGTTATAGTGAAATTGAGATTGTGACTGGGCTATCCAACGAAGCATCTGGACAACAAATTCTACTGAAATACCTAAACCACTCGGCGCACTGACGCCAGGTGCAATATGTGCCGGAAATGCATCAAGGCAGACAGTAACATACAGTTCATCTACAGCTTTTAACATCGGTATCAGTAATTCCTTAGCAGCACTAGGGTTGCAATCAATATCCAGTAGATATCGTGTTTTAGTTTGTTTGGCATACGTAAATAGTGCCGACGTATTTGATGATTCAGCCACGCCCAAGCAGGCATAATGAAACGGTTGATGATGAGTTTGACAATGTTCAGCAATCTGTCTAAAAGGAGTACCTGAACTGGTTTGTTTAGAAGGATTACGAAGATCAAAGTGTGCATCAAAATTAATGATACCTATTTTTTTCTTTGGTTCAGCAGCAAGATGCTGGAACAAACCCTGGTAACTACCCCAAGCAATTTCGTGGCCGCCACCTAAGCCAATAACAAATAAATTTTCATTAAGGCTTTTTGCGATTTGCTGGGCATATTGATTTTGTGCATCGGCCAAATGTGATGTAGCAACGATATTGCCTGCTTCCCGTAAACCACAATCTGCATGCCAAGCTAGGTTGGCTAATGCATTACGTATTTCATTTGGGCCTTTTGCTGCACCCACTCGACCTTTATTGGCAGCCACACCTAAGTCACATTCAAAGCCAAGTAGACTACAGCTATTGGTTCGTTGCTGTTTATCTACCACCTGATGCCATCGCAAGCCATTTTGAGTCTCTTCAGTATCTTCACGGCCTTGCCACTGGTATGTTTTATCTAGTTTCGACATCATGCTTAACACAACTTTCCAGAAAACCACTTAGCAGAAGGTCGATGTTGGTTAATGCCATAAACAAGCTCTGCAGGATGTTCGATATCCCATAAACATAAGTCTGCATCCATTCCTGTTTTGATTTGTCCTTTGTTTGCAAGATCCAATGCTTTTGCCGCATGCAGGGTGACACCATACACCACTTCTTCTGGCGTCAAACCAAACAACACACTCGCCATATTCATTATGGTTAAAATGGATGCAATAGGTGAACTACCAGGGTTTAAATCGGTGGCTATCGCCATAGGAACCTGGTTAGCTCTGAGTTCGGCTACAGGGGGTTTTTGGGTTTCACTCAGATAATAAAATGCGCCGGGTAACAACACAGCAACCGTACCCGATTGTTTTAATGCGGGGATATCGTTAGGGTCTAAATATTCAATATGATCGACAGAAATGGCACCAAATTCAGCTGCAAGTTTGGCACCCTTCAAATCAGAGAGTTGTTCAACATGGGCTTTCACATTGAGTTTGTGGGTTTTAGCGGCTGCAAAAATCTTGCGGCATTGTGCGGGTGAGAAACCAATGCTTTCACAAAAGACATCGACACAGCTTGCCAATTGTTGTTGAGCGACAGCAGGTATCACCTGCTCGCAAATAAATTGTACATAGTCATCTGGGTTGCAACGATATTCTTTAGGGACAGTGTGAGCACCAAGATAAGTGGTAACAATACTGACAGGTAAATGCCCAGCAATTTGTTTGGCGACCTTGAGCATTTTTAATTCGGTATGCAAGTCCAAACCGTAACCGGACTTCACTTCTATGCAGGTCACGCCTTCTTCGGCTAATCTCGCCGCGCGTTTAATGGCACTAGTAAGCAGTGTTAGTTCCGATGCTTCCCTAGTAGCATTCACCGTACCTTGAATACCGCCACCTTGTTGGGCTATTTCAGTGTAGGTTTTACCTTGCAGGCGTTGTTCAAACTCATTGGCTCTATTGCCGCCATAAACAAGATGGGTATGACAGTCGATAAACCCAGGTAGTAACCATTTGTTTTCGCCATCGACTTTTTTACTATTCTGATAGGACGTGTCAGAACTATCGAATATGGCGAGCACTTTGCCGTCTTTTATGGCAACACAAGATTGACTAAGTATGCCGTAAGCTTTGCCGTTTTTTTGCATCGAAGCAATACGCACATTTTCTATTACTACATCACACTGCTTAGTCATGGCTTATACCCTTTAGTTTATGTACGTATGAGTCTACTTGTACATACTTGTATATACAAGTATGTACAAGTGTATTAATATCACTTTATTCTTACATACTGGATGGGTTGATGATGAATAATAAATCTTCGGTGCAAGCCAGATTTGTACAAATTAAGTCTGCATTATTAGACAAAATTGAACGTGGCGACATGCGCCCAGGTGACAAAGTGTTGTCAGAAAATAAGCTGGCAGCTAGTTTTGGTGTGAGTCGTATGACTGCTCGCCGTGCTTTATCTGAATTGGTCGTGGAGGGTATTTTGGCCCGGTCTCAAGGTGTAGGTACCTTTGTTTCTGACAGCCGACCTATGAGTTCGATTCTTGAAATACGCAGCATAGACGACGAGATCATGCAGCGTGGCCATCGTTATTCAAACCAAGTGTTAGGTGTGGACACAATACATGCATCTGAACGACAAAGTGTTTGGTTGGGCGTTTCGGCTAATAGTTTAGTTTTTCATACTAAGGTTGTGCATATGGAAAACGAGCTTGTTATTCAATTAGAAGACAGATTAGTTAATCCTGCTTTAGCGCCTCACTATATTGAACAAGACTTTATACACACTACAGCGAATCATTATTTGAGCAAAGTAGCGCCTCTGACTCAGGCCGATCATTCTGTTGAAGCCATATCGCCCAATAAAGAATTAGCCGATATATTGGATATTGATATCACTCAGCCTTGTTTGAAAATAAGTCGTCGCACTTACTCAAGTAAAGGCATTGTCAGTTATGCCCGCTTATACCACCCAGGCAACCGCTATCGAATCGGTGGTCACCTTGATTTTCACCCTTCAAATTAGGACATTTTTATGAATCGTTATGATCCCAGTCGCACTATCCGCGCACCTAGAGGCAATCAACTCAACGCTAAGAGTTGGCAAACAGAAGCGCCCCTTAGAATGTTGATGAATAACCTTGACCCTGAAGTGGCTGAACATCCCCATAGTTTAGTGGTGTATGGTGGCATTGGGCGCGCTGCTAGAGATTGGCCAAGTTATGACAAAATTGTTGAAGTACTCAAACGCCTGAATACCGATGAAACTTTGCTCATCCAAAGTGGCAAACCCGTAGGTGTGTTTCCTACTCACGAAAATGCACCACGGGTTATTATTGCTAACTCAAATCTGGTACCACACTGGGCAAATTGGGAGCATTTTAATGAGTTAGATAAACAAGGCCTGATGATGTATGGCCAAATGACAGCTGGATCTTGGATATACATCGGTTCACAGGGCATTGTTCAGGGCACTTATGAAACTTTTGTCAGTGTAGCAAAACAACATTTTAATGGTGAAGCCAAAGGCCGCTGGATATTAACCGGTGGTTTGGGTGGCATGGGAGGCGCGCAACCACTAGCAGCCACTATGGCTGGTTTTTCCATGTTAGCCATTGAAGTGGACGAAAGTCGCATCGATTTTCGGATTAAAACTGGGTACTTAGATAAAAAAGCCCAAGATCTAGACCATGCTATTGAGTTATTAAACGAGGCCAAATTGGCGGGAGAGGCCGTGTCAATTGGTATGCTGGCCAATGCTGCAGACGTTTTCCCCGAATTAGTAACACGAAATATCATCCCAGATGTGGTGACTGACCAAACCAGTGCTCATGATCCATTGAACGGATACTTACCTAAAGGGTGGAGTTTGCAGCAAGCTGTAAACATGCGGCAATCCGATGAAAAATCAGTAGTCAAAGCGGCTAAACAATCTATGGCCTTGCAGGTTAAAGCCATGTTGGACCTGCAAACCAAAGGTGCGGTTACTCTGGATTACGGCAACAACATTCGGCAAATGGCGTTAGAAGAAGGTGTGCAAAATGCCTTTGATTTCCCAGGGTTTGTGCCTGCCTACATCAGGCCATTATTTTGCCAAGGCATAGGTCCATTTCGTTGGGTGGCATTATCAGGCGACCCAGAGGATATCTATAAAACCGATGCAAAAGTAAAAGAATTAATTCCAGATAACGCACACTTACATCAATGGTTAGATATGGCCAAAGAGCGCATTCAATTCCAAGGTTTACCGGCACGTATTTGTTGGGTAGGTTTAGGCGAAAGGCAGAAACTGGGGTTGGCCTTTAACGAAATGGTCAGAACCGGTGAACTATCGGCACCCATAGTGATTGGCCGCGATCACCTAGATTCAGGTTCAGTCGCTTCGCCAAACCGTGAAACAGAAAATATGTTAGATGGTTCAGACGCAGTATCAGATTGGCCGATACTTAATGCACTTCTAAACACCGCTGGTGGCGCAACATGGGTAAGTTTGCACCATGGAGGCGGGGTTGGCATGGGATTCAGTCAACATTCTGGTGTGGTTATTCTGTGTGATGGCACTGAAGATGCAGACAAACGTATCGCCAGAGTATTACACAACGATCCTGCCACAGGCGTTATGCGCCATGCCGACGCAGGCTATGATGTGGCTAAAGAATGTGCCAGAAAACACAATTTAGACCTACCCATGTTAGACAATGAGGGAGATAAGTAATGGAACGTATTGTAATTCAACCGGGGCAACTCACCTTATCGCAATTAAGAGACGTGCATCGTCAGCATATCCCTATTTCTTTATCACCTGATGCTCATGAGGCTATTCATAAAGCGGAACAAGTGGTGTTGGATGTGATTGCACAAGACAGAACTGTGTATGGTATCAATACTGGTTTTGGTCTATTAGCTAACACCAAAATTGATGTGTCGGAGTTAGAGCTTTTGCAGCGCAGCATAGTGTTGTCACATGCTGCTGGTATTGGCAATTTTATGTCTGAAGATGTAGTGCGTTTGTTGTTGTTACTTAAAATAAACTCGCTGTCACGTGGTTATTCAGGTATTCGCCTGCAAGTGATTGAAGCCCTGATTACCTTGTACAACAAAGAAATCTACCCTGCCATTCCTGAAAAAGGTTCGGTGGGTGCTTCGGGTGATTTAGCGCCACTGGCCCACATGAGTGTAGTGCTCTTAGGAGAAGGTGAAGTCATCTATCAAGGCACACGAATTTCAGCAGAACACGCCTTAAAAATAGCCGGCTTAGAAAAAATCGCTCTAGCGCCTAAAGAGGGGTTAGCCCTACTTAATGGTACACAAGCCTCTACTGCGTTTTCCTTAAAAGGACTATTTTGTGCCGAAAATGCATTAAATTGCAGTATCGCCATAGGATCATTAAGTGTCGAGGCAGCACTGGGTTCGAGAGTGCCTTTTGATGAACGTATTCATGATGTGCGTGGCCATCAGGCACAAACTGATGTGGCGGCGGCTTACCGAGGTTTATTAAAAGAATCCTCTATTGGTCACTCCCACGGCGGCTGTGAAAAAGTCCAAGATCCTTATTCACTGCGTTGCCAACCCCAAGTGATGGGCGCTTGTTTGCAACAAATGCGTTTTGCCGCACAGACGCTTGTAGTCGAAGCGAATGGCGTATCAGATAATCCATTAGTGTTTGCCGATAGTGGCGATATCCTCTCTGGCGGTAATTTTCATGCTGAAATCGTGGCTATGACTTCAGACATGTTAGCCATAGCCTTATCTGAAATTGGTGCTTTGTCTGAAAGACGTATGGCGTTGTTGATTGACTCGCACCTAAGTGGTTTACCCCCCTTTTTAGTGGATAACGGTGGCGTGAATTCAGGCTTTATGATTGCACAAGTGACCAGTGCCGCCCTTGCAAGCGAAAATAAAACCCTAGCACACCCAGCATCAATCGATTCATTACCGACTTCGGCCAATCAAGAAGACCATGTGTCTATGGCCACCTTTGCAGGCAGACGATTATGGGATATTTTCGACAATGTAGCGGGTATTTTGGCCATCGAATGGTTGGCGGCTAGCCAAGGGTTAGACTTTAGATCACCACTTGAAACCAGCGACAAGCTCAAATCAGTTAAAGCCCTGCTACGCACCAAAGTATCTTTTTACGACAAAGACCGATACTTTTCACCGGATATTGAGAATGCCAAAAAGTTGATAGTCAATCGTAGTTTGTTGGACATTGTTGATATTGAACTGCTCTGATGTAAATAAATCTATGTCTCAGAATGCCAAAAGTTGGGTATTGACGCTTTGCCAAGGGGCCAGCACAAAAGTGCTTGAGCAAATTTAGAGAGTAGTTGTCTCGAAGCGTTCTTAAGAGGCGAAATTGGACAATTCGTTGTACTTGCTCACAATAGCTTGCTATTCCTTCGCAAGCTCGCCTCGATAAACGCAATAATAGCAGCACTGGATACGTCCAAACTTTAGTCAATCAATTATAACGATCTAACATACTGTTAGGTTTTAATAATCACAATTGGAGAGCGTTATGAAAACTATAATTCAATCAATATGTATAATTTTATTTTCGGCTAATGTCATGGCTGAAACCGCCGAAGAAACCCGAAATTTAGAGGCTATGGATAGATGGGCGCAAATATGGAATAACGGCAACTATGAATTAATGCCGGAAACAGTCACCCCAACTTATATAAGACATGAGCCAAAAGGTAATAGAGTTATAACGCGAGAAAAATATCTAGAAGAAATTAAATATAATCGGGAACAAATAAACCTGAGATTTATTAATCATAAGGTTTCAGCTGATAAAGATCTTGTCTGGCTACTATGGACTGCAACGTCAACAAATCCTGAAACTGGCAAAGACCAGTTTGGTCGAGGAGTTCAAGTTTATAGACTTGAGGAGGGTAAACTTGCAGAAACATGGTGGATGGGCACTATTGACCAAGGCGCGTGGCCACAATAAACCTAACAAAGCGCTCAAATGAACACAAAAAGCCTAGCGGCTTTTCGGTTCATTTAGCTTGGCGTTAAGGCCAGTCTATTAAATATGTCTGGTCACAATTTTAAAAATTAAATACTAAGGAAGGTCGCCCACCTAAACTAGACACCCAAAGTAATAAAGTACCCAATCTCAATGTAATCAACAAGCACAAATTGTTGGATATCAGCTCACTATTTATGTTTTGAAGTGACAAGTTCGACTTACTTGGAATTAAAGTAGATGAATGCTGTGAAATGTGTCGCTCAGTTCAAATTGCAGACAGTAGGAATCGACACATTTTGTGTTAATGACTTTAACTATATATGGGGTTGTAATTCAAGCTGATTGAAGTAAAGCTCTGTCCTTTGCAATCCCTCGTATACGTTGATGGTCTGTGTGCTGTTTGAATTTTTTCAGCATATGTTCACTGCCAACGGCGGTGCTGAAGTGTTGTTCGAATTCAGTGGTTAAGGTTAACCATTGCTCAGTATCTAGGCCAAAGCGCGTTAAAATGGGGCTATGATGTTGCTCTATATAACCCTCTTTATCCTCTCGAATAAAACCTGCCAGTGCAACCATCTTCCTTGTTCGCTTCACGGGCAATGTACTCATTGAAATTGCGCATGAGCCAACTGATGTCGTATAAACGCTGACGGTAAATCGTCACTGTTTCTTCTAAGCTGATAAGCTCACCTTTACTGAGTGCATCCCCTCTTTGATACTTTTGACTTAAGAGCGTGCCTTGGTAAAGCTGATGCCACCGTCTTACTACCTCTTGCATTGTCCAGCCATCAGCGATGTCTTTGTCCACGCACAGCACCACATGCGTATGATTACTCATCACTGCATAAGCACAAATGCTGATTGAAAACACTGACGATAAAAATAACAAACGTTCCTCTACCCAACCTCGGCGATGTTCGTAACTCTGTCCCGTAAATTTATCCTCACCGCATAAAAAAGAACGACGAACACAGCGAGAAACACAATGGTGTAGAGTATCAATTAAACTGACTTGAGTTTTACGTGACTGAGGCATGACAGACCATCCTTGGTTTTTTGTGTAGCTTAAAGATTAGGACATAACGGCTGTTTTGCTACTTTTTAAAAATGGGTGTCTTCTTTAGAATTGGTTTGTGGACTAATAAGATAAGTTTAAAACGGTTTATTCTACAGCCTCGTTATGTGCCGTAATGGTAACGGAGTTGTGCAATTAGAATTGAGCCGTTTTGTTGCTTATAAACAATTCTATGTTCATCATTTATACGGCGAGACCAATATCCGGATAAACCATGTTTTAAAGGTTCAGGCTTTCCAACACCTTCGTTTGGGGTTCTTTGAATATCTTTAATGAGCAAATTAATACGCTTTAGTATTTTTTTGTCCGTAGTTTGCCAATAAAGATATTGCTCCCAAGCTTTAGTTGAGAAAGTTAACTTCATTCAATAAGTTCTCTTTCAGTACCATTGCCAGCTTCAAGTTCGGCAATAGACTCTAAAAGGTTTCTAGCATTTGCTGGTGATCTGAGTAAATAGGTGGTTTCCTGCATTGCGTTGTAGTCTTCTAAGGACATCATAACAACAGGGTCTTCACTTTTACGGGTAATAATAATTGGGGCATGGTCATTACAGACATGCGCCATTGTGCTTGCTAAGTTGGCTCTAGCTGAGGTATAACTTATAGCATTCATGTTACTCTCCAAAATGTTCATGTACGTTTATTTGTACATATTAGCGTAGTGACATATAATAAACAAGGATAGGTCGCGAGCTTTTTCCACGACTTAATCCTGTTGTTGGAGAAGCTCGGGGCACGAAACCCGGGGCACGAAGCCCGGTGTTGAAGGTGTCTGCTTATATAGTAGATATATCGAAGTACAAATGCTAAGCAGACACCCACAAATAGTTGACTCGATAAAATAGTGAACTAGGGTATGTGTACCGTATATTTTTGAAGGTGGTGGGTAATGCCGCAGGCAAGAAAGAGGTTAATTAGTTTAATTGATACGCCGTTTTATCATTGCGTATCGCGTTGTGTGCGTCGTTCATATCTGTGTGGTGAGGATGATTATTCTGGACAGAACTATGAGCACAGGCAAGGTTGGGTAGAAGAGCGTTTACTTTATCTATCCTCGGTGTTTGCCATTGATAGCGCGGCTACCGTATTTGTGCCTTTGCTGTGATGAGTAATCATGTGCACTTGGTTTTACATGTCGATGTATTAAAAGCTCAAGGCTGGTCAGATAAACAAGTCTTGGCGTTATGGCATATTGTTTACAAAGGCACGTTGCTCACCCAGAAGTTCATGCGGGATGAAACGTTAAGGCAAGATGGCCAAAACCCCAGAAACCTCAGACCATACCAGTATTCAACATCGTATCAATGCTGCTAAAAAAACACAGCAACCTATTACCTTTTGTAGGTAATCCGAGGCATAGGTAAAGCGAAAACGTTGTTAAAACACGCCTAAATCTACCATTTGAAAGTTTAACAATATCAATAGTAGTGATTGAGATAAGGACTTGTTCTAAATTCTAGAAAAATATTATCCCCAGGCTGTTTTTAAACGAATTTATCTATAAACAGATACCTATAAATTAAACCTTTTTGTTCGAGTGTATTTTTGGTGATTTATTATTGTGGGTGTCAACATATTTTTTATGACTTCAAAGTACAAAGCAGAGGCTGCCGGTGTTAGAGCCTTTCACTTCATTGAACGCTGTATTTTATTTAGATACAATGTAACCAAAATGGCAACTATTAATGCATATTTGTGAGTTGTAAAGCTACAAGCAAAATGCATGCCTAGACTAGTGAAATTGCATTTGTATGGACAACTTTTACAACCTTTGCTGTACTTATTAATCAAAATATTTTTTAAGGTTCTCAATGTTTTTTTCAAACAATCATTTTATCATTATCATTATCATTATTTTGTTTTTAAACGCCTGTGGGGGTGGTGGTAGCAGTGAATCGAAAATTCCTCCTAGTAACTCTTCAACTGCATCTATATCAGCAAATCTAACTAAAGTATTTCTAGGTAACTCTGCTGTCATAACGTGGAGTAGTAGTAACGCATCTTCTTGTGCTGCCTCAGGGAATTGGTCTGGTGATAAATCAACATCTGGTAGTGAAACTTTCGCTATGACAAATGAAGGAGAGCAAGTTTTTACCATCACCTGTGGAGATATATCTTCTAATGTAGCCGTCATTGTCAGTACCCAAGATTTTGAAGGATCTTGCGTGAATCCACACAACGCAGGTATACCCCGGTCTTACATAGGAGAGTATGAAATCTCGTTGCCTCAAAACTCATTCCGTGATGAACACCTCAAAGGGATGGGATTTAAAGATTATGGCGTTCAATGGATTTATCAGGCTTATTCAGATGGTTATTATTACGAAAAAGATCAGAGTGCTTCTTGGGTCAAAGATTGCACAAAAACAGAATATGTCCATCTTATGTACAGAGAAACGCTAAGAAGATTGAAAGCACATGGAGTAACAACAGCATCGATTTATAATTTTGGTTCTTGGAATGATGACGGAGCATGGAAAGTCGAACATAGTACTAAACATTTATCTGATGCGGATATAGAGTTTATTGTTTTAACTGCACATGATTTGGGGATGAATGTACATTATGTTTGGCAATTCAACATGAGTGTTGCGGGTGAGCAACGATTGTTATTTCCGTTTGATGGGAATGTTAAGATTGACATGCTACTGCTGAAGAAAATTATGGATGCTCATGAGGGGCATATCTTTTGGGAAGCAGAGCAATTAGAAAGTATTGGTGTAGGTTCTATGTCTGCAGATTGGAGTGCTATGTGGCTATGTTTTAGTTGTGGGGTAGATAACCAAGGACATTCTCAAGCCGAAACAGACGAATTAAAAGATTTCTACATGGAACGAATGGGTGAAATAATCTCTGGCATTAAAGAAAAATTTTCAGGGAAAGTATATGTCGGTGAAGCCCCCCAATGGAATGACGAGCGAGTTGTCGATCAAGTAGACGGGATTATGTTTAATTTTCCAAATTTACTCACTGATAATGAAGTTGAATCTGCAACCGTTGATTTAATCGAACAAAAAGCCACAGCGCATATAGAGCAAGCCTATAAAGCTTATTATTGCTTAGACAACCATCCTTGTTGGAGTAGAACAAGTTCTGATACTGCCAAGCATAAAATGATTTTCAATTTGCCAGCTCAGAGTCACGCAAGTTATTTATCAAGAGGATGGATTGAAGATGGATTTTGTGTGTCAGGACAGCAAACCGTAGATGACTATCTTGGCAGTGGTGACGACACCGATTGTATTCAAAGAACAGTGAAACCAGATTTTTCTGCTCAAGCAATTTGGCTTGAAGGTGTATTAAGAGCAATCAAGAAACAAACTTATTTTAATACACTAGGTACGACGTCAAGTACTGGTTACTGGTTGTCAGATACATTAATGCACGATGGGAAAGTAGAAGCTTTTCCAAGTATATCTCAATCCATTAGAGGTAAATCAGCAGAGAAAATCCTTAAGTACTGGTACACGGGCGAGTACGATGAATATGAACCATTGTTTATCGATTAGAAATATACTTGTTTATCGAAGTGGACGTATAGTGGTGTGAATTTTTATGTGTAGCGAGCAGCTTAGTTCTTTAAAACGCATGCATTCGTATCTAAATGGTCTCTTCTGAGGCCATTTTTAAATTCAATACTCGGTCTGGAATCTAGTAAACGTTAGCTTCAAACATGATATTCCATAGGCAGCAATGAGCGAAATATAGTCTTTCAACCTTAATTATCTACACTTAGATTGTTTAGGTTATGTGCTCGTTGCGTACATATATTGAGCGATATTCATATGATGATTTCCGCTTTTCTTTCGATGCAACGGGTTACTTTACTCACAACGAATACTCAGGGCTTGCCATTAAACGCTGTCTATATTTCTTTCGCAGAGTAAAGAATACATGACAAAGTTCCACTCTTGGATATTTGTAATGAATGATTTAAAAAGTAAATTCTCAATTTTTGTCGGTTTAGATTGGGCCAATAAAAAACATGATGTGTGTGTCCAGATTGGTGTGGTTCAAACTTTCGCAAATGGCACAAAGTGTGCGTTCGATATTTTATACCAAGTTAAAGCATGCGCTGCGCTTACTGCCTTCCCGCGCGGCATCCGCATGGCAGGTTTCTCACAGAATCCCTTCTGTGCGCCCTACTAAATCTCATAAATAATTGGCGAACATCGATGCGAGGGTAAATCAAAAGAAAAAAGAATCGGCTTCGCCGACAATTACTTTTGTGGCTCCGCCACTGCTCTTTCGCCTTTGAAGTTTCAGCTAAAAATGGCTTATTCTTGTGGAAAATGGCAAGCAGACGCCGCGCGGGACGCCATTTGAGTGGAGCTTAAAGGGATACATTCGTAACGACCCAAGAATAAGCCATTTTTTGCGGTTAAAAACTTTAGCAGTGAGCGGCTTTTATTCAGACTACATGGATGCCGGTGTGCGCAGCACATTTTTGGCTATCAAATTTAATCGAATCTGATAGATCAAGGAATAAACATCTGACCCTATAGATTAGGAGCGTCCATATATGTCTTGTTAAATAGCATTAACGATGTCTGTTCTTCTTTATACCATCAGACTATATTGAGCGAAGAAAAACCATCATACGATAATCAACGTTGACTGACGGCAATGAGCGTTCAGGAGATCTTCGACTAAGGCTATTCGACGATCGACACCACTGAGATTGCAGTCATACGCGGTTCAAATTTGTGTGAGAAGTTTGTGTCGATTGCGGTCATTCATCGATAAGGATTTTTGCCGAATAGAAGGCGTTGTTCGGTGAACCAAAGTGAGAAATTAGCCACTAAAACCAACCTGATTAAATTACACCTCATTCAGCCACTTGATTTGGCGAAATTGGGCTAGACGTTGTTACCTTTAAATCGCATGTCTTCCCTAATCATCACCAGTGCTGGAATAAGAAATAGGATGATCACGCTGGCGAACACAATACCGGTTGCCAAGCTTACCGCCATGGGGATCAAAAACTGTGCCTGTGTGCTGGTTTCGAACAACATGGGTGTTAAACCAAGCGCTGTGGTGGCAGTAGTCAGAAAAATAGCGCGAAACCTGCGCCGTGCTGCCTCGACTACGGCCTTGGCGTTGTCCCAACCTTCCTCAACTAATTTGTTGTAACGATCCAGCAGCACCAGTGAATCGTTAACGACCACACCACTGAGTGCGACTATTCCAAAAATCGAAATAAATGAAAGGTTGTAGCCAAGTAGGTAGTGACCAACCAAGGCTCCTGCCGCACCGAAAGGTACCCCAGCTAAAATAATGAGCGGTTGTGAGTAGCTTTTTAATTGGGATGCCATCATCGCAAAAATGATAAGTAATGCGACTAGTGTCAATCTGCCCAATGAAGATAGGTCATTTGATTGCTCACGTCCCGCTCCAGATTGACGTACTTGTAAGCCAGGAAATTGTTGTTTAAGCGTGGGTAAGAATTGTTCCAGTATCTGTTTATTAGCTAAACTTGGCGTGGTGACTGCATCGTCTACTTGACCTGAAACTGAGACAATTCTTAAGCCGTCAATACGATTGATGGCAGATAAGCTTCTTGATTCTGTGACTTGAGCAACACTGGAAAGCGGTGCTTCGCTACCATCGGCGAGTCGGATACGTGCAGCAAACAAATCTGTGGTAGAACTGCGGTTGGTCTTTGGATAACGCACCATGACTTTTAACTCTTCGCGTCCGCGCTGAATTCGTTGTACTTCTTCACCAAAAAAGTTTCGGCGAAGTTGCCTAGCGATGTCAGTTGGGGTGAGTCCAGCAGCTTCGCCAATGGGCGTTAACGTTATATCAAGTTGCCTTTTACCAATACTGTTTGAATCTTGAACTTCGTAGACACCATCAATAGATTCGTAACTAGCCCTCAAACTAGAAACCGCTTGTTCAAGGGTTTCACTGTCTTGATGGGCCAGTTCAAATTCTAGATCCGCTTGGCCGCCAAAAAAGTCAGCCACATAAGAGAGTCGTTCGACACCGGGAATATCACCAACCTCGGCTCGCCATAACCGTTCTAATTCTTTGGCGTTTTGTGTTCTTGGTGGTTCAGGTCCCAGCGTTATTTGTACTGATGCCAGATGACTCGCTATTGTCATGCCACTGCCACCGCCGGGTCCACCGCCTGATCTTGTTTGTCCACCTATAGTGACGCTAATCGATTCGAAGGCAACACCCTCTAGGCGAGCATTTACCGTATTCGCAGCTTCAACCATTAGGTTAGCAGCGTCTTGGGTTGATTTAAACGGCGTACCGATAGGGAACTCAACGGTGGCACGTATAGAGTTTGATTCCAATGCAGGAAAGAATAAGAATCGCACAGCACCACTTCCTACTAATAAACCAGCCAGCACCAACAGGCCGATACCACCCACCAGTGTCAGGTAACGAAAACGAACAGCACGAGCTACCGCAGGTGCTAGTATATTAGTGCGGAATTCATCAACCTTCGATGATACGGTTTTTTGTATTTTATCTAGAGGCCATCGACTCCAATTCCCTCCGTTTGCTAAGTGCGACGGTAAAATAAGAAATGCTTCAATCAGCGACATAGCCAGTACCAGAATAACCACTACAGGCACCACACCTAGAATTTGGCCAAATGTTCCCGTAACAAACAGCAATGGTGCAAATGCTGCCATAGTTGTTAATACCCCCACCATCACAGGTCCAATTACAGCATGCACGCCGTCCATTGCGGCTTGCATACCTGTTTTACCATTCTCTTGTTCACTAATAATACTTTCGCCCACCACCACTGCATCATCAACGACGATCCCCAGCACTATAATCAAGGCGAACAGGGATATCATATTAATATTGATGGCGAAGGCATCAAAAAATAAAAACGCTCCCAAAAATGAGATTGGCACACCCATGGCAACCCAAAGGGCCAACCTTAAGTCCAACATGATCACTAGGAAAAGGAAAACCAGAGCAAAGCCAAGTAAGCCGTTTCTCAACAACAAACCAATACGATCTTCCAGAACTTCTGTTTGGTCATTCCACACGGATACATCGATACCTGGTGGCGGCGTATAATCTGACAAAAATGTCTTGATCTCTTCAGCTATGGCAAGCACATCTTCTACTTCTGATTTTTGGATTTTTACTAGTACACTTTCGCGGCCATTAAATTGATTGACCAGGTCAACGTCGACAAATCCGTCTCTTACGGTCGCTACATCAGATACTCTTAGCACACTACCATCTGGATCTGCGCGAAGTACAATATTTCCAAATGCTTCACCAGAAGTGCCCTTTGTATTGGTACGAAGCAATAGATCGCCACCTTGGGTTTGAATCTGACCCGAAGACAGGTTAATAGAAGATCGACGGATCGTAGTGGCGACTTCTGACATGGTAAGGTCAAAGCGTCGCAGCGTATCCTCACTTATTTCGATAGCTATTTCGTAATCCTTCGCGCCGATGAGTGACACTAGGGATACGCTAGGCAGTGCCAGTAATTCTTGCTCAACCCTTTCAGCGCCTCGCCTGAGTTCACGTTCACCCATTTCTGAACTGACTACAATAGTCAATACATCTGACAATGTCTCGGCACGGACTATTTTGGGTTGCTCTGCATCTTCTGGTGGAAAGTCGATAAGTTGCTGAACCGCAGCTTCTGCATCGTCACGGACCTTGTCCGCGTCGACAAAATCTTTTAATTCAAGTGTCACTGAACCGAGGTTTTCTGATGCCCTAGAAATAACACGGTCAACGCCATCGATACCAAAAACGGCTTCTTCGACTCGCCTAGTAATACCTTCTTCAACTTCCGTAGGTGTTGCGCCTGGGTAGGCGACCGAAATACTTACGGTGCCCGGGTCGATTGTTGGAAAGACCTGCGCTGTCAAACCCAATGCGGACAACAAACCACCCACGAGCAGGATCACCATAAGAAGATTGCCCGCAACTGGATTATTGGCAAAATACGCAATCAAACCGTGATGATTATCTTTGTTATGTGTATCGGTTTGTATCTCTTTGGGGTCAGTCATTAGTTTGTTTCTACCAAGCGAACTGCCATTCCATTTCTGGCACCTGGCACAGTGCCAGTAACGATCCCGTCATTAAATTCGAATGCTTCAACTAGGTATTGACCATTACTGTGCCCAAAAATTTTGGCTGAGACACTCTCGATAGTGCCTTTTTTCACAATCCAGAAAGTTTGCCCAACTTGAAGCGCGCTCTCTGGGAGTATAAAGATGTTGTCAATTACCGGTCCACTCAGGTTCACAGATACGAAGGTTCCCGGTGTTAAGGACTGGCTTTTATTGACTGTTAGGAAAACCTGAGAGAATTGTGTACGGGAATTTCGTTCGGCAGCTATTCTTTCGATGCGACCTTCAAAGGTGACACCATCGGCGGTAATCATTGCAATGCGATTTTCTAAGGGAGTTATCTTGGACAACTCCTGAGGCGCAAGTGCTATGACGATTTCAACTGCGTCCAAGGCATAAACGCGACCAAAAGATTGACCCGCATTTAATATTTGACCTTCATCGGCGGAACTTTCAACTACTCTTCCCGAAAAAGGCAGCGAATAAACGCTGCGCTCAAGGTTGACTTGTGCAATGTCACGGCGGGCAATAGCGGCTTGCAATTGTGCATTGGCACGGGTTATTTGTGGCTCTTTAGCGATGAGTGGCGGCACGTCTTTTCCTGGGTTCAGACGTTGGTAACTGATGATATCTACTGAAGCTTCAGCTTGACTCAATTGCAGTGACGCTTGTGCTGAGGTGACGTCTGCCTGTACCTGCGCTAAAGCAAGGGTAAAGTCTCGCTGTTCAAGGGTGACTAATGTCTCTCCTGCAGAGAAGCTACCGCCATTTCGCAAGGCATCAGAGGTAGCAACAACTCGTCCAGAAACCTGCGATGTTAGTGTTACATAACTACGAACGGCAACAGAGCCGGTTGAAGTGAACGTTAGTTGCTCGGACGAAACAACTGGTTTTACTATGGAAACCAGTGGCTTCGGTTTACTTGAGTCTGATGAATAATCTTGCGGTGGAGTTGTAGAAGCGGGTTCATTAGGCGCTCTTGAATAGACAAACGCGAAGGCCATCAGAACAACTACACCCACTATTTGAAGCACACCGATTATTGGTTTTTTTCTTACGGTTACCGTCATATATTTTTCTCGAATTGTTTGGCGAGGCGCTATTGATAACTACTCTATTATTTTTACGGAATTTGTGTATTTATAGACCATAAAAATATTCTGTTTATCTTAGAAATTGAGGTTGGGGTTAACTAGGTTCCAAAACCAAAAACGGAACAGTCAAACATTTATTGGTCGCATGTTGTTTGCGTTTATTTATGCGCTTTGGATTTATTGTAGAGGAACACGAAACAAAGTTGAAGCTGAACTTCTTGGTGAAGTTCAGCTTCTTTTTAACTCTACAGGTAATACAACAACACATAAGCCGATAACAACCCAGCAATCCATAGTGCGGTGGTGCCAACTGGCCAAGAACGCGCAAATACGCCACGTTCTTTACTGTCAGCGGTATGTGGTTGACCCAAGTAATTTATGGCCATCCGATGTAAGAATTTCTGCAAACGTACTCTTCGTACTGCAATACCTTCACCGATTGAACTAAGTACTTGCTCTATTATTCTCACCAATGAAACAGCCGCACGTCGCCACAACCAATCAGTGTCGAGGCTTATTGTCATTGTTCGTTTCATTAGTGGCAACAGCACGAAAAACGCAAGTCCTGAAAATAGTAGTAATTGTAAATAGAACAATACTTTGCCAACCGTATACGGTTGGTAATCAACTGGATAGGGTAGCAAGCTATAAAGCATCTCGGGGAAAACACCGAGTAAAATACACAAGCTGGCAAAAATGACCATCGCTAGACCCATATTCCATGGTGCATCTTTTGGTCGTAAACCTGAGTCTTTTTGGAAAAACACAAACCAAGGAAATTTTATCCCAGCATGCAAAAATACACCGGCAGATGCGGCGGTTAATGCCATGTACACCCATACAAGATTTCCATCAACAGCAGCTTGGGAAATCATGCTTTTTGTGGTGAAGCCTGATGTCAGTGGAAAACTTGAAATGGCTAGTGCACCGATAATACCGCAAACGCATGTAAGTGGCATGGTGCGAAAAAGACCACCCAGCTCCATACATTTATTTTTTCCGGTGCGGTAGATAACAACACCCGCGCTCATAAATAGTAGCGCTTTGTAAATAATGTGTGCAAAGGCATGAGCAGTCGCACCATTGAGTGCCATTTCGGTACCAATACCCACTGCAACCACCATGAAGCCGACTTGGTTTACCACAGAATAGGCAAGGATTCGCCGAACATCGTTTTCAAGTAGGGCAAAGATGATGCCGTACATAACCATAAACAAACCTATGCCAATCAATACAGGCTCACCAGGGAACAATAATATAAGTGCCAGTACCGCTGTTTTTGTTGTAAATGCCGACAGAAACACCGAGCCAGTAGGAGTGGATTCTGGGTAAGCATCGGCAAGCCAGGCGGAAACCGGTGGTGCTGCTGCGTTTATTAATATACCAATCAGTATCATCCATGTACTGAAATCTGTTGCCAGCATAGGTTGAATTTGGATAGAACCGGTACCCACAACCACACCTTCAATTCCAACCTTAAGCACTACTCCACCGAGAAGGTGCATAATGGCATAACGTATCCCCGCTGCTCTTGCGCCAGGCGTACCGCCACACCACACAACAATGGTAGAAAATATCGCCATCAGTTCCCAGTATAAAAACATGGTAATGAGGTCACCAGCAAAACAGACACCTATGGCACCTGCGGCGTAGGCAAAAGCGGCGGCAAGTTCGTACCAACGTGCTACGCGAAAAGAATACAGCCCTCCTACAAATACCATTATCGCAAAAATTGTAGCGAACAATCGCCTTAGGGGACTACCCTCAACGGGTTCAATATTATATGAAAGAAATTTTACGGTACTTTGAACACCGTCGGGGATTTGCCAAATGGCCCATAGGGTGATTATGGGGGCTACTAATATCACGGCGGTCCGAGCATGACCTTTAACCAGACATATTAGGACAGCAGCTATCAGCAAGATAAGTGCAGGGGAGAAAATGTCAAACTCCATTGCTGCTCTCCTTTACCTTGTCATGACTCGAGTCTGGGATTTGAGCATTTTCTGGTTCATCATAATAGTCTTGGGGGCGTTTCAATACCAAGCCTAATAATTTTGCGACTAACACCATTACCAGACAACTTAAAAATCCATAAACTGCACCAAAACCAAACCAAGCATCAAAGCCGAAATAACCTTTAACGTAAATCACAGTTTGTGCAAGTACCGTTAATGCGAGCACAATGCTGGAACCAATCCATAATTTGCGAATAGTTGATGGACGGACTAACCAGTGAAGTTTATTTTCATCATTCATTACTATCCTAACCCCTGCACTACTTGGCTTTCCAATTCGATTACTGGACCGTTAAACAAAAAGAAAGCGAGTGTCAGAAGTGCGGTTAAACACAATGCTAATACGGCTAAAAACGGTGCCTCTCCATGTTCTTTGCCACCTTCTTTTTCACGTTCAAACCAGACCATGTATAAAATGGGTAAAAAGTAAGCTGCGTTGAGAACAGTACTGGCAATGATAGTGAATACGGCTACGAGATTATTGGCTTCAAATGCGCCAGCTAAAATATACCATTTGGAGACGAAGCCACCTGTGGGCGGTACACCGATCATACTCAGTGCTCCGATCGTAAACGCCGCCATAGTCCATGGCATACGTCTTCCAATACCTCGTAATTGATGAATTTCGGTTTTCTTGGAGGCAACATATATGGCACCTGCCGCAAAGAATAAAGTTATCTTGCCAAAAGCGTGAGCAACCATATGTATAGCTGCACCTACCTCTGCTAGTGGTTTAAGTATAGCTGCGGCCATCACCACATACGAAAGTTGGGCAATAGTAGAGTAAGCAAGTAGGCGTTTGATGTTGGTTTGCCGTAATGCCACTAAGCTTGCTGTAATGATGGTAAATGCTGCAGCATATAACAACCATTGGGAGCTGGAAGCTTCAAACAGAAAATCAATTCCAAATATGTAAACTATAATTTTTGTGATAGTAAAAACACCCGCCTTTACCACTGCAACAGCATGCAGTAAGGCACTCACTGGCGTAGGCGCCACCATAGCTGCAGGTAGCCATTTGTGCACCGGCATCACTGCTGCTTTACCCACACCAAATACGAACAGGCCTAGAAGTAAACCAATCTCAGGATCATTCAACTTACCAGCGAGGATACCCCCAGTGGTAAAGTCGCCTGTTCCTGCCACTGTGTAGGTCCAGATTATCGCAGGCAAAAATAAACCGATGGATGTGCTAAGTAAAACACCTAGATAAATTCTTGCTGAACGCACTGTAGCTGCATCACCTTTGTGGGCTACCAGCGGATACGTAGAAAGCGTTAACAATTCGTAGAATAAAAATAAAGTAAACAGATTGCCGGCAAAAGCGACACCAATAGTGGCAGAAAGAGCAAGGGCGAAACAGGCGAAAAAGCGTGTTTGGTTTTGCTCTTTATTACCACGCATGTAGCCTACGGAATATATTGAGTTGATAAGCCAAAGACCAGATGCCAAGGCAGCAAATAACATGCCCAGCGGTTCTACCGTAAAAGCAATGGATAAGCCTGGCATTACCTGGCTGACCTCGATCGAAGGGCGGCCACCGTCCATTAAAATTGGTAACAGGCCCCATACTACCCAAATTAAGGAAATGGAAGTGACAGCGGTGGCTGCCTCCCGCAAGTTAGGACTTATACGTCCTGCAAGGGCAATGGCAAGTGCTCCCACCAATGGAATACCAATGGCGACTAATATTGCTGTTTCTGGTGTCATCGCGATCCCTCCAAGAGCAAGGCGGCGGCACTATTTGCAAGCTCTAATGGAACATGTGGAAACAGTCCAAAGTATATGTTCATCAATGCAACTAGTCCGGTCACTAATAATAGTTGTAATGGGGCTTCAGACATCGGGACATCCCCTTCGATTGGAGCCTGGAAGTAAAGTGCTTCAATGATGCGCCAGATATATACTACTGCCATTAATGAACTGATAAGAATAATAGCGACTAAGCCCCAGCCCCAAGGTCCGGTCTCTAGTGCTGCATTAATTAGCATCCATTTACTGATAAACCCGGCAGTACCGGGGACTCCGATCAAGCTTAAACCACACACCACAAAAGCCGCGCAGGTCCAAGGCATACGAGTGGATGCACCACCGAGTTGGTCTAGGCGTAAGTCGCGATATTGGTAAGCTAGGCAGGCAACAGCCAGAAACAGTCCGCCTTTTGCTAACGCATGGTTAAATATATGCATGGCACTGGCACTTAACCCTGCAATGCTCACAAAGCTAACACCCAGCAAAATATAGCCAATTTGTGCAATAGAGGATGAAGCAAGCAACCTTTTTAGATGCCCTTCAAACATCGCGACTGCTGAGGCAATGAGTATCCCCAGAATAGCTAGGGGCATCATAAACATCGCGAATTGAATCTCGTGAGCATCAAGCGTGGCCTGAAATACCATGTAGTCGAAGCGTATTAATACATATAGCGCAACCTTGGTGGCGCAAGCCGCGAGAAACACTGTCACCATATGTGGTGCATGTGTATATGCATTTGGGACCCAAACATGTAGTGGAAACACTGCCGCTTTAAGTGCTAAACCGATAGTAATGAACCCTGCCGCGACGAGTATGGGGTTTATATCAGTAACATCACCAATCCTCGTCTCCATATCAGCCAAGTTAAGCGTGCCAGTCATCATGTAAATAAGACCCACACCAATAAGGTAGAAGGTTGCGCCTATAGTGCCCATCATCAGATATTTGAAAACAGCAGGTAGCGCGCGACGGTCAGGACCACCCGCTATCAATATGTAGCTAGCGAGTGATGAAATCTCCATAAATACAAATATATTGAAAGCGTCTGCTGATACAACTATACCTACCAACCCAGATAGGACAAGGAGCCAAGCCGAGTAGAAGAGGGGTTGACGTTCGACTTCTATTTGTTGATCAATGCTGGGTTTAGCCGCTAGTAGGGCTGCTGCTGCAGCGCCCGTAATGACCAGTAACACCAGCGCACTAAACGCATCTACAGACAGGGCAATACCATAAGGTGCAGGCCAGCCACCCATTGCATACTCAAGGGTTTGACCGTCTAATACCGCAATGGCAAGGGCAACGGCAATGGCAAAACTGAGCACAGCAACGGCAGTTGCTCCCGCCCATGCTAGACCACGCGGTTGTAATAAGACTATAAGTGGGGCCGATAACATCGGAACCACAACTTGCAAAGCAGGAAGATGTGCTAATAAATCCATAGTAGTTAGTCGGCGTCCAAAATTTCGTTTTCTTCGATCGTGCCGTAACATTCACTGATACGCACCACCATGGCCAAGCCTAATGAAAGAGTAGATACCCCCACAACTATGGCTGTTAGTATTAAGACTTGAGGCAGAGGGTTAGAAAATATTTGATCTTCTACACCCTTTTGTATTATGGGAGCTGTGCCGCCTTCTACCTTGTCCATGGTGATATACATAAGGAATACTGCTGATTGAAAGATGGATAATCCAATCAATTTTTTGATTAGATTGGTTTTATTGATTACTGCGTATAATCCCACCGTTAAAATGATAGCGAAAACCCAATAATTGAAATAGCCCAGTAGTTCTAAAAAATTCATGACAATACCTCACGGGCTGCAAAAGCATGGAAAATAGCCAGAAGGGCTCCACAAACGGCCATGCCCACTCCGGCCTCAATAATTAAAATACCCAGCTGCTGTCCAAATATAGGGTCAACTGCCAGTACAGAATAATCTAGAAAAGCGCCGCCCATAAACATACAAGCCACTCCAACACCGCCATACAGTAGCGCACCACCTATAACCATACCCAGTAACACTCCACGAGGTATTGCACGCAGCGCTTCAGACTCGCCTTCGAGCAACGCGTAAAGGATGACACCTGTGGCAATAATAGCGCCAGCCTGGAATCCTCCGCCTGGACCATACTCACCATGAAATTGCACATACAGGCCAAATAGCACGATAAACGGGATCAGTAACCGACCGACCACTTGAGGTATCAGATGATGGCGTAGACCACTATTTTTTTCGGTCACTTTTCGAGTTTTCCGTGGAGGGCTCACACCAAGGATAAACAAAACCCCAATACATGCAGCGAAAACAACAAATACCTCGCCAAGTGTATCGTAACCTCTGAATGAGCTCAGAATAGCGGTGACTACATTGGGGATATCGATATATTCAGTGGTTTTCTCTATATACCAAGGAGCAATGTGTTGATGCACTGGCGCATCTGGGTCGCCAAGCCTTGGTTTATCGAAGGTTGCGTAAATAATTAGCAGTGCCAGCACGCCCACAGTACCAAAAGCTACCCAGCGTCCTCCCTGTCGAGGTTTCTCCTTGTCATCAGTTAGCGCTAATGCACACAGGAAAATGACTGTTGTTACTCCAGCACCCACCGCGGCTTCTGTTAGCGCTACATCAGCAGCGTCCAGAATAAAAAAGTTGGCAGCCATCAGTAAACTGAAGATAGATGTCAGCATGACTGCAACGAAAAGATCTTTAGTGCGCACTATAGCGATCGCGGTAATCACGAGTAGGGTGAGTAGAAACAACCCAAAGATGAATATCATTCTGGCGTGTTTTCCTTGGGTTTGTCGCTAGCAGTTCCAGCGTCTGGTTTGAGACCGGATAACAGTGCCGCATTGGCTAGCGCATAGGTAGCGGTTGGCCCCGTTAACAGAAGAAATAGCATGATAGCGAACAGCTTTAAAGTGGCCAATGTTAAGCCGGCTTGTAGCATCATGCCAACAAAAATTAAAATGGTTGCCATGGTATCAGTAAGGCTGGCGGCATGAATTCTGGTGTAAAAGTTTGGCAGGCGCAGGCCTCCTATGCCGCCGATCAACACACAAGCACCACCTAAAACAAGCAAGATCCAACTTAGAATATCCAACGCGATATCAATCATCTTTGGATCTCGATTCTTTTCGTGCGCGATTTTGGAAGAACTCCAATACCGCAAGGATCCCAACCATATTGATTAGGGCATAGGCTAGCGCTAGATCGAGAAAATCCGGCCGACCGTAAAGAAATGCAATAACAGACAGCAGCAATACTGTCTTAGTGCCGAACACATTGACCGCCAGTACACGGTCGTAAACACTTGGGCCCATTAAAGCTCTAACGAGGGCCAATACCATAGTCACCAAAATGGCGATAGAGACGATAATATACATGCCTATTTGCGCTCCAGTGCGGCGGCTCGACGATTGGTTTCGCCTTTTTGTAATTCACGTGCACTTTCGCTGGTAAGACAGTGAATCAATAGTTTTCCCTCATGTAAATCCAAGGTGACGGTCCCCGGAGAAAGCGTAATTGAATTCCCAAGGATCACCTGACCCACATCAGTTTTAGCTTCAGCTTCTATCACAACCACTGTAGGGCTTATAGGTAGAGAGGGCTTTAGGATCAGCTTGGCCACGTCTATGCTTGAAACAATAATTTCTCGTAGCAACCACATCCAATAACTGGGCAGGCGGGGCAAAAGTCCGAGCAATGCCTGATGCCGGAAAAACCCCATGCGGTGGGCGAGGTATACACTAAGCATGCAAGAAAAAACGCCCAAGCCCACCACTAGTGGTTTGTAAAGACCCGACCAGAGTAACCAAGTGATACAAAGAATAAATAACAAAAGCAAAACAGACGAGAGACGAGCCTCGCCTCGCTGAAGCATATGCGGGGCTCGAGTTAGGCTCATTGTATACAGGGGTAATTATTAAGCAGTGATTTGTAGACAGCTTCCATAGCAGGTTCATCTTTTGTTGAACTATTTTGTTGGACTGCCAGATCGGCAACAACAACGACAACAACATCACGAAGTGGCAGCGGTTCACCAAGGCAAAAACCGGCCAATTTTGCAGCTCGAGAACGATCTACACGGCCTGGCATACGAGTGCGCATTGCGCGTTCTGCGAATGTTTCATTACCTGAGATGGCATCTTCAGCATTTAGCATAACACGCGCATCGGTCGCAATGGCACCGTCGATAAAGCCTTGAATGTAACGGACACAATACTGACCATCTAAGCCTTCCGGATCAGCTTCAAATAATACGCAGTGAGATGCCAATTCCTGAGAAGAAAGTACCTCCAGTGCATTGGCGGTAGTTACAGACATTAATTGCAGTAACAGGAGCGCGCAGCCAAGCCTGAAATAAACCTTTACAGAATTACCTAGGCATGAATGTTTGTTTTTTATATGCATGGCAGAGACCTATTGCTAACGTTATGAATAGTATGAACTATTTACCGACGGGTGCAAGCATTTGCGGGTGAGTATCAGTAAGTTAGAGCGAGGGCATATCTTCTCGTACATTTATTATATTTTGAACAATAATCTTATACTGATGTTGTTGTGATTTGGATCTGAAGTTAATTATTAAGATTAATCATAAGTTGAAATTTAATCTGCAACTGCTAGATTAAATTTTGGTACATTAAAATAAAAGGGCCATTCAACTTGAATGGCCCTTTTATTTTAATCGTTATTTGAAATTTACAGAATAAATCGACTTAAATCCTCGTCGTCTACTAATTTTTCTAAGTGGTCGTCAACGTATTTAGCATCGACAATTAACGACTCACCACTTCTTTCAGAGGCGTTGTAAGATATCTCTTCCATCAGTTTTTCCATGACTGTGTGCAAACGTCTGGCACCAATGTTTTCAGTACGTTCATTGACTTTCCATGCGGCTTGAGCAATGCGTTCAATACCCTCTTCAGTAAATGATACATCTACACCTTCGGTATTCAGAAGCGCTACATATTGCTCGGTAAGCGAAGCGTTTGGCTCAGTCAAAATACGTACGAAATCGTGGGCAGTTAACGCGGACAGTTCCACACGGATCGGCAAACGGCCTTGCAGTTCGGGAATTAAGTCAGAAGGTTTGCACATTTGAAATGCGCCAGAGGCGATAAACAAAATATGGTCGGTTTTTACGGTGCCATGTTTAGTCGACACGGTTGAACCTTCAACTAATGGCAATAAGTCACGTTGCACCCCTTCACGAGACACGTCTCCACCACTGGTAGAGCCTTCACGCTTACATATTTTATCAATTTCATCGATAAACACTATGCCGGTTTGTTCAAGTGATTCTATAGCTGTTTGCTTTAAGTCCTCTTGATTAATTAGCTTTCCAGCTTCTTCATCGACTAACAATTTAAACGCTTCTTTAACCTTAAGTTTTTTCTTTTTGTTTTGACTACCAGACAGGTTTTGAAACATGCCTTGAAGTTGATTGGTCATTTCTTCCATGCCTGGAGGTGCCATAATTTCAACGCCAACTTGAGGCGCAGCTACGTCTAGCTCAATTTCTTTGTCGTCTAACAGACCCTCGCGGAGTTTTTTACGGAAAACTTGTCTGGTGCCTTTATCCTTGGGTGCTTCTTCTTCGCCAAAAGCCTTTTCAGGAGGCGGTAATAACGCATCTAATATTCGTTCTTCTGCTGCTTCTTCAGCTCGGAATTTTACTTTAACTTTGGCCTGTTCCTTAGTCATCTTGACTGCAATGTCGGCTAAGTCACGAATGATCGTTTCGACTTCTTTACCTACATAACCGACCTCGGTAAATTTTGTAGCTTCGACCTTGATAAAAGGCGCATTAGCTAATTTGGCTAGTCGACGGGCAATCTCAGTTTTACCAACACCTGTAGGCCCAATCATCAGTATATTTTTAGGTGTAACCTCTTGGCGAAGCTCTGGTCCAAGCTGCATCCTGCGCCAGCGGTTTCGAAGGGCAATAGACACCGCACGTTTAGCATCTTGTTGACCGATAATATGACTGTCCAATTCGTGGACGATTTCTCTTGGGGTCATTTCTGACATAAATTAAACCTTTTAATCTGGGTAATCGGCTGACGGTAAATATAAACAACGCCAGTCAGGGAAGTGTCTTAGCCGTTGTGGTTAATAATCGATTGTTTCAATTGTTTGGCTATGATTGGTAAATACGCAAATATTGCCCGCTATGGTCAAACTTTTTTCGGCTATCTCTTTTGCTGATAATTCGGTGTTTTCTAATAAAGCCATGGCGGCTGATTGTGCAAAGTTGCCACCAGAGCCTATAGCAATTAAATCATTTTCTGGCTGCACTACGTCACCGTTTCCAGTAATAATAAATGATGCCGTTTCGTCTGCGACCGCCAAGATGGCTTCTAGTTTGCGTAACATGCGATCGCTGCGCCAGTCTTTGGCTAACTCAACAGCGGCACGGGTTAAGTTGCCTTGGTGCATTTCAAGTTTAGATTCAAAACGTTCAAACAAAGTAAATGCATCAGCAGTACCGCCAGCAAAACCTGCCAACACTTTATTGTTATACAAGCGGCGCACTTTTTTTGCGTTGCCTTTCATCACGGTATTGCCAAGTGAAACTTGACCATCACCTGCAATTACGACTTGATTATTACGGCGTACAGATACGATTGTAGTCACGAAAATTCCTTCAATGTCCAAGGACAACACTATAGATACACAAAGTTTTACACTAAGGCTGTCAGGGTTAAGAGTGGGCTATTGTCTTCTTTTTCAGAGGAACGATGCCGGATGCAATAGATGTGGGGAGTATTCTATGTTTTTCAAGCCGCGAGCAGGCGCTCACGACTGTTAGAGCCCTGAGGCGGAATTTATTAGAGGTTCCAGTTCCAAATCTTACAGCCGTTAATTTTTGCACGCTGCAAAGTGTGGCGGTGTTTTTCGGCTAAGCGTTTGCTGTCATAAGGTCCAAGAATGACTCGGTACCACACTCCTGATGTACCTTTACTTGACCTTACTTGTGCTTCTAAACCTTGAAAGGCAATATTCGCTTTAAGTTCTTGAGCTTGTTCATTTTTTCTAAACGATCCACATTGGATTAAACGCCGAACCGTTGGTTTATCCTGTTCTTTTTGTTCTATTTTGACTGTAAATTCTGGCAAACTTTTAATAAACTCCCATTCTTCCTCTGGGATATCAGGCATTTTATCTTTTTCACTTTGGACTTGTTCGGTGCTTGCGGCATTGCTAGATTTATTTTCAGGCGCAGTACCTTTGATACTCCACAAAAAATAGCTAAACCCAGCCACCAATGAAAGGGTGATGACTATCCGAAGCCAAGGTAGCGAAGGTTTGGGTGAAGGTGGAGCTTGTTTTTTGCTGCGGCCACGAGCCACGTAATCTTTGTGCGCCATGCTATAAAAAGTACTGCGTAGAAATAAGGATCATTATTTTACCGCGGAACACAGGATCCTCAATCAGAATCTGTATTTTTATTGTATTCAACTGAAATCCTGTGGATCGATATCTAATGACCAGCGGATTTTATTGCCTAGTTTTAATGTTTCGATCTGTTTAATCTGCTGCCCAATGGCTTTTTGTAAGCTGCTACGCTGTGGGCTTTGTAATAACAATTGCATCCGATATTGGCCTTGTCGTTTTTCCATTAAAGCAGGAATAGGGCCCACACAATCCACACCGCTAGCAGCACTGAATAGTTGGGAGATTTGTTGTAAAAAATCAAAAGCATCGCGGGCATTTAATGCTTGTGCTTTAAACAATGCTTGAAAAGTATAGGGCGGTAAATTGGCATGTTGCCTCTCCAATAAAGCATATTGCGCGAAGTGTGCATAGCCATTATTTATCAAGTCTTGCAATAACGGATGACCTGGGTCGTGAGTTTGTAACCACATTTCACCGGGTTTTTCTGCACGCCCTGCACGACCTGCTAGTTGAGTAATCAGTTGCGCCAAATGTTCTGCTGCACGATAGTCTGCACTAAACAGCGCACCGTCAACATCAAGAATAAGCACCAGTGTGACATTGGGAAAGTGATGACCCTTAGATAAAATTTGGGTGCCAATTAGGATTTGATGCTCGTTGTTATTGATACTGTTGAGCATGTTATCAAGTTTGTTTTTGCCTCTAGCGCTATCACTGTCTATTCGAATACTGCTGTACTGTGAAAAATAATCTGCAAGGCCCTGTTCCAATTGTTCTGTACCCACTCCTATAGAGGTCAGTTCATTGGATTGACATTGTTGGCAACTCTTAGGAATTGATTTTGCGTTGCCGCAGTGGTGACACTGTAATTTGAATAACTGTTTATGCACGGTAAACGGTTTTTCACATCGCTTACAATGTTCAACAAAACCACATTGATGGCATACAAGGGCAGGAGCATAGCCCCTGCGGTTAATAAACAGCATCACCTGACTGCCTTGCTGTAAATGCTGCCCCATTCGCTCTAACATGCCTTGTGCCACACCAAACTGAAGAGGTTGCTGACGAATATCAAACACATGTTGAGTCGCAAGTGATGCATTACCTGCTCGCTCTTTTAACTTAAGATGATGATATTTACCGGCTAAAGCATTGTTTAGGGTTTCTAGGGCAGGTGTAGCTGAACCCAGAACCAGAGGGATGTTTTCTTCTCGGGCGCGGATTACCGCTAAATCTCGTGCGTGATAACGTAAGCCATCTTGCTGTTTATATGATGAGTCATGTTCTTCATCAACAATCAGTAAGCCAGGTTTAAGCATAGGTGTAAATATTGCTGAGCGGGTGCCTATAATAATGCCTAACTGTGCATTTGCACTTTGTTGCCATACTTGCAGACGTTCATTGTTGTTAAGCCCTGAGTGTAAAATTCCTACATCAATACCAAAGCGATATTTGAATCTATGCACAGTTTGCGGGGTAAGACCAATTTCGGGCACTAAAATCAGTATCTGTTTACCTTGTTTAAGCACCTGCTCGATTGCTTGTAAATACACTTCTGTTTTACCGCTACCAGTAATACCATCCAATAAAAAACAGCCATATTGGTCAAGCTTTGATTCAATACAACTTATGGCGATGGCTTGCTCAACATTGGCCATAGGTTTGTCTTGGATTATTAAATCTTGTGGCCATGTTGATGCGGTAGACGATGCTTTTTCAATGGGGATAATTAAATCCTTTTCGACTAAAGACTTAATTGCAGCCGCGCCAAAGTCAGCTTTGGCCTTAGACTTAATAATATCTTGGTTACGCAATGACTCTAATAACGAGCGCTGTTTGGGTGCACGCGACAAACTGTTTATATCTGCAGACTGACCAGCGTCGCTTAAGGTCAAATATTGAATCGGTTTTGCCAAGCTTGACTCACCTTTTCTAAGCGCTACCGGGATTGCAGTTTGAACTACATCACCAATGGGGTGTTTATAATATTGAGCCAACCAGTTGCACAGTTTAATTAAGGTTGGATTAAAGATCGGTGTGTCATCTATTACAGTTTCAATGGATTTTAGTTTACTGATGTCCCAATCTGACTTTTCGCTTATTCCCCAAACCACACCTATTAACTTGCGAGGACCAAAAGAAACACGCACCCGAACACCTACGGGTAAAGCTGTACCTTCACATAGATAATCGAACAATTGACGCTTTGGAATAGGTAGCGCGACACTGATTATTGCCATTTTTATACTGCATAGCCTTTGATAGAAGAGGTGACTTGGGTATAATATCAACAAAACCCTTGATCGCCCAAGCCCGTTACATTAATATGCGCGCCACTTTGCGGCAAGCCACAAAGCTTTTTTAATTTAATTTTCGTATGGTGTTCAACTTCGGGTTGAATAGCGATGCGGCCTGACGAAGAGGTAACCCATGAAACAAGATATCCATCCTGATTATCAAGAAATGACTGCAAACTGTTCTTGCGGAAATATTATCAAAGTTCGTTCTACTTTGAAAAAAGACCTTAACTTAGACGTATGTTCTTCTTGCCATCCATTCTATACTGGTAAGCAGCGTAACGTCGACACTGGTGGTCGTGTTGATAAATTCAACAAACGTTTTGCTGGTCTTAAGAAAAGCTAACTCTTTTTTTAGTCTGACAATACTTAAAAAGGCGCTTATCTAGCGTCTTTTTTGTGCCTATTTTTTAGTGAAAATTAACGCCACCACCATGTTTTGCCAGCCCTTAGTAGGCTTCAGCTATTTACTTTTTGGGGAAATCATAAAGTATCAATTTTAATTATATTAGATATATGAAAATAGCAATCTGATCGGGTATGTGGATTGATACAGGCTGTGTTACATTTATTCGAAGAATGTTGATCAAAACTCTGTCTGATGAAATTTTTTAAAAGGACATCACCTAATCAGAGTAACAATTAACGTTTAAATTTACTGTAAACATTTTTTAATTCCAAAAGGACTGACTACACCATGTCTGATTTTCGCCAACAAGCGCTTGATTACCATTCCAAACCTACACCGGGGAAAATCAGCATTGCGCTTAGTAAGCCTGCCGAAAGTGTTACCGACTTAGCGCTAGCATACAGCCCTGGTGTGGCTGAGCCCGTTCGAGAGATCGCAGCCGACCCCGATGCAGCTTATAAATACACTGGCAAAGGAAATTTAGTTGCGGTTATTTCAAACGGCACAGCTATTTTAGGTTTAGGTAATTTAGGTCCTCTCGCCTCAAAACCTGTCATGGAAGGTAAAGCCTTATTATTTAAGCGCTTTGCCAATATTGATTCCATTGATATCGAAGTGAAACATACAACAACTGAAGAATTTATTAATACGGTTGCGAGTATTGCAGATACTTTCGGTGGGATTAATCTTGAAGATATAAAAGCCCCAGAGTGTTTCGAAATTGAGCAGGAATTAATTAAGCGTTGTTCTATACCTGTTTTTCATGATGATCAACATGGTACTGCTATAGTCACCGCAGCAGGCATGTTGAATGCTTTGGAAATTCAGGGCAAAACTATTAGCGATTCTACGATCGTGTGTTTAGGTGCCGGTGCTGCAGCTACTGCTTGCATGGAGTTATTAGTCAAATGTGGTGCTAAACGTGAACGTATTTACATGCTGGATAGAAAAGGCGTTATCCATACTCGCCGTGATGACCTTACCAGCCACAAAAAGTTATTTGCAAACAACACCGATAAGCGAACTTTAGAGGATGCCCTCGATTGTGCTGATATTTTTGTTGGAGTATCTGGGCCTAACTTATTGCCACCAGAGGCGCTGAAATTAATGGCTCCTAATCCGGTCGTTTTTGCTTGCTCTAATCCTGATCCTGAAATTAAACCTGAGTTAGCCCACGAAGTACGTGACGACTTAATTATGGCAACTGGACGTTCTGATTATCCAAATCAAGTGAATAACGTACTGTGTTTTCCGTTTATTTTTCGCGGCGCATTAGATGTACGTGCCTCTCAAATTAATGATGAGATGAAAATTGCTGCGGTAGACGCTATCCGGAATATTGCTAAAGAAGAAGTATCAAAAGAAGTATTGGCTGCCAGTAATATAGACAGTCTTAGTTTTGGTAAGGACTATATTATCCCTAAGCCCATGGATCCTCGACTCTTAAAGCGTGTGGCTCTGGCAGTTGCACAAGCAGCCATAGATTCCGGTGTGGCTGCATTTAAACAGCTGCCCCCAGGTTATATGCAAGACTAGAATCGGTATCTTGGCATACACATGACCTTGTTGAGGTCATGTGTATCTTGTTTCTGCAATAACAACAGCCCAAATAGTATCTCTTTGATTGCTATTTTTAAACACTAAGACTATTACGGTAACTTACTTGCACGGCAGTCAAGCTTCATCAAGGCACACACCATTATTCGTACTCAGAATGACTTTTTGGGTAGAATATGTTTATAAACTGCTAATCAATAACGACCTATAAACACTATAGTAAATGAGTTAACTCTTTCATTATGGCAACATTTTATTTTTTCTTTATACATTTTTTTTATGCCTTATGTGCCAGCTATAAATATCAAAAACGATGCAGCTTTCCTCGATTGAACTATTAGTAGAGCAAGATATTGGACGCATAATAATCCTGAGGTTATTATTATTCCTTTAGCAGCGAATCGGGCGCAGCAAGAAGCAGTGTTGGGCGGCACCGATAGTGAAATTATGCGAATCTGGAGTTATGGTATTGATAGTCCCGATATGATCCGTGTGCACACCGCCTACTACTATTTGCAAACAGGCGCATTCATTGTCAAAGATTCTGATGTGGTAATCTGAAATATAACCGATCTTGCCCATTATCGGCTGGCTAGAGTGAGAGAGGTTAAACATACTAATAGCATTACCGCAGCTTGACCGGTTAATTACTGAAGTAAGTGGTTAGGTTTTGAATAGCCAATAGGTAGCTTTAGCTCAGATGCACTTAGAATAATTCAAACAGATAGCCATTTTGATACCAGGAAAAAATATTATGTCAGCTGTAAACTCAATCCATCATATTAATTTTGTCGTGCATGAGCTGCAACCTCAGATTGAATATTTGCGAACCCTGTTACAATCTGAGCCTATAATCGAAGACTTACCCACCAGGAAAGTTAAAACCGCTCGGTTTTGTTTATCAGGTGTTTGGATTGTCCTTGTGCAACCATTGTCGACTGAAAGTGAGGTTGCTCAAATTTTGGCCGAACGTGGGGAAGGAATGTTTTTATTGTCTTTGAATGTAGACTCCTTAGACGAGTCTTTAGAAAAGTTATCTAAGCAGGGTATTTATTCAGATAACAAAGGTAAACGTCAGGGATTAGATAATTGGACAATTCAAGATCTTGATTGCCCCAATGCATTAGGTCCGATTTTACAACTCTGCCAACTGATTTCAAAATAACAAATCTCTTTATTATTTATTCAATATGAAATATTGTTTTTCAAGTTGAAATAAAAAACCATCTAAAAACCCTTGGTTCGTTTGATTAAAAATTTTAAAACTAGCATTTAGCGTCATTAAAAATGGGCTATCAACTATAAATTGATGAAAATGGCATAACTAATGCTATCTGAAGCTATCTTTTATTCAACTTGAAAGTTGGCTCGTTATTTTGCATCAGCTTTTGTTCACTTTTATACAACCTCTAGTTGTCAGTCCTCCGGATCTGGATAGAGCATTGTGAATAAAGTGAATACAAAACCCCAAGCAGTGAGGATTTTAATCTTTGGTCATAAAGAATTTAGTCAGCTGATGACAAGCGTCTTGCCCGAGTTTGGGGGGCAGGCTAAATTTAAATTATTCGATGCCATAGTCGGCAGTGTATCGGAAATAGATGAGCATATTAGTAGTTTTTTACCCGATGTAATTGTCAGTGCTGGCTCTAATGCAGCCTACTTGAAGTCAGCCTTAGATTTACCTGTTGTATCCTTAGATTGCAGTGTCACAGATATTATTTCAGCATTAAAACGTGCTGCCCAAGTGGCTCGCAAAATAGTGATGATTAATTTTGCTGAAGCGTCACCTGTTGTGCCCGTGTTAGAAGCGGCATTGAATGTCACGGTGCAAGAGGAAATTTATACCACTGCCGAACAAGCCCGTGAATTATTTCAGTTAACACGTCAGCAGCCCAATATTGCTTATGTCGGGGCTAGTTTGGTGTGCGGTTTAGCTACCCAACATGGTATCCCTTCTTTTTTGTTATACAGTGCGGACTCCTGTCGCCAAACTATTGCTAGTGCCATTCGAATAGCCAATGAACAGTTAGTGACGAATCAAGGTGCTGCGTTAACTAATTGGTTGTTGAAACAATCAAAAACACCGATTTTTATGACCGACGAAGATGGTCAGTCCATTATTTTTAATCAAGCTGCTAGGCATGATTTAGGTGTGGAAAACGACAACTGTTCAGATTTGGAAAACCTCATTCACTCCGAAGAAATAACCCGTCCCACAGACGGCGAGTGTCGTATTCAAGGTATTGACTGGTGGTTCCATCAAGATTGTGTGATGACAAAAGGCAAACCCCTTTATATTTACCAGTTATATAGAAAAAAACCCAAACCAGAGAAAGTGAAAACTTCTTCTCGCCATGAATTAGTCTTTGAATCATCTGCGATACAAAAAGTGATGCAGCAGGTTAGGGCATTTTCTTCATCACCAAGTAATGTCTTGATTTATGGTGAATCTGGGACAGGTAAGGAGCTCATTGCACGTTCGGTACATGAAGCTAGTCCATTTTCAGAAGGTCACTTTGTCGCCCTTAACTGCTCATCAATTCCAACTGAATTGTTCGAAGGAGAACTTTTTGGACATCGAGACGGTGCCTATACTGGAGCCAAACGAGGTGGCAGAAAAGGACTCATCGAAGAGGCGCAGGATGGGGTGTTATTTCTTGATGAAATCAGTGAGCTTGCACTTGATCAACAATCAAAGTTACTGCGGTTTTTGCAAGAGCGTCATTATCGACCTTTAGGCTCTAATGAAGAAAAACCTGCCAATTTAAAAGTGGTCGCTGCATCCAATAAAGAACTTAAACAGCTAGTCGTAGAAGGCAAGTTTCGGGAAGATTTATTTTTTAGACTCAATGTATTTAATATCCATATTCCACCTCTACGCGAACGACCTGAAGATGTTTCTAGTATCGCAGAGCAGAAACTTCTTCGCTTTATCACCACTTATCAATCGCAGTTTACGGTTGACGAAGTACTCACTGAAATCCTAGATGATTTAGTGGGTTATTCTTGGCCGGGCAACGTACGTGAACTAGAAAATGTTCTTGAACGGATTATTGCATCTATACAGATGACAGAAGACCTTTCAACTATTAAACAAATATTGCGTGATATTTCCCCTGAACTATTTTTAGAAACCACATTTAGTATTGGCCAAGGGTTGGTCAGAAAAAAAGAGTTGGAACTGGTGGTGGGGGCAATGCATAGATTCCAAGGTAATAAGCAACAGGTAGCCGACTACCTTGGGTTGAGTCAAACAACCTTATGGCGAAGACTAAAACACATAAATCTAAAATAAAATTATTGGAGAAAACACAATGATAACACTCCGTAAAAGCGTACTTGCAAGCAGTATATTGGTTGCTCTGTCCGCCAGTAGTTTAGTAGGAATAAATCAAGCGGTTGCCCAAGAGGTAACCGAGCAAGCAGATGATTTTGAAATCATCAGTATTTCACGTAAACGACCAGAAAGTCTGCAGGAAGTACCTATTGCCGTCACTGCTATCTCTGAAAAGATGATTGAAAGTGCTGGCATCGAACGTCCTGGCGACTTCATTGGGCTTATCCCTAACGTGACTATGGTTGATGCAGCAAACGTGGGTGATACGCAAGTGACCATTCGCGGCATAGTATCGACCCGTGATGCTGAGGGTACTTTTGCCTATGTGGTAGATGGTGTGTTGATGACTAACCCAAACAGTTTCAATGAAGAATTATTAGATGTATCACAAATCGAAGTGCTTAAAGGCCCACAAGGTGCGTTGTATGGTCGAAATGCTGTGTCGGGTGCGATAATAGTCACCACTAAAATGCCAGCAGATGA
>Ga0307492_10000052_pt1 | contig 61939 bp, 50 predicted proteins | sample SI3LmetaG_FD_202365 | JGI IMG/M metagenome (GOLD analysis project Ga0307492, IMG submission 202365) | Sea-ice brine microbial communities from Beaufort Sea near Barrow, Alaska, United States - SI3L | ecosystem: Environmental > Aquatic > Marine > Coastal | place: USA: Alaska | collected 2017-05-06 | reverse complement strand
GAAAAATGCGGTCTTAGCTAAACACGGCCTTAAAAAAAGAAGATAATAACAACGGCCTACATGCCCTCAAATATCAACCGATATATCTACTATATAAGCAGACACCTTCAATCCCGAGCCGCGTGCCCCGAGCTTGTCCAACAACAGGATTACGTCGCGGAAAAAGCTCGCGACCTATCCTTATTTATTATGTGTACAGTTACCCTAACTTAGATATTTTTTGATCTAAATCGAATTTAGAGTCAGTAACAATGCGTTCTAACACTTCCGCACGCTCTTTTAACAACTCGACTTCTTTTTGTAACTCAACGGTGTTTTTACCGTCAATTTCTTTGCGAAGTTGATGAAGCTGATCATTTAGCTCAGATTTATATTTAAAGTATTTTGAGATAAATATACCAATTAAGATTGGCGAACTAAAAGTAAGAATAACTAGTAATAAATTGAACATTCTTCATTCCTTTAAAGTTAAAACGTTGTATTATGCAATCATCGTGCAAATACATATAACCCATAGATATCAGCAACCTACTAATATAACCAATATGTTTTATGAATAATTCACACCAAACGTTGATGAATCAGACCAATTTGTAGTACACAGTCATGGTAGGAACTTCATTCACACAAAGCCCCCCATACAGATCCGGACGTGCGGTTTTCCCGCATCCGGCTCCTCGGTTGTACTCGCTCTCGCAGTGCAAAACATTCTTCATACTTACCACCATACCTTTATCCTTTTTGACGACGCCTTACATACGGGTTTAACAAGATCCCGATACGCTATTACACGCTTTAATCTTGCCCACGTCATACTCTTACGACCACTGCGTCGGTTCAACCACTTATATAGCTTTCCCACTGCGTGAAAGTACACACTAAACAAATCATCTAGATTACCTACCGCTCCGAAGTAATTGTAATGCCCTCGTAGCTTTTGTGTCAGCTTATCTATTAAAATCGGCGTTCTCTTATGCCGATTCTTCTTAATGTACTCGTTTAGTTTGCTCTTTGTAGAGCGTAATCTATCACGTGATGTTCGTCTAAATAAGCGGGCATTACCGGTCTTATCATAGTCCCAATAAAACTCGAAACTCAAGAACGTAAAACTGTTCTTGAGTCTAGGCTCAAAACGACTAAAAAGCTTATTGAGACACCCAGTTCCATTTTCTGTAAGAAAGCCAAAAGGTCGGATGTTTTAACTTCGAATTGCGTCGCTTTAATAAGCTCTTCTAAGCTTTGCTGCTGCAGTGGGATAGAAAATTCTTGAGCAAGTTGCCAAATGGTTGACGGCCGAATATTACCATCGAGGTGTCGATGTAAATCAGTTAAAGGCAAGTTGGGTGTTATCACAGCTAATTACTCAGGAATATCCAAATTTTGCAAGAGCAATACAGCTTGAGTACGAGTATTCACATTGAGCTTTCTGAAAACGGCACTGATATGTGCTTTGACCGTCGCCTCGGTAATATTTAAATCAAAGGCGATTTGTTTGTTAAGTAGACCATTTTGCAATAATTTTAATACTTGGAATTGTTTCGGTGTCAATTCGCCTACAAGCTTGGCAATATTAATCACTGGAGCATCATGTTCAATAGAGGTTTGCATGCCCTCTGGTAACCAAGTATTGCCGTCCATTATCTGTTTCAATGCATCTGCTATAGTCTGAGTGGAAGTCGCTTTTGGGATAAACGCCTTAGCACCTAGGCTCATGACTTTAGATACCACTTCAACTGAATCACTTGCTGAGATGACAGCCACAGGAACATGAGGGAAATCTTGAGAGACTCTGATCAAACCATAAAAATTATCACAACCCGGCATATTTAAATCTAACAGTACTAAATCAAAATCTAAATGTTGTTGCAATGCCTTTAATGTGGAAACTAAACCATCAGATTGTATAAAATCGATGTTTTTAAACAATGGCCGCAGTGCCAATATCAATGCTTCTCTATAAAGAGGATGATCATCTGCTATTAAAAACTTCGCCACTGAACTCAGCCCGTTTATATTATTATTTTAATTATTTAACTATTTTATAGAAGACTTATACTTTAGTCTCAACTAATGAAGATATAATCCGTACTTATACGTAATTCATGAGCTAGATTTCACTTTTTTAAAATAATCGTCTATTTATTAAGCCCATTTTGATTAACTAATCGACTACCCTAGGGGCTGTTCATGTCGGGGTATCACTTAACTGATGTTCTTATTTACCACGATCTTGGGTGACTCCTGGGTATTATATTCTCTTACCCATATTCTCACATCTTGACTTAAGCCTTTCGACCTTTGCACGCCAGCAATCATACGGATTGGTATGACTAACAAATTGGAAGCAAAGGAAATTGCTTGGATGAGATTGCACAGGTAGAATTGTGGATTATTTTATCGAGGTCATCATGCAAGACGTTAAAGACACCATTTATTCTCAGCCGCAACAAGTTAGTGAATTTCGATTTGACCAATCGGTGGCGGAAGTCTTTCCTGATATGATCCAGCGATCAGTGCCTGGATACAGCACGATAGTGGATACCATAGGTCAGATTTGCGCTCGCTACGTGCAACCTGATAGTAATATATACGATTTAGGTTGTTCATTAGGGGCTGCGAGTTTAGCCGCTAGCAAATATATCCAAAGCGATAACTGCCAAATTCTAGCGATTGATAATTCTCCTGCCATGGCACAGCGTTGTGAATTACATGTGCAGGCTTTTAAAGCGGCTACACCAATAAGTGTGATTTGTGATGACATCCAAAATATTGATATTAAGAATGCATCTTGTGTGGTCATGAATTTTACCCTGCAATTTATCCCACCAGAGCAACGTATCGATATTCTGCATAAAATATATGCCGGATTAAATCCTGGTGGTGTTTTATTATTATCTGAAAAACTGAGTCATGACACCGAACAAGGCAATGACTTAGTGATTGACCTACACCACGAATTTAAGCGCAGAAACGGTTATAGCGAATTAGAAATAAGTCAAAAACGCACGGCGTTAGAAGATGTCATGCGCACTGAAACCTTTGAACAACATAAAGACCGGTTAACTCAAGTGGGTTTTAGCGATGTTGTTCGCTGGTTTACCTGTTTTAACTTTGCGTCCATGGTGGCGATTAAAGGTTAAGAATATTCGATGTCGGTGTCGGTGTCAGTCGCAGCGCGATTCGAGGTAAAAGGTAAAAGGTAAAATTAATTTACCATAGAGGAAAACGAGCGCTGACGCTACACAGAGCAAAAAAACATACGTTTTCTTTAAGCTTTGTGACCTCTTTTTCTCTGTGGTTTACATTCTTTTGCTCTTATCTTTTTTGACGATCGCAATGCATGACATAAAATATTTTCATATCAGTTTACTGGCAATAAAAATGGCATCATTTACTGTAAATAAGATCCTTTATTGGCTTTTTATTTTTTGCTGTAAGCTAAAATTTCGCAGCTCTAAGCTGCAGTTATTTATTAGGAGGCCACTTGGCTGTTAATTGGTTTAATGATTTTTACAAACACATTGCTGACTCACCTTTAAGTCATTGGTTGGAAGTGTTACCGGCTCAAATTGCGACTTGGCAAAAAGAACAGTTACATGGTGATTTTACAAAATGGGTAAAGTTGCTTCACAAGTTACCTACCACTGAACCATCATCAATTGAACTTAAAGACACGGTCAGATTTGGTGTTTCAAGTGATATCAGTGAATACACGCAAAAACAGATAATAGGATTGCTTAAGCAATTTACGCCTTGGCGTAAAGGGCCTTTCCATCTACATGGCATTCATCTCGATACCGAGTGGCGTTCCGACTGGAAATGGGACCGAGTACAACCGCACATACATCCTATTAAAGATCGTTATGTTTTAGATGTAGGCTGTGGCAGCGGTTATCATATGTGGCGCATGTTAGGTGAACACGCCAAAATGGTAGTGGGCGCAGATCCCTCACAGCTCTTTTTAATGCAATTCCAAGCGATCAAACACTTTAACCCAGACCCACGGATTCACTTATTACCGGTAGGTGTGGAACAATTACCTGAACTCAAAGCGTTTGACACAGTGTTTTCAATGGGCGTGCTATATCACAGACGCAGCCCCATCGACTTTTTATACCAGTTAAAAAATCAATTGCGTAAAGGCGGAGAACTAGTCCTTGAAACCTTAGTAGTAGAAGGCGATGAGCAAACAGTATTTATGCCTGGTGAGCGTTATGCACAAATGCGTAATGTGTGGTATTTACCCAGTACAGCAGCGTTAACCCTATGGCTGCAAAGAGTTGGCTTTAAAAATATTCGTGTGGTGGATGTGGCATCCACCACTCTACAAGAACAAAGGGCAACCGAGTGGATGGATAGTCAATCATTAGTGGACTTTCTTGACCCGAACGATCACGGTAAAACCATTGAGGGTTACCCTGCCCCGCTTAGAGCCGTTTTAGTCGCTGAATGTTAATTCGTTTAACTTGAAGATTCATCGATACAAGTTTAGCTAACAAAATGCCTAGTAACCCGTCTAGGCATGCGTGTCACCAATTCATAACCAATGGTACCCGCCCAACTTGCCACCTCATTAGCTGATAACTCCTTACCCCATAACAAAACGTTATCACCAATTTGAACATTGGCGAGGTCAGTAACATCCACTGTGATCAAATCCATAGACACCCTTCCCGCCAGCGGCGCACGCTGTTTGTTTATTAAAACGGGTGTGCCCGACTTGGCTGTTCGTGGGTAACCATCACCATAACCAACAGCAATCGTGGCAATAACAGAAGGCCGTTTTGCCTCCCATGTGCAACCATACCCCACAGATTCACCAGTTGACACTTCTCGCAAAGCCATCACTTGTGACTCAAAGTTCATGGCAGGGATAAGCGAAGAGGCGGCTTCAATAGGCCCCGCAAAAGGACTCAAACCGTACAACATGATCCCAGGTCGATTCCAATCTACTCTGGTCTGATACCAAGCTAATAACGCTGCAGAGTTAGCCATGCTTAGTTCTACTTTTTGATGAGCATTATCAACAATGGGCTTAATACAGGCTTCAAAGCGGCTAATTTGCATAGCAGTGTGTTCCCCACCTACATCATCAGCATGGGCAAAATGTGTCACTAAAACTATCTTTTTTACATTTTTTGAGGCCGCCAACTTAGCATAAACAGCTCCAACCTCTTGAGGTGATATCCCTAACCTGTGCATACCTGAATCAATTTTCAACCAAATGTTTATAGCTGTTTTAAGCGTGGTTTCAAGTAGTTGTTCTAGTTGAAAACGGCTATGCACAATTATTTCGCATTGATTGTCAGCCGCAATCTTTAATTCACTTATATCAAAACAGCCTTCAAGCAATAAGATGGGTTTACTTAAGCCGTTTTCACGCAGAACTAAAGCTTCTTCAAGACAAGACACCGTAAACATTTCAACTTGAGGCTCTAATGATCTGGCTACCTCAACAGCGCCATGTCCATAGGCATCCGCTTTTATCACGGCAACCGTTTTAGAATGGGGCGCAATAGATTGGGCTAAGCGGCAATTGGCCTGAATAGCGGCTAAATCGATAATAATTTTGGCAGGTCGAGACATACGGGTTGTTTACATTCCAAGTATTGTTAGTAGAACTTTTAATAATTATGTTTATTCGCAGAATATAATGTCTGCGTAAGTTGCCAAATATCGCCCACTCTGCCATTGCCTACGGGTTGTCCGTCTAGCTCAACCACAGGTGCAATTTCTTTGCTTGAGCTGGTTAACCAAAGCTCATCCGCAGCGTGGACTTCGGTCATGCTTATCGGTCTTTCTTGTATTTGTAATGTGCCATCTTTACGTAATATATCTAGCACCATATTACGGGTAATTCCGGGCAGTAACTGGTTATCTAAAGGTGGTGTCATTATCACATCATTCTTGACAATGAACACATTGCAGGCGCTGGCTTCTGTTAACTCGTCACGCTGGTTATATAAAATAGTTTCATCAACGCCGGCTTCCTGACCTTGTTGAAAGTGCATCACATTGCCTAATAATGAAGTCGATTTTATCTGGCAACGTTTCCAACGTAAATCTTCGGTACTGGTGACGCGATATTGTTTGACCTTTAGCTTATCGGCGATAGGTGGCGCGGAGATCGTGAAGGCATAAGCAAACACTGTAGGTTGTATATTCTCAGGGAAAGCATGAAATCGTTTCATATCCGCTCCCCGGCTAACATGAAAGTATAAACCTAGATTACCTTTACCATTTTTTTCAATTAAATTTTGAGCGATATTACGCCAATCATCTACTCCCATATTTAATTTTATACCAATAGCATCAAGGCCGTTTTGCATACGCTCGATATGTAAGCCAAAACCCACTAACTTAGCATCGTAGGATGGGACCACTTCATATATGCCATCACCAAACAAAAAGCCGCGATCCATAGGCGATATTTTGGCTTCAGACATAGGCATAAACTGCCCATGTAAAAATACAATATCGTTATCGTCTGCCATAAAACACCATATTAAAAACTATTACCTAATACGCCAATTATGCCATGAATAAATCGATCCATTTAGCAAAAAACACATTGTTTTTATATTTCTTAATCTATTGGTCAGTTACAATATCTTTATAATTTCGTTACAGATACACAGCAAAACATGTCGCAAGTTGGAAAATTCAATAACCTAGAAGTCGTCAATGAAGTGCCTTTTGGTTTTTACTTAGACGCAGGCGATAAAGGTCAAATTCTACTCCCTACTAAAAATGCGCCTTTAGGCTGCAAGTTAGGGGATATGGTGAATGCGTTTATTTATCATGATAGCGATGATCGCCTTATCGCCACCATAAGACGTCCCAAGGTGTATGTTGATCATTGTGCTTATTTGAAAGTTGTCAGTATCACCAAAGTAGGTGTTTTTTTAGATTGGGGATTAGAAAAAGACTTATTAGTACCATTTAGTGAACAAGATTACCCTATGTCTGAAGGGGTATCTTATGTGGTCTATGTATTTTGTGATGAAGAAACAGGCCGACTCGCTGCATCCACCAAACTCAAAGATTTTCTATATGAAGAGTCGTGTGAAGAAGGTGGCACTTTTGAGGAGAAGCAGGAAGTTGAGTTACTGGTATGTGGGCAAACAGATATGGGTTACAAGGCCATTATCAATGGTTCACATCTTGGATTAATATTCAGAGACGAAGTGTTTCAGCCAATAAAAATTGGGCATTCAATGAAAGGCTTTATTAAGCGTATTCGCGAAGATGGCAAAATTGATTTGTGTTTTCAGTTTCATAACCCTACTGCTCGCAATACCTTAGAAGAACAAATAATCGAAGACTTAATTGCACATGATGGCTTGTCTACATTAACTGACAAGAGTTCAGCAGATGAGATTTCTAGACGTTTTAAAGTCAGCAAAAATGTGTATAAAAAAGCGATTGGGTCTTTGTTTAGGCAAAAACGTATTTTATTAGACAAGACCAAAATAACACTCGTTAAAAAATAAAGAAATAAGAGAAAGAACGGAAACTATGAAAGCAACGGTTAGTTGGCAAGAAAATCTACGATTTACCTGCAAAACAGATACAGGAAAAATTTTGGAGTTGGACGGTAATGGCGAAACGATGACCCCTATGGAGTCAGTTTTGTTATCTGTTGGCGCCTGTTCATCTATTGACGTGGTGGATATCCTTAAGAAATCCAGAAAACAAGTTGATGATTGTGTATGTCAACTTGATGCAAAAAGAGCAGAAGAGGCACCACGGGTTTTTACTGCAATTCATGCTCATTACATTGTAAAAGGCAAAGATTTAACTGAAAAAAATGTGGCCAGAGCTGTTCAGTTATCGGCTGAAAATATTGTTCAGTCATGTTGATGTTGACTGGAAATGTAGAAATTACCACCAGTTTTGAACTAGCCTAAACTACGCACCCAATTGCCGCTCAATATTAGCTAACGAAGAAAAGATAACGGCGACTTACCACAGAGGAAAAAACAGATGCGTTTTTTAACCTCTGTGCTCGGTACTCAGTGTCCTTTTTTCTTCTGTAGTTTATAATTTTTTATCTTGGCCTCTAGCTTTGTAGACGTTCGCCACGAGCTAGAGACTGCTTCTAAAACTGCGCAAATGCTTGTTCAAAGTCGGCGACTATATCGTCTATATCTTCAATACCAATCGACATTCTGATCATATTGTCATTTACACCCATCTGTTGTCTTTCTTTGGCACTACTTTCGAAATAGATGGTAGAGGCAACAGGTAAAGCTAGGGTGCGTGTATCACCTAAATGCGTGGCGCAGATCACGAGAGTTAATGCGTTCAAAAATTGAATCGGGTCGATATCATCAGCTAAATCTAAACTCAATACGCCACCATAACCATCAAAATATTCTCTGGCTAAAAAGTGCTGAGGATGGTCGGCTAAACCGGGGTAATAAACAGCTGAGACTTTATCATGATTATGTAAATACGAAGCCAAACGCAAAGCATTTTCACATACTTTATCCGTCCGCAAGACGAGGGTTTCTAAGCCAATTGAAATAGCATGGGCTGACTCAGGTGACAACGTCGCACCCATGTCTCTAAGACCTCGTTTACGAATTTGAGTGAGCCCCCATTGCTTGTTATCTGGGCCTCGATATATAGGCAGAATGTTCTCAAAACTACTCCAATCGAACAATCCAGTGTCTACTACGACACCGCCTAAGACGTTACCATGCCCTGCTATGTATTTTGTTAAAGAACTAATGGTCAATGAGGCCAAAACTGAATTCGCATCGAAAATATTAGCCGGAGTCATGGTATTATCGACTAAAAAAAGTACTTTTTCAGACTCACATAATTGACCAATAGCGCGTAAATCTGCCACTTGGGTAACTGGATTAGCAATGGTTTCTAAGTAAACCGCTTTAGTATTATGTTTAAAAGCAGATTTCACATTCTGTACATCAGTCACATCAACAAAACTGAGCTCAATGCCTAAAGATTGCATGGTTTCAGCAAAACTACGGGTATTACCAAACAAAAAATGACTAACAATCAAATGATCGCCCGCTTTAAATAAGCTCAACATTGTGGCGGTGATGGCCGCCATCCCAGTTGAAAACGTAATCGCTCCTATACCCCCCTCTAAATGAGTCAGTATATTTTGCAGCGCAGCATTAGAGCCTGAAGACGAGCGAGAATATACATGCCCTGCCTTTTTACCTTGAAAAACATCCACTAAGCCTTGTGCATCTTTATATTCAAATAGTACTGAGTTGTTAGTGGCCTGATGTACGGCACCACTCTCAGGTGTATTCAATAACCTGTCTGCATGCACCAATCTGGTAGTAAAACCTTTATTCTTCAATCTCTCTCTCCACAGGGGGAACAACTTTAATGACCATCTTTTCAGGATACTTACCTTGTGCTTGTTTAAAGTGCAGATAAATCCTATTCAGCTCGTATTGGGTATTGTCGCTTATATTATGTAATGGTCCAAACTCGATAAGTTTTTTCTTATAATCAAAAGCCACCAAAAATACAGGTACGTTGGCTTTGTTGGCAATATGTAGAAAACCGGTTTTCCAAGGGGATATCGGACTGCGAGTCCCTTCTGGAGCAAGGCACAACACCATACTTTTGGCTTCTCGCATTTTATCGGCCATACCATCAACCACACCATGTTTGCTACTGCGCTCAATAGGAATGCCTCCCAAGCGACGTAAAATACGGTCAAAAGGTGGTATAAAAATACTGTGTTTACCAAAAAAAGATATTTTTAAGCGCAAATTAAATGCCACCGCTATTCCCAGGACAAAGTCCCAGTTAGATGTATGTGGCGCAACTGTAATGATCATCTTTGAACAACAAGGGAAAGTGCCGCTGTAACCCCACCCCATCAATTTTAATACCTTCGTGCCCAGCCATTGACTAAATTTATTACCGATTCTGGGAACTTGTTTACAAAGAATAGGAGTATTTACGCTTTCAATCATTTCATTCTTGGCTTGTGCAATTTAAACTAGGCTGATGTTCGCTTATGTATACTATTTTGTCGAGTGTTAACAAAATGTTAACTGTCTGCATAATATTACTAAACCCGCTAATGTAGCCCCGCCAGTTAGCCCCACTAATCTTAATTGTCACTGGATCAAAAATATTGAAAATTTTACTATTTGTTTTTTCTATGTTTTGTTCGCTTGCACATAGTCAACAAACAGCCCAAAACTTATTTGGACAGCATCGTACCGCTCTATATCAAATCAAAATAATAGAGCTTGAGTCTGGCAATAAATCATCTATTGGATCTGGTTTTCAAATAGATACATCAGGTAATGTGGTCACGAATTACCATGTAGTATCTGAATATGTCTATAACCCTGATAAGTTCAGGATTGAATATTTGGCACATGATGGTTCTCAGGGACAACTGCAACTAGTTGATGTAGATGTAGTCAATGATTTAGCCCTAGTCAGAAAAGTTGAGCTATCCGCACAAGAAAGTGCTTTCCCTATTGCTCAGTCACTACCAATACAGGGTAGTGATATATATTCTCTAGGTAACCCCCATGATTTAGGCATGATAGTGGTTCCTGGTACATTTAATGGATTGAAAAAAAGTAGCTTTTACCAACGTATCCATTTTACCGGTTCGATTAATCCAGGAATGAGTGGAGGTCCCGTGGTCAATAAGCTCGGTGAAGTAATGGGGGTCAATGTGGCAACAGCTGGCAATCAAATTGGTTTCCTGATCCCACTAGAAAAAATTCAAGAGCTATTAAAAAGCCAAAATGCACAGGTCTTAAAAAGTGAACAGTTTAAACCTCGCATACAACAACAATTATTAGCTAATCAGAATAGACTCTTTTTGTTATTAAATAACCATTCCTGGGAAACCAGTGAATTAGGAGAAGCACTGGTTCCGTCAAAGATAACTGACTTTGTATCATGCTGGGGAGGATCGAATACTAGCGATACAGAGGCCTTATATTTATCGGTAGAAAACCGTTGTCAGTTAGATGAACAAATATATTTGCACCATGGATTACGCACTGGCGGGCTTGAAATTGAGTTTGAATGGTTAAATGGTAAGTCCTTGGGCGAACATCGTTTCTATAATTTCTACTCACAAAGCATCACAGGTGCTGGAGCTGGCAACAATGCAACCAAAACTGATGTCACTAATTTTCGTTGCCAACAAGATAAGGTCACTAATATCAATGGTGTAACCAATAAAACAGTTCTCTGTTTAAGAGCTTACAAAGAGTTTGACCAACTATATGATGTGCTTTTTGTTGCTGCCACACTTGATCATACTCAGCAAGGTTTGATTAGCCATTACACACTGGCTGGCGTTAGCAAAGAGTCTGCTTTGGTATTCACACAGAAATTTATGGACTCAATATCATGGCAATAGTGTTAGAACTACTTTCTCGAAAAAACATTCCTATCAAACATTATAAATTTGAACAAGACTATGTGTGCGTAGGCCGAGATTTTAATAATGACTTACGCTTAGACGACCCATATGTCTGTCCCAGTCACATGTTGGTAGCCATTGATCCTGAATCTGGCAAGTTAATGGTCAATGATTGTCAGTCAACGAATGGCATAAAGGTGAACAATAAGTTCGTCAGACAAGCCACACTTAACTCGCACGATATAATAAAAATTGGTCGCACACGTTTAAGGATAATTGATACTAAAGTGCCTTTAGCCGAGGCGATACCCTTAAGCGAATTAGAAGAAAATCTTAGCTGGTTAAACCAAAGTTTTTTAGCTATTTGTTTATCCTTGGTTTGTTTGAGCTTTTTATTACTCTCAAAATACTTGGGTAGTGTGCAAGAGTTTAGTTTAATTAAAGGACTTTCTTCTGAACTAGGACAATTGGCGGTTTTTTGTTTATGGCCTTTAAGCTTTGCCATATTGGCTAAAGTTGTCCAAAAGGAGAGTCATATTATTAGCCAGTTCAATCTACTCTGGCTATTCGTACTGCTTGTGAATGGGCTAATTTTATTGCAAAAAATAGCAATATTTAATATTCATCCAGGAGGTTGGATTACTTGGTTAGAATTAATCATATTTGCCCTCGTTATTGGAAGCTTCATCTGGTTAAGTCTGTTTATTGCATTTCATCAAAGTAATCATAGACGCAATATTATTGCATGTTCGATGACCATCATCATACTAGGGCCTATTTATGCTTTGAGCTTTTTAAATACAGATGAGTTTAGTTCTAGGCCGAGCTATAACCCAATACTATTACCGCCCACCTACAATATAACGTCTGCGTCACAAACAGATACATTTATTGAGCAGGCCAACAACTTGTTTAACCAAGTTGATAAACTAAAAACTAAATAAACGCTTAGCTTAGGTGAGGTGCAGAGGATTTTATGTGTATTTTGTTTGTAGCTGTCAATCAGCATAAGGATTACCCGTTAATCATTGCGGCAAATCGTGACGAGTTCTTTAATCGAGGCACATCCGAGTCACACCTTTGGCCCTCGGACATTGGCATTATTGCTGGCAAAGATTTGCAAGCAGGTGGTACATGGATGGGAGTGAATAAACAAGGATATATCGCATCCTTGACCAATATTCGCGATCCACAAAAAATATCTGCCGATGCGATAACACGAGGTGAGTTAGTCAGTCATTATTTGCAACAACCAATATGTGACTACCATAAAATGTTAAGTACCCACAAAGATAACTACAACGGATATAACCTGCTGTTTGGGAAATGGAATAATTTAGCCGTTTATAATAATCATGTGGATAAGCTACAAAAACTAACGGACGGTTATTATGGATTATCTAATGCAAGCCTAAATAGTCCTTGGCCTAAAATTAATAAAGGAGTGACTAAATTACAAGAATATTGTCAGGATGACCACGATATCGACCCGAATATATTATTTAAACTCTTATTAGATAAGAGTTTGGCCGCTGACGAAGACTTGCCTCAGACGGGTATACCTATTGACTGGGAACGCCGTCTGTCATCTATTTTTATTCTTGGTGATGAATACGGCACTCGCTCATCCACTGTATTAAAAGTGGATAAACAGCAAAATGTTCAGTGGTACGAACGTACTTATAATAATCAAGCAAAGTGCATATCTACACAAAGCTTCAATTACAGTATAATTTAACTCGAATTTTCTACTACCAATGGCATAATGTGTGCTCATTACCCAACCAACTTACCATTAAGGAACATCATGTTTGAAGTATTGCCCCAGCTTCCTGCCGACCCAATTTTAGGATTGTCTGCCGCATTTAAAGCTGACACCAACCCTAATAAAATTGATTTAGGTGTTGGCGTTTATAAAGACGAAAATGGTCACACACCTATTCTCGATTCTGTGGCCAAAGCACAAACCATTCTTTTAGGTAGAGAAGACTCTAAAAGCTATATTACCCCGCAAGGTGTTCAAGGTTATATTGATGGCATGCTGCAGCTGATGTTAGGCAAAGACAGCCCAGCTTTATTAGCTGATCGAATTTCAGCCGTACAAGCTCCTGGAGGATGTGGCGCGTTAAGAATTTTGTCTGAATTGATTAAACGCTGTGACGAAAACATCACTGTCTGGGTCAGCGATCCGACTTGGGCTAACCACATACCGTTAATTGGCAATGCTGGTCTAGCCATAAAAACCTATCCATACTTTGATAAAACCAATGCCAGTATAAATTTTGATGCGATGGTAGATTGTCTTGGTCAGGTCAAAAAAGGCGATGTGGTGTTATTACACGGCTGTTGTCACAACCCCACGGGAGCAGATTTAACCAAAGACCAATGGCAGGTGGTATTAGAACTAGCACAAAAGACTGGTTTTGTTCCTTTTGTAGATACCGCTTATCAGGGATTTGGTGATGGTTTAGAAGAAGATGCCTACGGTATGCGCTTGTTAGTTAACAACTTACCAGAAGTGATTATTGCTGCTTCTTGCTCTAAAAACTTTGGCTTGTACCGTGAAAGAGTGGGTATTGCGGTGATGGTCACAGAAAACAGTGCAACCCGCCAAGCCATACAAAGTCAAATTCAATCCATTGCTAGAGGTATTTACTCTATGCCTCCATCTTACGGTGGCGCACTAGTAGATATTATTTTAAATGATGAAACATTGCGTCATGAATGGATGGCAGAAGTTGAATCGATGCGTTGTCGCATGCAAGATCTACGTTCACTGCTGGTATCAAAAATGAATCAGTACGGTTCCAGCAAAGATTTTGAATTTGTCAAAAAGCAAAAAGGTATGTTTTCATTTTTATGTATTACCCCAGAGCAAGTGCAAGCTGTGCGTGACCAACATAGCGTATATTTTGTTGGCTCTAGCCGCGTCAATATCGCAGGAATTAGCAAATCCAATGTTGATGCATTAGCCAAAGCACTAGTATCAGTTATCTAACAATATTTTGTGTTTTACATAAAAAAACCCGGTGATAACCGGGTTTTTTATTTTATAACTGTTACTAATCTATTGGCTTTGAACTCTCGACTCTACTTTTAAGTTTTTGACCGGGTCTAAATGTAACCACACGTCGCGCCTTAATTGGAATGTCTTCTCCGGTTTTTGGATTTCTACCAGGGCGTTCATTTTTTTGTCTTAAATCAAAATTACCAAAGCCAGATAGTTTGACTTGTGCGCCTGATTCTAGGGCTTCACGCACTTCTTCAAAAAAAGTTTCAACTAGATCTTTAGCATCACGCTTGTTGATCCCAAGTTTTTCAAATAAGTGTTCTGCCATTTCGGCTTTGGTTAACGCCATACAATCAGTCCCTCAAAGATGCTTTAAACTTTTGCGACAACTTGGCTAAAATACCATCAACTGTTGCCTGAATGTCACTTTCTTCTAGTGTTTTTGTTTTATCTTGTAAAATAAGTGAAATCGCTAGGCTTTTCTTTCCTTGTGCAATTCCCTGCCCACGATACACGTCGAACAAGTTTAGGCCAACTAATTGATTTGAGCCAGATTTTTCTATGCAACTCAATATCTCACCTACTACTTTATCATCGTCTACTACGATTGCAATGTCACGTCGATTTGCAGGGAATTTTGAAATTTCTTGCGCTTGAGGTAGCTTTTTTAACCCTAAAGCGTTTATTTCCAACTCAAACACAAAACATCTTCCATTTAACCCTAGTGGCTTTTCAAACTGTGGATGCACGGCTCCAATCGTTCCTATCAATGTATCGCCAACAAAAATATCAGCAGATTGACCAGGATGAAGTGCAATATGACTCGCACTTTCAAAACGATACCCCACAACACCAGCGCAATTAAGTAGATTTTCGACGTCTGCCTTCGCATCAAAAAAATCAATTGAACGGCTAGCATTATCCCAATTTTCATCCGCGACTAAACCACATACAACACCACTAATAACAAGTTCTTGTTTTACACCCGTCTTTTCAGTGCCATCAGGAATAAAACGTAGGCCAGACTCAAATAATCTAACCCGTCCTTGTTGGCGTTTTTGATTGTACGACACAGATTGTAATAATCCTGTCCACAAACTGACACGCATCGTCGACATTTCAGAAGAAATGGGATGAGGTAGCTGCAAACCTTCCAAATGTGGGAATAACAGTGATTGAATTTTTGGGTCAACAAATGAATATGTAATGGCTTCTTGGTAATCGCTCTCGACCAATATACTTTTAAGATGGCTTAACTGTATTTTTTGTTCTTGATGCTGCGACATTTTCAAACTTGCAACAGGTGCAATATCAGGTATCTGGTTGTATCCATATACCCTTGCAACTTCTTCGATTAAATCTTCTTCGATACTGATATCAAAGCGATAAGGCGGAACACTGATTTGCCACACTTGCTCCTCAAAAGAAACACTGAAACCTAAACGCTTAAAGATGTCGGTGACAGTATCGGCAACAATTTCAATACCCAATACTTTAGTTAAGCGACTATGCCTTAACGATACCGAACGGTGATTTGGTACAAATGCTGTATCAACCGCCTCAATCACTGGGCCTGCTTCACCGCCTACTATATCAAGTAATAATTGGGTGGCTCGCTGCATAGCAATCTGTTGTAACTGAGGATCAACACCTCGCTCATAGCGGTGGGATGCATCAGTATGCAACCCATATTGGCGTGCTTTACCCATAATAGCATCGGGAGCAAAAAAGGCACTTTCAAGAAAGATATCTTTACTGTCGCAGGTCATACCAGAATCTAAGCCACCAAATATACCGGCCATTGCCAAGGCTTTGTTAGTATCAGCAATCACTAGGGTATTGTCCTGAAGTGTCACTTCATTGCCATCTAACAAAGTTAGCTTTTCGTCTTGTTTGGCAAAGCGAACAATGACATCACCTTCTAGCTTGTTGTTGTCAAACGCGTGCATCGGGTGCCCAAGCTCTAACAACACAAAATTAGTAATATCTACCACAGGGTCAATACTTCTGACGCCTGAACGCCTAAGTTTTTCGATCATCCATAAAGGTGTCACTGCATCTAGATTAATATTTTTAATAACACGTCCTAAATAACGAGGACAGGCTTCAGGAGCAAGCAATTGAATGTTACGGCTATCAGTTATGGTTGCAGCAACTATAGGTACTTGGGGTTCGTTGACTGAAGTTTTATTAAGGACACCCACTTCACGAGCTAGGCCTTTAATACCTAAACAATCGGCGCGGTTTGGGGTTAAATCCACTTCAATAGTGACATCATCAAGTTGTAAATATTCTCTAATATCTTCGCCAACTGGCGCGTCTAAAGGTAATTCTAAAATGCCATCATGATCGTCAGATATACCTAGTTCAGAAAAGCTACACAACATACCAAACGAGGGTTGTCCACGTAGTTTAGCCTTCTTGATTTTGAAATTACCGGGTAATACCGCCCCTACTTTCGCTACTGCTACTTTAATGCCTTGCCGACAATTGGGTGCGCCACAGACGATATCTAACAACTCGTCATCACCTACATTGATTTTTGTTACTTGTAATTTATCTGCATCAGGATGCTGGCCACACCCCACCACTTCACCCACCACCACACCAGAAAACGCGCCGGCGACAGCTTCAACACCATCAACTTCTAGACCTGCCATACTCAATTGGTCTGATAACGCATCTGTTGATACAGATGGGTTGACCCACTCTCTTAACCACTTTTCACTAAATTTCATATTCTTGACCCGACCTAATTAAATTGCTTAAGGAAACGAAGATCGTTTTCAAAGAAGGCACGTAAATCATTCACTTCGTAACGCAGCATAGTTAAGCGTTCTACGCCCATACCAAACGCAAAACCAGTGTAAATTTCCGGATCAATATTGACCGCTTTAAGCACATTAGGATGCACCATGCCACAGCCCAAAACTTCTAACCATTTACCATTTTTGCCCATTACATCGACTTCTGCAGAAGGCTCTGTAAAAGGAAAATATGAAGGGCGAAAACGTACTTGTAAATCTTGTTCAAAAAAGTTATTTAAAAAATCGTGCAAAATGCCTTTTAATTCTGCAAAACTCACATTTTTGTCGACCATCAAACCTTCAACCTGATGAAACATCGGGGTATGAGTTTGATCATAATCATTTCGATACACTCGCCCAGGCGAGATGATCCTAAGAGGAGGCTCTTCCACTTCCATGGTGCGAATTTGCACACCTGATGTTTGAGTACGTAACATCACATCAGGGTTAAAATAAAAGGTATCGTGATCAGCGCGAGCGGGATGATTCGCAGGAATATTTAGAGCATCAAAATTATGAAACCCGTCTTCTACCTCTGGTCCGGTTTTAACGCTAAAACCCAGCTCACTAAAGAAACTCTCAATTCGGTTGATAGTGCGAGTGACTGGGTGCAAACCACCTCGACTCTGACCACGGCCGGGTAAGGTAACGTCTATAGTCTCACTGGCCAACTTCTGATTAAGCTCTTGGGTTTGCAACAACGACCCTCTAGCATGGATTAGCTGTTGAATTTTCTGTTTGGCCTGATTGATTTTTTGCCCCGCAGCTGGGCGCTCTTCATTGGAAAGTTTGCCTAACCCTTTAAGTAACTCGGTCATGCGTCCTTTTTTGCCCATAAAATCAACGCGCACCGCATCAAGAAAATTGACGTCCTGTGCAGTATTGATTTGCTCTTCTGCTTCACTAATTATGGCATCAAGATCCATAGTGTCCCCAAATTTGGATTAAAAATATGGCCTTTATTCAACAACTTGCTTTAAGTTTTAGGCGATTTCAAAATAGCCGGCAATTCTACACGAAAGCGATACTTTGAGGCTAGATCCAATTACCACAAAGTCCGTATATTTAACGGTTATTTGTCTTAAATGCTGAAATAATTGTTATTTGCCAAAGATATCAGTTATTTATCAGAAATACATTAGACATCATTGTTATCGATCCCATGTATATAACACATTTTTATATGCTTTTTAGATCAGTGCACAAATACCATTTAGACACAAACAAAGTATCTAAAATTTATAAGACCATAATTATTACTATACACAGGAGGTAAATCTTATCTTCGTAAAGAATTGGTGTGAATTGAGGTACCGCTAATGTGATTAGACGATTAATTTGATTGACGTAAATGACACAATATCGAAGCTTTTAAACTTAATAATAATTGTGAGGGGAAATTCGAAGACGCACAAAGCTGAGCGCTAACTGATATCTGTATTCTAACCTGACAAAGAAAAACGGCGAGCATCATGCTCGCCGTTTCCTGAAAGAACTTAAGACTATTTATTAAAAAATCTAGCTAAAAAAGCTAAAAAATTATGCTAATGCACCTTTAGCTGCATTAACTAATGCAACGAATGCATTTTTGTCATGTACTGCTATATCGGCTAAAATCTTACGATCGATTTCAACAGAGGCTTTTTTCAAACCATTGATGAAACGGCTGTAAGACAGGCCATTTTGACGTGAAGCAGCGTTTATACGAGCAATCCATAACTGACGGAATGTACGTTTTTTGTTGCGACGGTCACGATAAGCATATTGACCAGCTTTCGTTACTGCTTGAACAGCAACGCGATAAACTCGACTACGAGCTCCATAATAACCTTTGGCTTGTTTTAGTACCTTTTTGTGACGGGCACGTGCAACAACACCACGTTTTACTCTTGCCATATTCTAGTCTCCTGTTTTAAACGTAAGGTAACATGCGTTGAATTAACGCAGTGTCGGCCGCATGGACCAATTTCTTGCCACGTAAGTGACGTTTACGCTTAGAACTCTTCTTGGTCAAAATATGACGCAAGTGAGACTGTTTACTCTTGAAGCGACCTTTAGCTGTTTTTACAAAACGCTTGGCGGCTCCACGGTGTGTTTTCATTTTAGGCATTGCTAAAACTCCGCATTGTTAATAACTTATCGTGTTGCAGACACTCAAAGTTTAAGTTACATATATAGCAGCAAGGTGAGTCAGGGTTGCAGTACCCATCCTACTTGTAGACCTTAACTACTTCTTAATTGGGGCAAGTACCATGATCATCTGACGACCCTCTACCCTATGTGGGAAAGATTCGCAGTTGGCAATGTCTTCCAAATCCGCGCGAACGCGTTTAAGTTGTTCAATGCCAATCTCTTGGTGTGCCATTTCACGTCCACGAAAACGTATCGTTACTTTGGCCTTGTCTCCCGCTTCTAAAAAGCGACGCAGGTTGCGCAGTTTTACCTGGTAATCGCCTTCATCAGTGCCAGGGCGAAATTTAATCTCCTTGACCTGAATTTGCTTCTGTTTTTTCTTTTGCTCTTTAAGTGTCTTGCTTTTTTCAAACAAGAACTTACCGTAATCCATTACTTTACATACGGGCGGTTCAGCATTAGGGCTAATTTCGACCAAATCTAAGCTGGCTTGTATAGCGATATCCATAGCTTCGCCGATAGACACTACGCCTAAAGGTTCACCCTCTTTACCGACTAAACGTACTTCATTTAACGTAATTTCTTCATTGATCCGAGCCTTGTTCGAATCTTTAGCCTTCATGTTAGCGCTTTTAATATGTCATTCCTCCACAAAATTAATCAGATATGTTTGTTGTCAACTTCCGACATGGCTTTGTCAATAAACGCGTCTATTGACATTTTCCCGAGGTCATCACCTTTGCGCGAACGCACGGCAATTTCACCACTTTCCATCTCTTTATCGCCAACAACAAGCAAATATGGGACACGCTTCAGCGTGTGCTCGCGGATCTTAAAGCCTATCTTCTCATTTCTCAAGTCCGACTTGACTCTAATTCCACTTTCTTTTAGCTTTTTCACTACTTTATTTGCATAATCAGCCTGTTTATCGGTAATATTTAACACAACCGCCTGAGTCGGCGCTAACCACAGTGGAAACAGACCAGAATATTCTTCAATCAAAATCCCAATAAAACGCTCCAAAGAACCTAATATTGCTCTATGGATCATAACCGGAACTTTACGTTCCCCATCCTCAGCCACATAAGTTGAACCCAAACGTCCTGGCATAGAAAAGTCGAGTTGTACGGTGCCACATTGCCAAGCTCGGTCTAAACAATCATGTAAGGTGAATTCAATCTTAGGACCGTAAAACGCTCCTTCACCTGGTAAGTACTGAAAGTCGATACCTTTAGAGGTGAGAGCTTCTGCTAATTCTTTTTCAGCTTTGTCCCATACTTCGTCACTGCCCACACGTTTTTCTGGGCGTGTAGAGAGTTTCACCGATATGCTATCGAAACCAAAAATCTTGTAGATTTCGTAGACAGAATCGATACATCCACCCACTTCAGCCAATACTTGCTCTTCTGTACAGAAAATGTGTGCATCGTCTTGAGTAAATCCACGCACACGCATCAAACCATGTAATGCACCTGATGGTTCATTTCTGTGACAGCAGCCAAACTCAGCCATACGAAGAGGTAAGTCACGATAAGATTTTAAACCTTGGTTAAAAATCTGCACATGACCCGGACAGTTCATAGGTTTGATCGCATATTCGCGTTTTTCTGAAGTAGTGGTGAACATGTTTTCGGCATATTTATCCCAGTGACCAGACTTTTCCCAAAGGGTTCTGTCCATCATCAACGGTGCCTTAACTTCTTGATAATCATATTCCCGTAACTTTCCACGAATAAATTTTTCAAGCTCAGTATAAATACTCCAACCATCATTGTGCCAAAACACCATTCCTGGTGCTTCTTCTTGCCAATGAAATAAATCTAATGCTTTACCAATTTTACGGTGATCGCGCTTTTCAGCTTCTTCTAATCTATTTAAGTAAGCTTTTAATTGCTTCTTATCAGCCCATGCTGTGCCATAAACTCGTTGCAACATTTTGTTATCGCTATCACCGCGCCAATACGCACCAGCTACTTTCATTAATTTAAAGTGCTGGCAAAAACGCATGTTGGGCACGTGAGGACCACGGCACATGTCTATGTACTCTTCATGATGGTACAAAGCAGGACTGTCATCTTTGGCGATATTTTCGTCGAGGATCTTTATTTTGTAAGACTCACCTCGGGCTTCGAAAACGTCTCGCGCTTCTTGCCAACTCACCACTTTTTTCACAACATTGTAATTTGTTTTTGCTAATTCCAACATGCGCTTTTCGATTTTGACTAGGTCTTCATCATTCAATGAGTGCTCCATGTCAATATCGTAATAAAAACCGTTATCGATAGTCGGACCAATCGCCATTTTTACATCTGGATAAAGCTGTTTAATAGCGTGACCTATTAAGTGGGCACACGAGTGACGAATGATTTCTAATCCATCGTCATCTTTAGCAGTAATAATTTGTAGTTGAGCATCGTTCTCAATTAGGTCGTGTGCGTCAACGCGCACGCCATCGACTTTGCCTGCTATGGTGGCTTTAGCTAAACCGGGGCCAATATCACTGGCTACATCAAATACAGATACTGCATTTTCAAATTGGCGTTGGCTGCCATCGGGAAGAGTAATTACGGGCATATCGAAATCCTTATGCAGTGGTGACGCCTACCAAGCGCCACATGCGAATGTTTAGAGTCGGTTTTAATTCAAACCGATAAATAAAAATAAAAAACACCCAAAAAAGGGTGCTTTGAAAAAAGATGCTCTGCTACCATCAGAACAATTCCACGTATTATAACGAGATAAGGTTTAGTGATGCAATGCAAAGCAATAAAAACTGCTGTTTGCTTCCTAGTTTTAAGCGCTTTGTTAAACACTAAGATTAGCTGGGCAGATGATTGGAAACTAGAAAAACAAAAAAACAATGTCAGCATTTACAGTAAAAAGTCTGATTCTGGTTATAAAGAGATATTGGTTAAAACCATTGTTGAAGCCAATCCTTATGCCTTAATTGCATTACTAGACGATGTGGCGTTTGCTCCACAGTGGATGCATAACTGCATTGAGGTAAAAATACTTGAAGAAACTTCACCAACAGAGCGCTTGGTAAACAGTTTTTTTGCTGCGCCTTGGCCAGTGAAAGACCGGGATATGATTTTTTATTCTAAAACTACATTCACAAACAATACCGTTAAAATCGAAATATCAGATAAAGGTGATTCCATGCCAGAGCATACAAAGTATGTGCGCATGCAAAATATGTATGGGCTGTGGGAGGCGAATCCACTAGAAAATGGAAAAACTGAAATCACTTACACTGGCAGGGGTAACCCAGGTGGCAATCTCCCCACGTTTCTTGCCAATAGAGAACTTATTACCTCTATGTTTAAAACCTTTCAAAATTTAAACAAAGTCATTCTTTTAGATGAATACCAACCACTTGAAATTACTAATTGATATAAAAACCTATTTATAAATAACTAAATCAACCATGCAAGTTAGATACTTACACCATAATTAGGTAACGGTATATCAAATTATGGTGTAAACATGTGGCACTTTATTAGTGAACAAATCAGCGAATGTATTCAACAAGATTTCATCTGTGATGACATTCGTGAAGTCAATTCTGGCGATAGCCACAATGCTTATAAAATAACAGATGGCAAACATCGATTTTTTGTCAAAACCAACGAAAAATTTCATCTACCTAATTTTGAGGCCGAAGCCGAAGGTCTAAAACACTTTATTAATACTCAGCTATTTAAAGTGCCAAAGGTTTTTTTTACCGGTGTGGTGTCTGGTCATAGCTTTTTAGTCTTAGAGCATATCACTATGACAAAGGGCAACGAACAAAATTGGTGTCACTTTGGGCAGGCATTAGCTGAGTTGCATAAAAATAATACACAACAAATGTATGGATGGCAGGAAGATAATTTTATTGGACTTACCCCGCAACCTAATCCCTGGCAAAAAAAATGGAGCTGTTTTTTTGCGGAACAACGAATTGGATTCATGCTGCAATTGTTAGCTGAAAAAGGCCATGAACTAGCCAACATAGATAATGTAGTAGAATCTATTAAGAACTTACTCAAAGGGCATAACCCAAGTCCATCTATGCTCCATGGCGACCTTTGGCAAGGTAATACTGGGTTTCATAAAAATCTGCCAGTGTTGTTCGATCCTGCCTTTTATTATGGTGATCGTGAAACAGATTTAGCTATGAGTGAATTATTCAGTCGATTTCCTGAAAGTTTTTATCAAGGCTATGATGACGTTTGGCCACTTGAAGCTGACTATCAATACCGTAAGCCGATTTATCAGCTTTACCATATATTGAACCATGCATTACTTTTTGGTGGCCATTATTTAGAAAGTGCTAAAATCACCCTTAAAAACATAGATATCTAGATTCTATTAAGCAAATGATAGGGGTTATTGATCTTTCCAGTTCAGTCCACTCTATTCTTTGGTATTGTTCAGATATATCTTTAATATTTAATAGCTAAAGTTTGAGTAAAATGGAAAACAAGGTCACCCTAATAACAGGAAGTGCTAAAAGAATAGGTGCACACACCGCAAAATATTTGCATTCTTTTGGTTCAAATATTGTGGTTCATTGTAATGAATCAAGGCTCGAAGCAGAGAAACTGTGCTTAGAACTCAATCAAATCAGAACCAAGTCAGCGATGCTGGTGCAAGGTAATTTATCTGATCTATCCAGCGTTGAGCGTATCGGTCAACAAGCCATCGATTCATTTGGTCGGTTGGATGTATTAATTAACAATGCATCTTCGTTTTATCCCACTCCCATTGGCACTATCACCACAAAAGATTGGCAAAGTTTGGTTGGCAGTAATATGCAAGGACCGTTATTTTTATCCCAATATTGTGCACCTGCATTGGCTCAAAATGCTGGAGCCATTATTAATATGGTAGATATCCATGCATCAAGACCCTTAAAAGAACACACCCTTTACTGTATGGCGAAATCCGCACTAGTTACTATGACACAGTCCTTAGCTTTAGAATTAGCGCCTGAGATACGTGTTAACGGTGTAGCTCCAGGCGCAATATTATGGCCAGAGATGCAAATGAACGAAGATGACAAACAACAGATTCTTAACCAAGTACCAGCACAACGGTTAGGAAATATGCAAGATATTGCCCATGCGATTAAGTTTTTGATTGAAGCCACGTATGTATCAGGACAAATCATTGCAGTTGATGGAGGACGCAGTATTTCTTCATACACAAAAGGTTAACCGTGCGCCATAACCTGTTTATTTTGTTAGTCATGACTTTTATTGTGGGCTGTGACAACAGCCACACACTGCAAAAACATTTACAAGAATATCAACAGCGCATGGCTAACGTTTTAAATCTAGAAAGCCAAGACAGGTTGACCATTAGTCTAACGCCCTACCCGCCTCTTAGAGAGCTAAAACAGGACATTCCTGCCACTACAATCAAACTTTTCGAGTTTTATAAACTTCAACACTGTGAGTTGTATTCTCTTGTTGCAGAACGCAACACATCCCTTGGCAATCTACAATTACCCTCTATTCGCTATATTTACGAAAGACAATTACTCGACGCGTTTCAACAATGTTTGATGGATACCACAGACACCAAGTTACGAGAGAAATTACAAATTTGGCAACAAACCAAGGCACAGCAGCTACCGATGGTGTGGGCAGACTTAATTCAACTTAGCAGCGAATTAAAACAAGGATTCAGCGCAAACGTTGGATTAGTAGAAGGCAATCAAAAAGATGGCCTGAGCCAATCAAAAGCCGCACTCAACTACCTGCTTCATATTGACCAAAACAAACAAATAAGCAGTGCAGAACTAGAACAATATTTGCAATATTTAATGAACAATCCGTTACCCGCTAAATTATGGTTAAGCCAACTAACATTAACCAAACACTTAAATCAAGCTACTGAATGGCTTTTACAACACGCTGTTAACCTTCAATGTTCCGGAAACGGGTCAAACAAAAAAGCGGAATATCTAAGCAACGTTTTTCAGCAATTTTTCATCGAAAAAATCCAACCTATTGCCAGCCAAATTAATCATTACCAATACCAACTCAATCCAATTTTTGAAGAGATGCTGGCACATCCCAATTTATCACCAAAATTTAAACACTATATCAACATATCTAATCAACAAGGCTTCGAAAATTATCAAATTGCTATGCAACTACACATACAATTTTGGAAAGATTTATTCAAACGCTGCAATATCAAGCCCGGTAAACGCTAATTCGTACAATTGCTGTGCAAACAAACGAATATAACTAAAAAAGGGCTTGCAGATAAATAATCACATCGTTATTATACGCGCCGCTTAGAAGCTCAGTCTTTAAAGCGAATATCAATCAATACAACCGTAGCTCAGCTGGTTAGAGCACTACCTTGACATGGTAGGGGTCGGTGGTTCGAGTCCACTCGGTTGTACCAATTTTCTTAATAAATTCAGCCATTTATAGATAGCAAATAACAAATAACAACCCAAAACGGGAACGTTCCGGGAACAATTTGTGTCCTTGTTTAATTATTTATCATACTCACCATCTGCACTAATTGTTTTTAAGCTGAATTGATTTCTAACCCTACTTCTTAATACTTTTAATAAAATTACCTATCTGTTCAATACCGTCAAATGTACTTGGTAACTTATCAGGATCATAAAGAAGCCAACTAAATATTAGGCTTTCAAACTTTTCCAAAGCACCTGTGTCTTGAGTTTTAATTTCTTTTGAATAGGTGGCATAACTCTGGATAAACTGGCAAAGCGCTTGCCTAAGCTCAATTTGCATAATTTAAGCTTTTACTGACCTATTATTTATTAGAATTATTCTAAAGAAATATATTAATATTTATGTCGGATATTGCTATCCATCCCTAATTATCAGTCACGCGGTGTGGCTTCATCATAGATTTACACTTAGCTTGTGTGACATCGAAGAATTGCTGGCAGCAAGAGGCGTTAAGGTGAGTTACCGCCAGTTACGAAACCATCAAAAACTGGTGTCAGAAATTCCGTCAAAGATATTGCAAAACTCTAAAAAAGAACCTTGGACGATTAGGTGATACTTGGTATCTTGATGAGGTATTGAGCAACATAAATGGAGTGTTGCATTACCTTAGGCAGGCAGTCGATCAGGATGGTGACGAAATTGACATTCTGGTTCAGAAACGTAAAGACAATAAAGCGGCGAGACGATCCTTCAGAAAGTGACTCAAAGGGCAACAAGCCGCGCCAATCATGATAGTCAACGATAAATTGCGCACTTATTCAGAAGCAATGAAAGAACTAATACCTGATGTTGAGCATTCTACCCAGCAATACGAAAACCACCGATGCGAATTATCCCATCAACCTAGTCGACAAAAGAAAAGGCATATGAGGAAATTTAAATCCCAAGGTCAGGCTCAACGATTGCTTTCCTGTCATGGAGTAGTTAATAATCTGTTTAGGCTTGGTCGCCATTTGATGAAACCGAATAATTACAGACTTATCCGTGACAGATCGTTTGTTGAATGGAACAAGGTGAGTTATATCCAAAATTTGGCAGTGGTAATCAAACTGTCATTCAATTCAACCGATCCCAGTAACTTGACAGTACCCCCCAAAACGCCTTAGAGATTCTTATATTTTATTAAACCAATTATATTCTGAACTTAAGTTCAATTTCTGGGATAAATACAAACCCAACTCTTTCACTTGAACATTATCTTGATAGTTAATGATTAATATTTTTAATTTTGTTAATGCTTGTCTACTCTGCCCTGCACCGTCCAAAGCCAAAATATATGTATAAGCATATTGAGCATTCGGTATATCTAAAGTTTTAGATATATCAGGTCAAGGTATTTTAAAGCTGTGATCACGTCTATCATCTGCTCCCATATATCGATTTTCAGGCATATAAAAAGTGACGCATTGGGCTCCAGTCGAGTCCTCATTATGCTGATAATGTTCTTTTACGTTATAAACTTCACCACCGTGGCATTGTAAACACAAACCATTACCTTTAACTTTTAATTTCATGGTGTGTTTATCATGACAATCTAAACAGTTAACTCCTTTGCCGTACATTTTACTTTGTAAAAACGTACCATAAAAATACACGTCCTCTTTTATTTGCCCGTCAGCATAATAATTAGGAGCAGCAGGTAATTGCGGAGTAAATTGTTCTAAAAAGGGTTTGTTCGCTTTAATACCGTCTGTTAAAGGAGCGCGTAATGCATGACAAGAAAAACAATTATACATAAAAGTATTATCACGTTTAGAACCTTGCCAGTGCGCCGTTTTTACACCAATTTCTCTAAGCCACTAACCAGTAAGATGCTTTAATAATGTTACATCACCGCTAACATTTCGTTTTGTAGAAGTATTTGCATGTTCAGACATATCACCATGGCATGACAAACAACCAACATTGATGTTATCAAAGCTTGTTTTAAAGCTATTTTCATCAGCATCATAGTTTCTAACCAAGCCATCTGAATGACAATCAGCACACATACCATTCCAATTTTGCAAGGGTTGTCGCCAATGCAATCTATCTTCAGGGTTAATTTTTTCGTGGCTATAGTTATGATACCAGCGTTGCCTACCCTGCTTTTTGTAACGTGCATCCCAAGCAAAGGGCAATACTTGTAGCTTTCTTTTTTCCGTTTCAACTAAATAGTACTGCAAGGGATAATGACCATTGATTTGGCTTGATCGGATTGTTGCCAATTATGTTGTAACTGTTGATGACAGGATATGCATTTTTGGTTAGAAACAGGTGATTTGTTTTGAACAATCATGTCCTACTCTTTCAGTAGCATGAGAAAAAAAACTGAAATAAACAAAACAAAGGAATATAAAATAAACGAATATAAATAAAGCACTATCGGTACCATGACCTTTAGATGGTGTCCGTATGGCTAGAGACACCTTATTTCCATTTAACTTTAACTATTTAATGCGTTAAGCATATTTAGCCAGGCAGACGAGAAAAACATTGCTGTTACCGTGATTTAAATTACTTTATTTATCACGGAAAACGAGGGTAATTGGTAATATTCCGAATGGAACTATAGAGAGGATTTAACCTGACGTACATTTTTTGATAAACATCAGTGAATAATTGATTATAGATAGCTCTATTGTTAGCGTCAGGCACAAAACACTTACCTTTATGAACCATATGGGATACCGCTTCTTGGTAATTGGAATAAATACCCACACCCACCGCGCCATTGATAGCTGCACCCAGCCCAGAGGTTTCATAGGTATGCAAACGCTCTGCAGGGAGGCCAAAAACGTCTGCAGTGATCTGCATAACCTGATCACTCTGTGAACCACCACCTGATACTCGAAGTGTATCTATACGGGTGCCAGAACGTTTTTCCATACATTCTTTGCCAGCACGTAACGCATAGGTCAATCCCTCGATAATAGCACGGTAGATATGAGCCCTCGTATGAACATCACCGAAGCCTATGATCGCACCTTTGGCTTCGGGTCCAGGTTCACTTACACCTGGTGACCAATAAGGCTGAAGAATAAGTCCCATAGAACCAGGCGGAACTGCGTGCAACAAGTCATCAAATAAAGTCTCTGGTGCGACACCTTGTTCAGCAGCGAGTAGCTGCTCTGTCTGGCCAAATTCTTTTTTGAACCAACTCACCATCCAGTAACCTCGTTGGATCATAATTTCAGCATTATAAGTATTAGGTAACGCTGCAGGAAATGGTGGCATTGGTTTAGATGCTTCAAAGTAGCGTTCACTCGTGACATTGTATGTAGCGGTGGTACCGTAACTTAAGCTACCAATATTAGGCGTAGTGCAGCCTGAACCTAGCACTTCGCAAGCCTTATCAGATCCCGATGCTATTAACGGTAGTCCAGCAGGTATTCCGGTTTGTTGTGCTGCTTTTTTGCTAATTTTCCCCAGCTCTGACCCCGGCTTAACCAACTCAGGCAACATGTCTAGTCTCAATCCCAATGCTCTCCATCGCCAATTGTCTTGGCCAAACCACTTTTGTCGCTTGTAATCGAACGGAATATACCCCACCTGACTGGCCGTAGAGTCTACATATCGGTCAGTTAAACGAAAACAGTGATAACCAGATAACATCAAGTACTTGTGTGTTTTTGCCCAAATTTCTGGTTGTCGTCGGCTAATCCAATTAGTTTCAGCTTTAGCCTGAAAATTTCGAACGGCTGCTCGCTGCCCTACTACAGAGAATAATATATTCCATGCCCCAATATCGGGAAGGTCACTCTCAATACGCTGATCGAGCCATGTGATAGCAGGTCGTAGCGGTTTTCCATTTTGATCAAGATTGACTACTGTTCCCCGTTGGCAGCTCAAACTTACTGCGACAACCGACGACTTAGGCACATTCAGTTTCGACCACAACTCCTGACAGGCTTGACAAAGAGACGACCAGTAATAGTCAGCGTCCTGTTCGGCCCATCCGGGTTGCGTCGAAAAATAAGGTTCAATGGCGACCTGGCTCTTGGCGACCAGTTGACCGTTTGTGTCAAACAGTAATGCCCGTACACTCTGAGTGCCATTATCAAGTGCTAAAATATAACGCTGTTCTTTTGCTTGCATCCTTATTCCCCCCCTTCAGACAACGGTAGAGAATAGTACTGCTTCCAAATATTTAAATAACGCACTATTTCCTGTTTCCAGTGCACCTGATCCCAGCCTAACTCTTCAGAAAATATAGGCTCAAGGGAATCAAATAATTCCTCTCCGCCATTTCTCAACAATAGACCTAGACGAGTGCGTCGTAACATCAAATCATCGAGATGAATCACTGCTTCGTTTTTTATAGCCCAACGGCACTCTGCCAAGCAGTATTCAGTATCAGCAATTTTTGTTAATTCTGAGACGCTCGCATTATCCAAAATATTTACTGCATAATCCCCGTAGCGTCCAATCAATCGCTTAACACGACGTTGGTCGTCAATCATTAGATCCTCCGTTATAGTTTTCAGAGGTCTGAACACTCGGTCATCGATAGTATCGTCGACACTCGGCAGATTGACACCAACGCTCTTGAGCCAAGGCAACGCCATAGCGATAACATCTCGTGCAATCAATCGAAACGTAGTCAATTTCCCGCCACTAACCGTAATTAAACCCGAGTCACTCCACACGGCGTGATCACGTCGTTCCTTAGAAGGATCAAGTCCATTATCTGAACCAATAACGGGCCTAACGCCAGACCAAGTGGCTATAATATCAGTTCGGCTAATCTCGCTACTGGGAAACAGGTTATTAACCGCCTTTAATAGGTACTCCACTTCCTGTGTGCTAATACTGGCCTCATTATCAAGGTTCTCACGGTGATCTAAATCTGTGGTTCCGACCACGGTAGCCCCCTCCCATGGATAGATAAACACTGGTCGTTTGTCCTCTGGGTGAAAAAGTGTTGCCACTCCCCCAACTTGCAAACGTTCACGGGAGATCATCAAGTGACTACCACGCAATGGACGCACGCGTTGTTCTGGATTGATCTCATTCCTCAATCTATCCGCCCAAACACCTGTAGCATTAACAATAACTCCTGCTTCCAGCTCCAACTTACATCCTGTTTCAGTATTCTCAATCACTACTCCTGTAACTGTGCCATTACTCTGCAGTAATTTTTGAACTTTGGTGTAGTTTAGTACCTGAACACTTCGCTGTTTGCTTTCTTGAGCAGTCTGCGCTTCCTGCAGCACTCGCAGTACCAACCTAGAATCATCAGTAACTGCATCGGTGTAATAACTAGCTCCCTTTATTTGCTCAATGTCTATACTAGGAAATAACCTACTGACCGTTTCACGATCACAATAGCGGTTGTCCTTTACTCCAGCGATAAAATCATAAAGAGTCAATATCACTTTCATCGCAAACCGACCAGGGAACTGACCTCGTTTCATCATCATGTAATAACCCATGCGGTCTACCAATCCTGGGGCTTCTTCCAATAAACGTTCTCGCTCATTTAGAGAGTGACGAGTGAGCTTTAGGTCCCCCTGTGCCAGATAGCGCAAGCCTCCATGTACCATTTTTGAAGAACGACTAGACGTTCCCCAAGCAAAGTCGCGCTGTTCTATTAGAAGCACTTTCAACCCTATCCGCGCCGCCTCTCGTAATACGCCAGCGCCTGTAATACCGCCACCGACTACAATGAGATCCCACTGCTTATTTTCATCTTCCGACAATGACTGCCATAATTTTTCACGATCAGTATACAAAAAGGTCTCTCCTGATGATTTTCTCATGGCTCTCGCCACATGCTATTTCGCTTTTAGAAGTATCTTCAATAACAATGCCCATTACTTGCTGGTTTTCACCTTTAATAGGGTTTACGGCTTTAAAGTAGAGAACTACTTGGCCGCAATCAGCTAATGATTCTTGCAATACTATTAAGACTAAACGCGCATCGTCAACTAAAGTGTTAGTGTAATAACAGGCTCCTTTTAGCTTGCTTTCTTCAATGCCACTAAAACTTTAAAGTACCTAGCATTTAAAATATTTATACCAATCTCACCAATTATGTGATCATTCCAATTTAATGAAACTGTTTATTAGCGCTAGAGGACTGAGATATTTAAGGCACTAATTTACCGGGATTCATGCGCTCTTCTGGGTCAAACATGTGGCATAACTCTTTAATGGCTTTTATGCCTAACTCACCTTTTTCTGCGGGTAAATATTTAGCATGATCTTTACCAACACCATGTTGATGGCTAATAGTTCCGCCAAATCTAACAATGGCTTCTGCACCTGCAGCTTTTAATTTTTCCCAGCGTTTCATTGCTTCTGCATAATCAGGTCCCATGCGGAATAAGTATGTAGTATAAATACTGCAGCCTTGACCGTAAAAATGTGACAGATGCGAAAATACATGAATATTTTCTTTTTCAATAGCAAGGGCGTTAGCAATGTCCCTTTCCATGCCATCTACCGCTTTAGGTACTGCAGACCAATCAATGCAGGTTTCCATAGTATCGACAGCGATACCAACATCCCATAAACCATGTCGTAAATACGGACTGCGGAAGCGGCTATCCTGCCAATGTTTACCTAACGGTGTGCCAATGTAGACTCCTTTATGCTTGCTAATATGTTTACGCACTAATTTTAAAGCAGACTTACATTGGTCTTTATTGCCAGTAACACCAAAGGTAAACATGGTTTTACCATCTTTGCAGCCTCTAAAGCTTAGGTATTTTTCCATTATGCCTACCGCACGAGCATGACCACCTAGTTTTAAGTGTGAAGCAGTTTCAACCGCATTACTTAAACGCATCATGGATAATTGTACGCCTTCTTGCACTATTTCACGGGTTGCTTTCATTCCTATTTCCCAGCTTGGGAAAAAGGCAACGTGGAAGTTCTCTTCTTGGGCAATTTTAGTAACACGCATTTTTACTTCTGTAATAATGCCCATTCTGCCTTCACTGCCTAAAATCATTTCGCGAATATCTGGTCCGGCAGAGGTTGCAGGAAAGGTTGGAATATCTAACGTTCCTTGTAATGTTTCCATGCGACCACCAGCGAACATTTTTTCAATACGGCCATAACGAAGTGATTGTTGACCACTAGATCGACTAGCAACCCAGCCACCAACAGTAGACATTTCCCAAGATTGAGGGAAGTGACCTAAGGTGTAGCCGTGTTCTTGTAACTGTTTTTCGACATCAGGACCTAATGTGCCAGCGCCAAAAGTGGCTATTTGACTTAGTTCATCAAAGGCTATTAATTTGTTCATTTTTGTCATAGCAACCGTGATGACTGGCTGTTGACTTTCTTCAGGTGTGATATGACCGCAAACCGAGGTACCACCACCGTAAGGGATAACTATAAGGTCTTCTTTTGCAGCAAAAGCAAGTAACTCTTTTACGTCTTCACTGCATGTAGGAAAAGCCACGCCGTCGGGTGATACACCAAAATCGCCGCTGCGCATGGCTAACCAATCGGGAAAACTTTGACCGCGACAGTGGCGCAGACGTACTTCTTTATCAGTATCAATTAATCTATGTTGCGGTGAGCGAGATTCAGGCACTTTTGCAACGACTTGAGTTAAAGTTGCGTCAATTAAAGGTTTGGATTTACCGACTATACCTTCAATAAAATCCTGTGAAGATTTTGTTAACTCAAAATTAAAGTTATTTTTCTCATAGCCCCAACCATTCCAACGTTTCATATCATCATACCGTTATGTGTATTTCGGATTATCAAACCCGAGTTATAAGTAAAAAAGTTTAGATAATAAATATGAAGGCGAGTGACTTTTTCATTCACTATGCACTCATATCTATTCAAAATTTGTATATCTAATAATACTAATTTAAAGAAAGAAATCACTGTCCAAAGCAGTCACAACCATCACCAATTCAGACAAGTTATGGGTGGTTGATTTTAAGCGTATGAGAAATGGAGTGTCAGTCACAGCGTTAAAAGTTTTCATGCTATTTTTACAACAATACCTTTGCATCGTTTCTGCTTTGCCATGCTGGTTGATCAAAGCACTACGACAATGTGGACATTCAGGTATATCAATCATACGCGGCTCAAGCTCTGCAATGATTGGGTGAATTATGCTGTCGCCTTTTAAAAACTTATCAACATCCTTAACTTGCTTATCTGTTGGGGCTCTAGCGTTAGAAGCGAACTAACCGAATTGCCTCATACTCAGAAAAACATTTTCTCAATCTGTTATCACAGCTTATTGAATCTCAGGCGGTATCCTTCATTGATAGCTCGTCAGACATCACATGTTAACGCCACTGCGCTAGCCCACAAATTAGGAAGTGGGGTAAATCAGCAAGTCTTCAACGTTATAAATGCAAAAATACAGAGTGTGGAAAAACGTTTAATGCGCTTACAGGTACAGCTTTATTTGGTCTTCGCAAAAAAAAGTCAATGATCTACAACGTATGTTCGATAACTTACCTGTGAAAAAAGCAGCACAGCGAGTGATAGGTATAGTTCCATACTCAAAACGTGAACAATTACCTATCTATCGGGCAACCTATACTCAATATGCGAATGCATCGTCACGTCCTATTATTCTGATTGACTGGTCGGATTTAGATATGCATAAGGCGTTCTTGGCAAAATTAAAGACGATTATCGATGACGATGCTAAACCGATAATTGTGACAGATGCCGGATATAAAACCACTTGGTTTAGATAAGCCATAGCATTGGAGTGGGACTTTGCAGGAAGAGTCCGAAAGCCGATACAAAACGTATTGCAGTACTCATTCTCACCGCCACGCTTGCCAGTATCCTGGCTAACTTTATAGGTTTGGCCATGTTCATGGTTGGTTTGCACCGTCATTATCAAGCGAACACAGTTAAGACAAGGCGAGTATTATCATTTCACTATTTAGTGATTGCGAGGCTTCGTAGATAAGCGTTTCAAATTGCTCTGCGAGCAATTTGAAACGGAAGAATTAAATCTCAAAACTATGCTTGCAGACAATTTTAATGATTGAATATTCGTGGTGATCCCTCAGGGTTGGAGCCGATTATTCGGCCCATTAGCTTGGTTGGAGGAGGCTGTTTGAAACATCAAAAGTTTCAACATACAATTGGTTGAAACTGGCTATAGGAATTAACAACACCTAAATCAAACAGCACCTACAATACCCAGTACAGCAACAATTTGAGGGTACATAGCCAAAAACAATATACATCCGATAGTGTGATGTGGAGCTGATATGTATTTGATCAACTATTACTTAAAATTAATTAGGAAGTGATCTGTCGAGCCACTTTATTAGCCTTAGAGAATATCAACCTTAATTTCAAAAATTGAATTTAGCAATTTCGCTCTCTGCCCAACCATAGCGGACGGCTTTAACTTCAATTTTATCACCAATAAGCAAAGGAAGTGGACTGGTATATAGTTGCCAACGACTACCATTGAGTCTATAGCCAATTGAAGCACCTTCACTGGAGCAAGTAACCGTTAACATGCTGTTCTCAACTTGTAAATTCGGTATAGCTGTAATGGGCTCTACACCATCAGGCCAGAACCGTTCAGCCATATACGCTTCGCTTTTATCACTGAGATCTTGCACTCGGGTGCGGTGAGCTTTATAAGCCTCGCGTAATCTCTGTAATTCGTCGAAGTAATCAGGGTTTTCTGCAAGGTTATTAATCTCATGAGGATCATTTTGAGTATCAAACAACATTTCTGCTGGTCGTGGTGAAAACCATTGACGTTGCACTGCATTTAGCTCACCAGCGGCTAACATACGCCATAGCTCTTGCATAATATCTAGATTATCACGATAGCCAAGGTGAAACCCTCCTGCCTGTTGGTTATAACTCCGGATATATTTAAAACGTTTGTCACGAACCGCACGCTGACGATCTGACAAATGTCCGATACGATCACGCGCAGCGTAAATATACTCACGAGACGCTAATTTTTCAGCGCCAGCAAATACACGCCCTTGTAAAAAACTAGGTAATGGAGCGCTAGCAAGCGATAGAATAGTTGGTGCCAAATCTACAAAACTGATCAAACGTTCATCAAGACTGCCTGGCTCTACATCAGCAGGTCGGAATTTTTCCGGCCAACGGATAATCATTGGGACTTTGAGACCAGAGTCATACAATTCACGTTTGGCCCTTGGTAGTCCATCACCATGATCAGTGGTCCAAATAACGATAGTATTATCTGCTCGGCCGCTGGCCTCAAGATTCTCTAAAACCTTTCCCACCTGACGATCTACGGTGATCAAATTATTGTACTGACGGGCAATATCTTTACGTACTAATGGCGTATCAGGATAGTAAGGTGGCACTTCAACGTCTGCACCAAGCACCTGATCCTTAGTGTTCCAATGAATGTTTATTTGCTTTATCTGTCCCATAAGATGAAATATGTTGCGAGGGAATGCATATCTAGGAAAAAGACCGCTCTCATGAGTACCTAGAAAATTCAGGTATCCGAAAAATGGTTGATCATCAGGAATATCATCAAAATCAATTTCTTTCTTCGTATCAGAGTCCCACACAGTAAAAGGTCCGGTACCTGGAAATACACTACTAAATTGGTAGTCCAGTTTGGTACTGTTATAAGTGAAATACCCCTCTGCTCGCAAAAGTTCAGGAAACGCCTTCATATCCTTCGGTGGTACAGTATGGTATTCTGCCTGTTTATAATTAAAGGCTCGCATATGTTGTGCGCCGATGCTTTCCTGATGCATACCCGTTATAATAGAAGCTCGGCTAGGGGCGCAAACCCCTGCAGCAGTGAAGGCATTAGTATAGCGAACTCCCTGTTGAGCAAGCTTATCAATATTAGGAGTAACGGCTACCTTATCCCCAAAAGCGCCAATACGGGGACTCAAATCTTCCGCCATCAACAGCAAAATATTAGGACGTTCGTCCGCCAAAACAGCAGTTGACAGAATCAGCAGTAAGCCTAGGGTAAATGGATGCTTCATCAAATTTTTCCTGTATATTTATGTAACTGCAAAAAACATTGGTCGTGATTTAGTTTTTAACCTATCTGTTCGTTCTGATTTAATTGGACTAATATCTTTTTAGCATTGACTGGCTTTAGACTTTAAACGCTTTCTAATGTAGCGAACTGACAACCAAATTAAAGTCAACGCAAAAACTGTGGCCAAGAAAACCTTGAACAACAAAATAGCAACTAAACGGATATAGGGGCCAAAATCCATATTTTTACCCGTTTTTTTAGCCGCAGGAAGCTCACCTAATGACTCTTTGAATATCTCTATTTTCACTAACATGGACGTCACTATCTCTACTTCCTGATCTGCTAGGTTGTTACGTTCTTGAGGATCGTCCTTAATATTAAATAACAACATATCATGAGAGGGTATAAAACCACTGTGTATTAGAGAAAGCGCTGGCACTTTACCTTCATAAGGTAATTTTAGTTTCCAATTCCCACTACGATAAGCGCGTAATTGACCGCTCATATAATAGAAAAGTTCCTGATCCTCTCGTTCATTATGCCCCATCAGTACGCCGCTGATATCCTTTCCATCTATGGGTCTGTCATTAGGTACCGACGCTCCGGTCAACGTCGCAAACGTTGGTAACCAATCCATCATGGTTGCCATACCTTCAGGTCTAATACCTGCGGGGATCTTACCTGGCCAGGATGCCACCATTGGAACTCTCATCCCCCCTTCAAAAGTGAATTGTTTACCTGCCCGAAGCTGACCTGCCGATCCCCCATGATCCCCCATCAGCAACCAAGGGCCATTGTCACTGGTAAAAATAACCAAGGTGTTTTCTGAAAGACTCAATTCGTCTAGGCGCTGAAGGATCTGTCCGACACTCCAATCCAGTTCTTCCACTACATCACCATAGAGTCCCCCTGCAGATTTTCCTTTAAATTCAGGTGAAGCATAGATTGGAACATGGGGCATATTGTGAGCAAGATAAAGAAAGAATGGCTGTTGATGATGATTATCGATAAATTTCAGTGCCTCTTCGGTATAAGTCTTGGTCATATAGCGCTGATCAATTTCATCAAAAATAGCTTCTTTATTTCTAAAATAATAAAGCCCTCCCATATCATTACTATATGGTACTCCGAAAAACTCATCAAACCCTTGATTCCATGGCATAAATTTATCGTGATGACCAAGATGCCATTTACCTACCAGCCCCGTCACATAACCAACATCTTTCAACATTTCGGCAATGGTCACTTCTTCAGGATCCATTCCTTGAAAACTTTCAGGGTAGAATACTCCGTGTATGCCCTGACGAATAGGGTATCGTCCAGTCAACAGCCCTGCCCGTGATGGTGTACATACTGGAGATGCTGAATAAAATTGATCAAACTTAGCACCTTCTGCTGCCATCTGATCAATGTTAGGAGTCTTAATAGTTTGTGACCCATAAGTCCCAATATCACCGTATCCTAAATCGTCGGCAAAAATAACAATAATATTGGGTTGGTCAACACTACGTGTCTGATAACTAGATTTTTCTACACTAATGAACTGAGAATTGGCTTGACTTTCCTTTGCCATGATCATGAATAACAGTATTGCAAGTAGACTTACCTTTATTAAAAATAGCTTTTGTGAGTACATATGATTTTTAATTTTCTCTATTGCTCAGTAGAAAAATTAGTAAAAGACACTGCACCTTTCAATGTAGTATCTTTATATACTAACTAATGGATTTTTATTACCAGAAACGATATCCCACCGATAGTTTATACATTCTTGGTGTCTGCCATTGAGCTCTATTGATACCACCTAAAGAAGGATCACCTGAAGATATTTGACTAGCGACTTCAACGTCTCCTATATTCTGAGCTGATAACGTAATGTGCCAAATATCGTCAGCACTGTAATATGTCACACTAGCATCCGTCTTATGGTAACTCTCTTGAAAGTCAAGAGCATCACGATTATAGGCACTAAAATAAACATCATCAGACCAGTAATAGTTAAGACTAGACCTCAAGCTTCCTGATGGGAATTCCCAAGTATAGGCGGCTAATAAATTGACACTAGAGTCAGGTGAACGAGCCAAATCATTGCCCGAAAGATCCAATGGTGATGTTTTTGGTATCTCATCTAGCGGATCATCGTCAAAATAAGTGACAAATTTAGCGTTGGTATAAGCAAGCGCCGCACTCAACTCTAAGTTGTCGATTGGACGAGCTAATAACTCTAGCTCAATACCTTTGATTTCCGATTCACCAGCATTTGTTACTACACTATTTAAATCTCGAATTGTACGCAGTTGCATATCGGTATATTCATAGGAATAAGCGGTAATATTTGCTTGCAAGCGATCATCGAAAAACCGATTTTTTGAACCGAATTCCCAAGCTAAAATTTCTTCTTCATCATAGGATTCAGCATCTTTAATCTGCAGAAAACCACCAGACTTAAAGCCAGTAGATACAGAGGCATAAACCATATTGTCTTTTGTTACTTGCCAATCTGTCCCTAGCTTCCAAGTCAGCTTACTCCACGAATCGTGATTGGTAAAAACTTCGAGCTGCCCCGAAAAAGCTTTACGCGAAATATCAGCAGACTTCTCGTCTTCGCTATAACGTATGCCAGCCGTTAGCTTTAAGTCTTCGGTAATACTATAAGACGTTTGAACAAAAGCTCCAAGAGAATCACTTTCAATTGTGCTTTTGTTACCAAAATAGGCCGGATCATCAAGACCTACATCAATAGTAGGAAATATATTTACGCCAAAACGAGGGTGCTTTAATGAACTTAATCCTGCTCCCTGATCGTTTAACCAGTAATTCACATTAGACTCTTCAGAAAGCCAATATAGGCCGGTGACCCATTCCCATGGGCCTTCCCCTGCTGAGCTCAATCGCAATTCCTGAGAATATTGAGAACTATCTTGAAAGCGATTTTCATTTATAATATCAAGATTCGAAAAATCCGCATCCGAAAACGTATCCACTACAACCTCCTGCCAAGCACTAATAGATTGTAACGTGGTAGAACCTAAATCCCAGTCCAAAGTCACAGAAGCACCCTTACCGCTGTTATCTCTAGATGCATTAGCGTTTGTGCGAATTTCCCTCGTATCACTTGGGTTTGGGGTCGCGCCAGCATAATAGATATTAATAAATTTACTAAAATTAGTAGAAATAGGATAATCACCGAGTCCTTTATTAGCTTCCCCCGCACCCTTATCAGAAGAGTAATTTACGCTCAACAGTGCGTCAAAAGTATCTGTCGGTGTATATAATAGCTGTGTACGTAAATTTAGACTGTCTCTATCTTCAAGATCGTCAACTCCCTGCGTTAAGTTTTCATAGAAACCATCACGTTTTTCTTGCTGACCGCTTATCCGAAAGAGTAATTTATCGTCTATCAAAGGAACGTTAAAAACGCCTCGAACTCGCTTATGATCATAATTGCCTATTTGAAGTTCAAACTCTCCTCCAAGGTCCGATTCTGGACGTTTAGATATCAGGTTGATAGAACCACCGGTGGCATTTCGTCCGTATAGGGTACCTTGTGGTCCTCGTAAGACTTCAACTCGTTCAAGATCGTAAAACAATGCTGAACTCGCAGAAGCTCTTGCTTGATAGACGCCATCGACATGAAAAGCAACGCCTGGGTCTCCCGTAACTGTGGTCTGCTCAGTACCAATACCACGCAAGGTAATACGTGTATTTGAACCTGCTTGAGAAAAATGCATACCGGGCACCGCAGATACTAGACTTTCCACATCTGTAATACCACGTTCATCTAGCATCGTACTGCTAAAGGCAGAGATCGCAATGGGGGTATCCTGCAAGCTTTCGCTACGCTTCTGGGCTGTTACAATAATGACTTCTAATACAGTCGATTCTTTTGCTTCTTCTTGCGCTAGAACTCCTTGAGATATCACCGCCCCATATATGCCAGTAGTAATTGCCATTGCAAGTTTTGTTTTCTTTAAGATATTCATCATATATTCCCCTACTTTTGTTATATTTTTTATAAATTTTGAAGGCTAACCTTGTTACACTCTTCAAAGACTTTTAATGAAAAAATATTGATAACATTAATTTACGATTGCATTTTTTTTATTTAAAACTGTAAGAACCTGTGCCGCGCTCATATGTTAAATAAACACATCAATAGTTAATTTATTGTAAAAAATTGCGGGGGAATAATAATGTCGAATATAGACAGCATTGTTGCAAATACGGACAATCTTAACGCTATACTAGTTTATTTTGATCAAAGTTAAGAATTGAGATAAAAAACCATCAAGAAACTACATAAAAATAATACGATATACCTTCAGAAAACCTTGAAATAAAAATAGTTCGAAGCCAAAAAATATCAGCGCTATCGCTTCCAGGCTGCAGAAAAGCACTAAAGGCAAAAAGAAATAACCAGTGCAACGCCACCGATTCTGTTCATTTCTAAATATCAATTTTCTATATAGTTCATAGCCCAAGTGAACAATACCCATCACAAGAAAAATAAAACAATAATAAGCTAAGTAGAATCCCTGCAACCCCGTGTAAACACCCGCACCAAGACCGAAAATTTCACTAGCCATCCATATCTCTTTGATATACCAAAGAACCGGAACCAACAAGCCTATCTTAGTAGCCCGCCAAGGTTCAGCACCATTAACGCGAGCACCAGCATAACCTGCGCCCGCACCTAGCATAATGCAGAAAAATAATATCAAACCAACATAATTGCGTATTTCGACTGGTATGCCAAAGCGCCAGCCAAAATCATAGATAAGTGTCATAATCACACTCAGCAACAAAATACTAAGTGATAATAACCACTGAGGATTAATCGTTTTAGTTAACCAATTCATGACAATTATTCTTTCATTATTAATGTGGGTGCCGGTAGCGGCTGGGATATAACCTCTTCCATTTGCTTCAACTGTTCTTGCATTCGTGCGAACACTTCAGCCATAGACGAGTCATCGATTAAATTATTCTGTTCTTTAGGATCAACTTGTAAATCAAACAGTTCATCATCTTTACCCCGCTCGTACTCGATTAGCTTATATCGTTTTGTGCGTAATGCTGTTTGTGCCGGTACTGGATAAGGGAAATCCTCAGAATATTTATACACCCAAGCACTGCGAAGTTCTTCACGTTCGTCTTTCAGTATAGGAAGAAGGCTTTTGCCTTGCATGTGACCTGGGATATCAATACCAGCAACTTGTAAAATCGTAGGTGCTAAATCAATATTTATTACCATCTCTTGAGAGCGACGCCCTGGCTGCTTAAGTACTTTTGGATAACGCACTACAAAGGGTACACGTATAGATTCCTCGTAGGCCCAGCGCTTATCAATCAACCGATGTTCGCCCCACAAATAGCCATTATCGGCTGCATAGACCAACAAAGTGTTCTCAGCCAGTCCAAGTTCATCCAGCTTATCAAGCACTCTCCCTATTTGTTGATCCATAGCTACTGCAGTTTCAGCGTAGTCCTTAACTTTCTCCTCTAAAGAAGACCAGAGAAAATGTTTAAAATTTCCATCAGAAAATGCCACCCATGAATCTGCTTCTTTAGGTAGTTCCACTTTTTTATTGTCATAAAGACCGGCTACTTCGGCATCTGGCTGCATGCCTAGATGAACCGCTTTGTGAGACAAATATAGTGCAAAGGGCTTATCTTTGTTTTCTTCGATATAACTAACAGCAAAATTAGTCAAATCGTCAGTGATGTATCCAACAACATCTGCTCCCGGAAGAGGTGTTTCGCCAACTTTAAGTTTTGTGCCATTAATAATATAAGGTGTATCAAAATAAGCTCCTTGCCCTCCCAAATAATCAAAGGTTACAAATGAATCCACTCCCCTCAACTTGGGAATACCACCTGGCATATGCCACTTTCCAATAAACGCAGTTTGATATCCTGCTTGCTTCAAATATTCAATATAAGTAACGTTGCGGTTATTCCAAGGTGTGAAATTATTCTTTACTCCATGGTGGCGAGGATATTGCCCCGTAAGAAAACTAGCCCTAGAGGGACTACACAGTGATGAGGTGACAAAGGCATTTTCAAACAAGACCCCTTCTTCAGCGATACGGTCAATATTAGGCGTTTCAATAAACGGATGCCCCATTGAGCTCAAATAATCCCAACGGTGGTCGTCTGCAAGTATAAAGACAATATTTGGAAGTTTTGCTTTGGTGACTTTGGATTCTTCTACTTGAGCAAATGCGATATTGCAGATGACCATAAAAGTAAGCGCTAAGCTTGTCCTTAATAATAGTCCAATACAGTTTTCTATTTGGAGAGCATTTTTTATCATTGATTCAACACCGCTAAAGTTTAATACACTAAAATGGAAAAATTCAAATATAATCAGCCAGTTACCATATCTTAAATTATCTCATCAAATGAATTTGAGCTAAATTTCTTTTCAGGTTAAACGCTATCAGAGACTTTAGTAGAAAATATTGTCATTAAAATAAGACAAGCCCATAACTTTTTTATCCCAAACCTGCCGATCGTTTAGGTGAGTGACCATTTAGCCTATTTTAGAGAAGTGTTAATAAATTAGAATGTCAATTATAGACACTATTGTCGCAAATACGGACAAGCAGATTAATATAGATGATTTTTACCACAATATTTAAGGGGTCGAAAAACCTCGCGCAACAAACCAATATGACCCTAATCCTATAAGCAGTGATGACGCTATTGGCACGAACATACCAAAATCACGAACAGACGCTATAACTCGTGCATATTTAACGAGGTACCAAAACATGACCACAATAATTAATTGACCCAATTCTACCCCTACGTTAAATCCTACTAACGCAGACAAAAAACGCTGCTCTGGAAGCCCTACTTCGCTCAAAATTCCAGCAAAACCAAAACCGTGGATCAATCCAAAAACAAGCGTCAAAAAGGGTCGTATCCTCGTTGAACTTTGCCGACTATGGGACAAAGAAAAATAAGCTAAAGTAAATACGATAAGACCAAATATCGTTAATATCGGCAGTCCTCTACCCCAAGCAACTGATATCAAACCCAATATAGCCAATACTGTTACAATACTATAACTCAATTTCCGGTTTTCTTGAGTTATCGCACCAATGTTTTCCACTGCCACTAGAGCTATAGTAAACCCAATGAGCGCCTCAACCAGAACGATGTCTGGTTCAACCCAACCCAGTACGGCCAAACTAAGTGTTATACTATGGCCTATAGTAAATCCTGATACCATCCATATAACTTCACGAAAATTCCGAAAAACCAACATTATAGCCAATAGAAATACGATATGATCTAGTCCACTAAAGATGTGTTTCACACCAAGTTCAGCGTACTGCATAAACGCATGATTAAACGTTTCAATATGGCTGCTAAAACGACTCACCACATGGCTACGTTGGTTGTCAGTAAATAAATACTGATCAGGCATCTCCTTACCATAAGCCACTTGAGCATAATGCACGTGTGAGGATGCTATAGGGAAAAAGCTGTCAATCTGCAACGTTCTACTTCCTTCACTGTTGCAATTGAAAGTCCACGCTGCACGAACAAATCCAGTAGCTGCAGGTAGAGATATTGGGGTTCTCAGTCCTTGGCAGCTTTGACCCCCAGAACCAACACTGAGACTATTTTTCAAATGAGAAATTAACAAATTATTCAGACTATTTGTCTTTCCCTCTAATGGAGGCAAGCGTGTTATCTCTCTTGCTTTTACGGTAAACACTACCTTTATAACATCGCCATCAATCACCCAAGAAGAAAATGACTGACTGCGATTATGCGCTTCTGCCTTAATACAAAACAATAGTGGCACAAAAACAACAATGACTATAAATAGGCGCAACCATAGAATTAAAACTTTACACATTATTTCACCCGCGAGATATTAGCCGTATTTCGCAATTGTTCGACATAATCACGTAAAATGGTTTCTTGTGATACGCCATCAACCTTATTATCAGCACTAAATTCAGCACCTTGGATAGCTTGGTATTCGACGGTAATGCCTTCAATCAGTGACTCTATCATGGCTGCCCTAAGTCTAAGGTCACTGCGCATTATGCCTTCGGTCAAACCATGCTGCACCAGAAGTTCTTCCTCTATCAACCGTTCCAATACCAATGCCCGATCATTATCGGTTAAAGGGTCGCGTTTTTCACTGTCAAGCAACGTCAACGCTTTCTCATATTCAACGCGTAAAATATTCATATGGTTTACTTGTGCTACCACTGTATTGGGTAATGCCTCCAGCTTAATCCACTCAGTAACATTGATAAATCCCATACTAATGCCGACAACGGCTCCCAATGAAGCCAAAAACAATGGCTTTTTCATCAGTTTCACAAAATCATGTCTTTCAGCAGAAGTATCATGGCGACCCTTCTAAATGGCTAGTATTGACGAATATTGGTGAAGACCAGGCTCTTTGCCCCTTCAGAGTATGACAATTATCATTTCGGTCGGTGCGATTATCACCATAGCAAGGGTTTATTTGATCAACGTTTCCATCACTGTTTCGCTTAGCACGCAAGTTCCCGCCATTAATCACCGGGCTAAGTTCTTCAATCGCTCGCACATAATAAACTGCGTCACGATCAGCTTCTATAAACTCCATATCACTGAATTCGACTGTGCAACCTGAGGGGCTTGGTGCACAGTCAAATGCCTGCCAAATATCTTCGACCAATCCTTCGATGGCCTCGTTAGCATAATTTTGAGGTCTGATACGCACAACCTCAATACGATCAATCAGGTAACGTTCATCCGAAGGGTTATAGCACTCTCCTCCTGCTAGGTGCTCAAGACGTTTTTTTTGTAACGCTTGTTCCACATATTTCGGACAACCGGGCTTTTGTTTAAATGAACCAATAGCAGTCACTTTAAAGTGTGGTGCTTTGCTCATTGTCACCTCACTGCCCATTGGTTGAGGATGATCTCCAGCATTAATCAGATCAAACCAAAGTAAAATACGATGACCACTGGTTCCATAAACTTCTCGTTTAACTAATGAATTCCAAATAGCTGCTCTATCTCTTCCTTGCGCATGCACTGCGACAACACCACCGGCAGTTAAAAAAGACATTTTTCGTTCTTGCTCTGAAGCCGACATACTGCTTTCGCCTTCCGGGGTGAGTAATGAACGGGAGCGTGCAGCGGGTTTCTCTTTATTTCGTTCATAAATCAGCCAATCCCAAAATGGAGTTCGGCCGCCACGCATACCAGCATCTCCAGTACCTATACGAGGGAATTGTTTGTACCCATTACCAGGACGGGAGAAGTGACTGTCAGTTGAACCTATAAGCCCCCATTTATATCGCATTGGGTTATTTAGATCGTCAAAATTTCGTAGGGCTAAGCCATATTGTACCGACTTTTTGGGTGCATAGTTAAAAGCGGGTAGAAATACGTCACGCGCCTGACCAGCGTCTAACCAATCATCAACGGTTGAACCTGGGACACTTAACCAACCCGAGACACCCTCGACCTCAACATAATGCTGCCGTGCTTGTCCAGCCCTAGTTTTACAATCAGAAACACTGCCGCCAGACTTCTCACAACGTTGTTTGATAATAACCCCAGCCTGCCAGCAACTTGGCAAGTAATTCGACTGTGGTTCCGGGCAATATACCTTTCCATCTGCATTAAACGCCCGAGGCTGAAAATTGCGATAATTCTCAGAATTGCCATGACCAGAATACACCTCAATCAAACGCCCCCTTTTGGGATCATGGTTTTCTTTTGTTAACTGATGATCCCAACTCGAACCTGGAGGCGTGTAGATACCCCATGACGAGCCATGAGGCACGACTAGAGAATCAACTCCCCATTCATCCAGTTTATCGTATAGTTCACCAGGCGTTGCTGCAGTTTCATAACAATTTACTGGTAATTCAGGGCTGGGAATACCTTGTGCGCAATCAGGAATTTGACGCAATTCATCCAGAAATGTTATCAATGCTTGGTAATAAGAGCTGTTTCCCATATCAAGCCATTTCAGCATTTTTGCTATTCCTTTTTTCCCAGACGATTCTCGTAATCCTTTGGTAGCTAGACCGGACGCTCCTATAGGGCGCGCTGGCAATAGTTCCTTTTCAATATCCCTAAATAGCACATTGTGATGACCATAATGATCATCAGATGTATTGCCTATTTGAGACCATTCAAACCCCATAAAAGCTACCATATCAGGATTGTTCGCATCACCTGAAAGAGCATTACAACGACGAACGGCTTCTTGGGCATCACTCCATTGTTTAGGGGTGTAACTTTCAGCGTGATCCGCGAGAAAAAAAAAGTCTAGCTGTGAGATATATCGGGCGTAATCGCAAGCTGCTGCTGGAGGGTATGCTCCCTTACTACCGTTCATAATCGGTAATGAGAACATAAATGCATCTAATGACCATGTAGTGTGAACATGAGTATCACCAAACAAAACTTGTTTGTTCGTCCCCGCAACTGAATCAAATTCTTCTTGCGCACTTAAGCGCGCATCTGCCTGGACCTGTTGACGTAATATCAACTGTGCCTTTGGAGTAGGCACCGTTGTTTCAATTCCAGCATTTAATGGGTCATGCTGATAATAGCCTTCGGGATCAGGTACCCGCACATAGATCCAGTAAAGAACTGCAACAATAGTAACAGCTAGCAGTAACATCCAAGTCGATATTCTAATGAATGTCCTAATTTTTGAGCTAACAACCGTCATTTCTATCCTCACTGAGTAATTTATTCATTAATTGCCGCTGACAATAAGAATTATGCCTATCACTTAACAACGAAGGGGCTATTAAACTTTGATTGACATCGATACTTGCTCCGACCCACAACATGGCTAGCATTTTATCCAAAGCCTCATCACGCCCTCTTCGCAGATACTCCGCCTTAACCTGTTTTTTTATCACCTCAAATTCTGGTACGAATGCTGGTATTACATGTTTTACTTGAACCAAATAGTAACCGTCAGGACGATGAAATAGATCTGTCACTTCATTTTTATCAAGTTCCAACACCATACTTGCCAGAGTTGTACCCAAATAGCGCCTTAGCATATGTGCAGGTAGTGGGGAGGATGGCAAGTGACTAAGCAGTGCCGTATGTATAGAGTTCAAAGGGCGTTCAGAAACCAACAAAGACCGACGAGCCTGCTGGGCTTCGATCAATAATGCAAAACGAAAAGCAGTTACAGCCACTCTTTTCGAATTCTCAAATACCATCTGGTGTTGTCGATAAAACGTTAACAATTGCTGATCTTCAACTGGCGATTTCACAAAATCTGAAACCACGCTATCTATCACCGCATGTACCAATTGCTTTTTCAGCCCAGGATCTTCACTTTGGATCTCCATCGATTCGATACGTTGCAACAATAATTCCTCATCAATCAACAATTCAAGTATTGCCTGACGAGATCTAATATTAAGGCTATCACCCGATGTTTGTGTCAAACGCTTTACTGAAAAATTCAAATCTTGCAAAGTAATAGGCTGGTGATTGACCCACACCAATACATCTTCATTGAGCATAGGGGTTTTGAGGAAATTGGAACCCAGCAATGCTAATCCTAAACCCATTAACGCCAACACACATCGAACTCCCACTGCAAAGCAATGAATTTTATTAAATGCTACTGTCATACCACATAAGCCATAATCTAATTTTCGAAATATAGTCCATTTTAATAATAGTAAAATATTAACAATTTAAAATGTCCAATACGGACACTGATATCACAAATAAAGACGTAGCTAATTTCATACTAGTTAATTTACGTTGATTTAATAAGGGTTTATTCACAAGGGCATTATTCTTAATTTTAAAAGCAAACAATATGAAAAATATTTTTCATATATCTACCCCTGTTGTTGTAACCTTTATGGTGGTCTTTTTCCGTTTTGATTGTGTTTAACAACTTTAATAATGGCACATAGATGCCCTATTGGGAGAAAACCATCACATCAGGTTAACTACAATAATACTAGCCGTGCATAATGAAAGTCTTTCCCCACTAGTTTTACAGTTTTACAGTTTCCTATTTTCATCCTTGCATGGAATATTGTCAGTGATTACAATATATCCATCTCAATTGAGGGACTTGCATATAAGCCGTAAGCACCTTACCTAAGATTTTATTTTGTGAGAATAATATATGAATAATTTAAATGTTTGTCAGGGACTTGCTTCTGTTCCAGCGGTAAAGCAATACTTGCGAGCTGCTGAAGCTTGTGGGGTTGATTACACACTTTATCTAGAACAAGCCAATATAAGTCAGGAAACCCTAAACAATAACAATAAATGGATTCCCGCTGATTCTTTGGAGAAATTATTAATCCTGTTGATTGCTAATTGTAACGATCCTTGTTTTGGGCTGCATACTTCACGGCATGTCACACCTGATATGTATAGTGTACAAGGCTATATTACAATGAACTGTGCCACCATGAGAGATGTATGGGATCAAACCCCCATCTACGAAAAAATAGTAGGAGATATGGGAACTTCAACGGCCATATATTCCGACAAAATATCCTGCCTTCGTTGGCATTGTAACTACACAAACTCCGAGGTTAAAAGACAAGTTACAGAGAACGTTCTTGCTTCTTGGCATAGTTATTCTAGGCAATATTTACTTCCAAATCACCTTGACATCAAGCCAATAAGAGTTTGTTTCACACATAGCGCTCCTGATGATCCCGATCTACTAAGAGAATACGAAGAGGTGTTTTCCTGTGAAATCATATTTAATCAAGAATACAATTGTATTTGCGTCGAAAGTGGCTTTCTTGAACTGCCATTTCCCCAAGCAAATCAGCAATTACTCAATTCCCTGTTTGAGCATGCCACTAAAATGCTTTTTGAGCTTGATAAGAGTAGTACTTTAACTAAGCAGGTCAAAAATCTATTGCGATTGATGATCAATAAAGAAATACCTCGCCGTGAAGCCGTAGCCAAGCAATTACATATGAGCAGCCGAACTCTTCAAAGAAAACTTGTAGAAGAAGGAACAGGCTACCAAAATTTGATAGACGAACTACGTATAGAATTGGCCTGTCACTATCTTATTCAAACTAGTTTTACACTTGAGATGATAGCCGAAAAACTCGGTTTTACAGAGACTCGATCTTTTTATCGCTACTTTAAGAGTTGGGCCGGAAAAACGGCTGGGGAATATAGAAAAGACTATCGAGAATAAAGTTTAATACTGCCACCGAAAACCTATGCGGCAACAGTTGATTACTTTCAATAAACTAGCCGTTTTCTATTACTTTAGAGCCACTAAGCTCATGAAAACTAATATAAAGGTAACACAATATTGGTAAAATAAAGGCCAGATCCCTTAATAGGGTAAAATAGTTTTAACTATTAGCATCTTTATTTATATCCAGAAAAGACAAGCATTCTTGGTTTAAACAAGTGACTTCCTATTCGATTTATTTATTTATTTTATGGTTATCCCTTCTACTTACAAATTACTTTGATCAAATCACCAGAGCCGGTTAAAGAAGAAACTTGTCCTGGCAGTGGGACAGAAAAAGAGATTGGTGTAATTTTGGCGGCTTTTTCCTTGTCTGCAACAGGTATTTTGCTCATCATATATTCAGACAGTGCGGTAATCGTTAATGACGGATTAACACCGAGATTTCCTGGAATAACAGAGCCATCTAATACCCGAAGATTCTTATAACCAAATATTTCGCCTGATTCATCAATAACACCTGTGTTAACATCTTTGCCAATCGCCACACCGCTCATAATGTGCGCAGTTATTGGTGTGCCTAACACAATTTCGGATAATGCTGAACCAGGTTCACCACCTAACTTTTCTGCATACATTCGAGTGGCTTTTTCGGCATTAGGAAATGATACCTTCAATTTAGTATCACCTTGTTTTTGAACGGCTGTAATACCTTTTCTAAATAGACGATACCAACGGCGACGCCATTCAAAATGTATAAAGGCTTCAGAAGATTGCATGACCAAAAATAATATTGATGACTTAGCTTTTCCTTTGGGATTAAACACTTTCCACGTTTTAAGTGGATGTAATAGGGTATTAGCTACAAATTTTAAGAAACGGCTAAAACCTTCACCCGTCACCATTGGTACAAATGGAAAGTAGCGCCATGTAGCGTCACCATCATTACCAAAACGATTAATTTCCATGTTGGTATCGCTGTCAATACTTATAAACGAACTAATAAACAAGCCCGGATTCACTTCCGCTTTCATGTTATTTGCTGTGGTTAAGGTTTCTGAGTTAGTACGAATCTGCTGGCCTAGCCAAGATGAAATATTCGGCAAGGTTTTGTACTGATCACGCATTTTCAATAACATAGGAACTGTGCCCATTACGCCACCTGATACCACTACACCTTTGGACTTTAGCGTATAAGTCCTGATGTTTTTACCTTTGCTTTCTATCACCTTAACCTGATACCCTTCAGAGCCATCTGCAGCGCCAATAGGTTCAATAAGGACAACCTCAGAATCAGCCCTTATCTCTGCGCCATTGCGCTGAGCAAAAAACAAATAATTTTTCATTAACGTGTTTTTGGCGTTATGACGGCAACCTATAGAACATCTGGCACAATATCGACAAGTCTCCCGATCTGGACCGTCACCATTAAAATATGGATCAGCGGATACTTTACCTTGCTCTCCATCTTCTTGTGGCAGATATACACCTGTATCAACGGTGGTGAAGCTATCAGCTGTGCCCAAATCCTTGCTAACTTCTTTTAGTGTATCATCAGCAATATTGGTGAAAGTATTTTTTGCTGTTCCCAACATGCGTTGGGCTAAACCATAAAAAGGCTTAAGCTCTTGATACCAATTATCGTTAGATATTTTCCATGATGGCTTACTAAATATTTTTTCGTCAGGAATAAAATGCACATTAGCATATATCTGAGATCCACCGCCAACACCAACACCGTGTATAATAGTAGCCTTGCTAGTGTATGATATTTGGGTTGTCCCCCTAAGGCCCAACTTAGGTGCCCACACGTAATCACCGGCATTTTTACTAGACTCAGGATAGTCTTCATCGTTTCGGTACTTACCTTTTTCCAGAATAAGTACTTTATTACCTTTTTCAGTTAAACGTAACGCACTGACGGAGCCACCGAAACCGGAACCAATGATGATTTGGTCAAAATCGAATTGTTTATCGCTCATAATTACTCCTCTGTAAATCTCATAATTAAGCTTTAAATTTAGCCAAATTATGTAACATTTTATCTGCAAATTTACCGTAAGGTGGCGCTAAAAATTTCATCAATGTAAATTTTGCCTGGTAAAATACGGGGCGTAATTTGGAAAAGGTCAGAAAACCTTCATATCCGTGATAATGCCCAATACCGCTAGCACCAGCACCGCCAAAGGGTAGATCATGTTGCCCTACATGAAATAACGCATCGTTTATCGCCACACCACCAGACATGATTCTATTTATATATAATTTAGCTAACACCTTGTTATGAGTAAATGGATAAAGTGCCAGAGGGCAATCCATTTGATTAATATAACTGATCACTTCCTGTGGTTTTTTATATGTTTTCACCATAAGGATTGGACCAAATATTTCGCGATTATTTATCAGCGAATCGCTACTAGCATTTAACACTAAGGTTATTGGAAATTTTCGGGTATCAGCTTGCGGTTCTTGCCCACTCAAGTTAATAACATTGGCACCTTTGTTTTTCGCATCTTCTAAAGTTGCACTCAAACGTTCAAATGAGCGGTTATCAATAATTGATGTGAAATCTTTGTTATTGATATCAGGACAATGTTGTTTCACCCAGGTTTTGGCCATATCAACAAAGTCATTCAATTGGTTTTCGTGTACAAAAACATAATCAACAGTAGTACAAATTTGCCCTGCGTTAAACTGTTTAACAAACATGATACGTTCTACCGCTTTTTTAAGCGGATATTTAGGGTCAATGATGGCTGGAGATTTACCGCCCAGCTCAAGGGTAACAGGTGTTAAATTGGCTGCTGCTGAGGCCATTACTTTTCGACCTGTTTCGCCCGAACCAGTAAATAATAAATGATCGAATGGTACTTTTGAAAATTCAGGCCCAACATTGCCAGTTTCTTTAAATACCTGTAATTTTTCTGCTTTAAAGTATTTAGGCGCAAGCTCAATTAACAAATTCGATAAATTAATGGAGTTTTCCGACATTTTTATCATGGCAGTGTTGCCAGCAGCAAATATTGAGGACAATCCGGAGAAGGTTAAATTAATTGGAAAATTCCATGGTACTATCATTCCCACCACACCAAGAGGTTGAGGAATGACCCTGTTTTTTGCACCAAAATACATGGTTATATCAACTTTACGCCGCTGTACTTTCATCCATTTTTTCAGGTTTTTTATTGAAGTATTAATATCATCAGTTACGGTAATTATTTCTGCCATTAAACTTTCGTGGTAAGAGCGGTTACCATAATCTTGATTAAGTGCATTCAACAACTCCTCTCGATTTTCAACCAGCATCTTTTTTAGGTTAAGAAGGTGATTTTTGCGTTGCTGATACGATTCTGTTTCACTGACAAGGAAGTGTGATTTTTGTAACTGGTATCCAGCCATTAAATATTCTGTGATTAGCTCAGGCTTAGTTGGTAACAGTTTAACTGTTTGATACATTTTTTAATTCCTCGTTGTCTTTTCATTTAAGCTAAAAAATCATCATGTTGCAGAAGGCTCTACTCAGACACTAGATATAAATAACTTCAGACAGTGTTGCATCTTATAAAGGCTTCGACTCACCAAGCAGTCCATGTAAAAAAGTTTTGATAATAAATATGAAGGTGAGTGATTTTGTCATTCACTATGCACTCATATTTATTCAAAATGTGTATGTATAATAATACTAATTCAAAGTAAGAAGTCACTGTCCAACGCAGTCAGAATCATCACCAATTAAGACAAGTTAGGGGGGATGATTTGTTTAGGAAATGAGTTTTATTTTTTATGATTAACGGGGTGGTAAGCAATTTTATTAGCTAAAGAACCGTAAGCAACTTACTTGCATCAGCATCAAATAATCGCTTATTTTCAGAAAATATTTGGTATTAAATATTCTGTACCTGGGATCAACAAATAGTTACATAAAACCGTTTCAGTTATAAAAACCCAAAGGTGTACCCCATAAGTTTGATGAGGTTAAACAGACTGATTTTATTAAATATTACGAAGCCTTAAAAGAAACGTTAGGTGATGTCGAGCCTTTATTATTTAAGGATGCAGTTCATCCAACATAAGCAACATGTGTACTCTACGGTTTGGTACATTTTTAGGTAACGATTAAAATATTTTTTTGCTAGACTGGCCTAAATTTTACTTCATTGACACTAAATTCCTCATGAGTTTAACCAATAAACTGTTTTCATTACTTGGCTTTGCTGAGCCTATCTCATTAAAGCGATCTAATGGTACAAACCCTTTGCCTGAAAATGTTCTACTAATTAGCATCAATGAGCATTTGAATAAATATATTAATCAAGCCCTAGCTCAAATTTCAATCAATATTGTTGATAACTCAGATAAAGTTGCCGAAAAAAATATTGAGGCTTTGATTATCGATGCTACACACTATATTGATGAAAACAGCTACCAAAATTTATATATTAACGTTCAAGACAGTCTTAAACTTTTAAGTTTAAATGCAAGAATAATTCTATTAGCTAACAAGGCATGCAGCAAACAAAGTTCAGAAGAAAATGCTTTTAACCAAGCATTAGTAGGTTTTAGTAAAAGTTTAGCCAAAGAAGTAGGTAGAAAAGGTAGTACTGCAAACCTTTTATTAGTTCCTAAAAATGATCAGAATGATAATGTAAATAAGCCCCTAATTGGCCCAATAAAGTTCTTTTTATCTGCAAGATCAGCTTTTGTTAGTGGTCAAGTACTTACGATCGATAGTGATAGTCAGTTTGTTGATATGTTACCAAGCAGTGAAAAACGTAAAAATGTTGCTGTTGTTACGGGTGCAGCCCAAGGCATCGGCGCAGCCATAGCAAGTAAGTTAGCAAATGACGGTTACTTAGTGGTTGGTGTTGATATTGAACCTATGAAGGCACAATTAGCTAAAACTATGGCCAATTTGCAAGGCGAATGCTTTGTTTTAGACGTGTCGGATAAAACAGCAGGCGAGCAATTAGCATCATTAGCAAGCAATCATGGTGGATTTGATTTAATCGTTCACAATGCGGGTATCACTCGAGATAAAACTTTAGCAAAAATGCCTGAACACTATTGGACCCAAACTTTATCAATTAATTTATTTTCTGTCATGCGAATTAATGAAGCCCTATTCAGTACAAATAGTATTAACACAGGTGGCAGTATAGTGTGCTTATCTTCAATGAATGGTATTGCGGGTCAAGGCGGACAAACCAATTACGCTTGCTCAAAAGCCGGCATTATAGGCTATGTAAATAGTATAAGTGATCAGTTATCTGAAGATAGCATTACAATTAACGCTGTAGCACCTGGCTTTATTGAAACTCAAATGACTGAGAAAATGCCTTTTTTTACCAGAGAAATGGGTCGCAGAATGAATGCGTTAAGCCAAGGTGGATTACCAATAGATGTCGCTGAAACTGTTGCTTTTCTAGGATGTAAATCAAGTTTCGGAATTACTGGACAAACGCTTCGTGTCTGTGGTTTAAATATTATTGGCGCTTAGGTCATTATCATAAAGTTCCTAAAGAAATTTTGATATAAAACAAATATTGACCAACATATTAATGTGTCCCTATGTACGAGCTCTATTTGAGAAGCGAGCTCAAAGGCTCTACCAACTACTGACTAAATGGGTGGGTTTTTATCTTCGTTTATTGCATTTTTTTGATTGAACTCTTTTTAAACAACGAGTAACACTGCTTTGTATTTTATACCTTGCGTTAGCATCGTATAAGCTGTTCTTATCGTTTTATTCACTAACGCGACAGCCGCACATTTTTTACCTCGACGTTTCACTAATGCCTTATTAAGCCAAATATCTTTTTAGGTTTTAGCTTCCCCCTTACTACGTGGCATATTGTTGCCATCGCACCACAAATAAGCTGACGCCTTAATATACTATTCTTAGTGATTAGAGAGAAACACTATGGTTAGTGCTTAACCCAATCTGAGGTTAATCATAAAAAATAAAGCTCACTTCCTAAACAAGTCTACCGTTATCGCCCCTAAATTGTCTGAATTGGTGATGGTTGTGGCTGTATTGGACATTTATTTTTAACTTTGAGTCAGTACTATTAAACCGACATCCCGCAACTAAAGTCGACATTTTGAATTCTGAGCAAATTTTCGATCAAAACAATATCAGATTTCAATCTGCGTTACCTAAAAAACACTCCGCGATTGTTTTTCGAACGAACACTGTATAAAAAACAAATAATTTTTAGTGGGTGCGGAAAGACAAATACAGCAAAAGTTGTTTAATAATATTCACGTAATTATAAATATTTATCATTAATTAAATAAGGATGAAAAAATGAAGTGTGCATTTCCAAAGTTATGTCAAAAATTAAGGGCAAAGAAAATAATGGCTGTTGGTATATTATCTCTACAAATACTTTCTGCTCATGCTTCTTCTGCTATTGAACAAAAAACAAATGAGCTTATTGAAAAAATGACCTTAGCTGAAAAGGCAAGCCTAACCTCAGGTGCGTCAATGTGGTCAACAAAATCAATTGAAAGACTAGGTATTCCTGCAATATTTATGAGCGATGGTCCTCATGGAGTAAGAAAAACGATCGATGGTCAATTTGGTCAAGCTGTACCTGCAACCTGTTACCCGCCTGCGGTAACTCTTGCTTCAACATGGAATATTGATTTAGCAAAAAACGTTGGTGTTGCCCTAGGCAAAGAGTCTCAAGCACTTGACGTGCAAATATTACTAGGTCCAGGCACAAATATTAAACGCTCTCCGTTAGGTGGCCGGAACTTTGAATATTTTTCTGAAGACCCTATACTTTCTGGCAAATTTTCTAGCGCATATATTCAAGGCGTACAATCGCAAGGTGTCGGTGTTTCATTGAAACATTATGCAGTTAATGATCAAGAACATGAGCGTATGACCATCAGTGCAGAAGTTAGCCCTAGAGCGCTGCATGAAATATATTTACGCCCTTTTGAAATCGCTATTAAAGAAGCAACTCCCACAACGTTAATGAGCGCCTATAATAAAGTAAACGGCGAGTATGCTAGTCAAAATGATTATTTGTTAAATGAAATACTCCGCAAAAAATGGGGTTACAAAGGTATTGTCATTAGTGATTGGGGCGCTGTTGATAATCGTATCAAAGGTATTCAAGCGCGACTTCATTTACAAATGCCAGCTGACGGAGGTATAAACGATAAACTGCTTGTTGATGCGGTAAATAACGGGACATTAGCTGAAGATGAGTTAGACGATGTCGTTCGAGATATTTTAAATATCACCTTAAAATTACACCAAAGTAAAGGCAGGTTCGATACTTATGATCAAGAGCAACACCATCACCTAGCTTACCAAGTAGCTTCAGAAGGTATAGTGTTATTGAAGAACGATAACAACATACTTCCCGTTACTAAAAATGAAAAACTAGCAATAATAGGTAATTTTGCCAAAGTTCCACGCTATCAAGGTTCAGGTAGCTCTTTAATCAACCCTACCAAAATTGATAACCTTATCGACAACTTAGATGCCAGCTTTGCTCAAGGCTACGACCTTCTGGGGAAAACCAATACTAAGCTTCTTAATGAAGCGAAGAAAACCGCAAAAGCGGCTGATAAAGTAATCGTTGTAATAGGGTTAACCTTTTTAGAAGAATCTGAAGGCTTTGATCGTGCGAGTTACCAAATTGCTCCGGGACATCAACAATTACTCGACGCAGTTATAGCAAGTAACGATAACGTTATTGTCGTATTACAAAATGGTTCACCTGTGGCGATGCCATGGATTAAAAAAGTTGATGGCATTATTGAAGCTTATCTTGGTGGCCAAGCGGGTGGCTTAGCACTAGCCGATGTGATCACAGGTAAAGTTAACCCTTCTGGAAAATTAGCCGAAACATTTCCAGTTAAAATTGAAGATAATCCAACCCATATAGCGTGGGCTGGCGAGGAAGGTAAAACTTATTACAATGAAGGGCCTTTTGTCGGTTATCGCTATTATGATGAGAAAAAACTTAAACCATTATTTCCATTCGGCTATGGATTATCTTATAGCCAATTTGAATTTAGTGACATAAATATTGATAAAACTCAGTTCACTGAAAGCGATCAAATAATTCTGAGTGTTTGGGTAAAAAACAACAGTAAATTTGCCGGACAAGAAGTGGTACAACTTTATGTTCATGATGAAAAATCGTCAGTAATGCGACCAAAAAAAGAACTTAAACATTTCACTAAAGTGTTTTTAAAGCCCGAAGAGAAGAAACAAGTTAGTTTTACATTATCTAATCGTGATTTTGCTTTCTTCAGCGCCAAATATAACCAATGGGTGTCTGAATCAGGTGATTTTTCAATCATGGTAGGAAATTCCTCACAAAACCTACCATTACAACAGACAGTGACTTTGACGGTAATGAAGCCACCAAAAAAACACTTCAGCCGTTATTCTTTAGTTAAGGAGCTAAAAGCACATCCTGTGGGCAAGAGAATAATTGGCAAAATGATTCAAAGTCTTAATGCTACTTTTCCATCTAAAGATACACCAAAAGAACTCACTGAAACTGAAAAAGTGAATGCGATGAAAATCGCTCTTTTAAGGGAGAGCCTAATTAATGATTTGCCGATTAATAAATTGGTGCCATTTTCTAAGGGTAATTTAAGCATGGCTGAACTCGATAAAATTATTGCTTTATTGAATCAATAACCGTAACAAAATCTATGAAACTGCCTATCATTAATAACCACACAGGGTTTTGGATAGGCAATTATGAAGAATAAAGAACTTGAAGCATTTGCTTGTGTACTGAGTTTCAGATTGTCATTTGCGCATGGTCATAATGAACAAGTATAAGTATTAATAGGAAAATCTATGAAAAAAAAAATAACAGCAGCAGTAGGTCTTTTCGCTTTAACAGCTTGGTTTTTTCAGGGAACCATGCCTGATAGTATTTATAAAATACTACCTGGTTATTTCCCAGATGAAGATAAATTATGGGCAGAAATGCCTTTTGAAGTGAGCAATGTTTCGCCATTAAAAACGCCATATGAAGCAATACAGGCCCGTATAGATAGACAAACAGAAACGTTAACTGAATATGGTGTTGAAAGTGACACGCAAATTTTATTTGGTGACACGCACGTACATACAACGAATAGTACAGATGCCTTTTTGTTTTCATTGCCTTTATTACATGGTTCTCAAGGCGCATTTCCTCCTAGTTATGCTTGTGATTATTCACGCTTTGTTTCACAAATTGATTTTTATTTTTTAACCGACCACGCAGAATCTTATACACCGGAACGTTGGAAAGATGCAATTGAATCAATTCGTCAATGTAATGAGATTGCACAAGGTGTTGGCTTACAAGATACTTTTGCCTTTATGGGATGGGAGTGGTCGCAAAGCGGCTTAACAGCTAAAAAGCACTATGGTCACCATAATGTTCTATTTAAAGACTATGGTGAGGGTGATATTCCAAGTCGTCCAATAGCGGCAGTTAATGAAGTTGTGACGATTCCAAAGCGAAATGACACGGGTAAAAATCCAAAAATAATTGAATATATAGATCCAAGACACGGCGATTATTACGCAGAATTTAATAAATTAATTGATCAAATGGCTGATACACCTGTTTGTGAAAAAGGGATCCCTTCTCCTGACTTACCTGCTGATTGTTATGAAGAAGTTAATACTACAGGTCAATTATTCTCAAAATTAAAAGAATGGGATATTGATACTATGGTTATTCCACATGGCATGACATGGGGACTATATACTCCACCAGGTGCTAGCTGGGAAACGCATTTAAATCCTGTAGATATTGACCCATCTATGACGCCTTTATTAGAACTATATTCTGGACATGGTAATGCTGAAAAGTATTCAGGGTCTAAGTTTCGTATTAAAAATGAAGATGGTACATATACCTGCCCAGCACCAACGAAAGATTATTTGCCAACTTGTTGGCAAGCAGGTGAAATAATTAAAGATCGTTGCCCAGCAGATAATTTATCTGAAGAAGTGTGTAATAAACGAGTTGCTGAAGCTCGCTATATAGCCGCAAATACAGATACCAACTATGCATTTTTGACCGTTGAATTAGGGACGCCACAAGAAATGCTAGATGCAGGTCAAGAACGTGACATGTTCAATCCAGCTTTTAATTACCGTCCAATGAAATCAGCCCAATATGGTTTAGCACTAAGAAATTTTGATGGTGATAAACCTATTGGTTTTGAATGGGGGTTTATTGGCAGTTCAGACACTCATACGGCAAGAGCAGGCAATGGCTTCAAACCAATAGGTCGATTACATGTTACAGATGCGAATGGACACAGAGATCCTTATTTTAAAGAGTTAATCATCCCCCAAATTGGTGAAAAAGTAGCTAAGGCGCGAGATCCTGAGAGTATTGATGCGGTTAAATATCGTAAAATCATGGCGGAATCAGAGCGTGTATCTTCATTTTTATATCTAGGTGGTCTAGCTGCTGTTCATACGGCAACAAGAGATCGTGATGGTATTTGGAATGCGATGAAAGCTAAGCAAGTATATAGCACGAGTGGTCATCGTATTTTGTTATGGATGGACATGATCAAAGATGGTAAAAAAATTGCAAGTATGGGCGATAAAGTACTAGGTAAAGAAACACCCAGCTTTAAAGTGACAGCTATAGGTAGTGCCAAACAAGCATCAGGATGCCCTGATTATGTTACTCAAGGTTTGAATCCTGCTCAGTTGAGAAAAATGTCTTTTGGTGAGTGTTATAACCCCACTAAAGAGCGTTATAACATCGAACGAATCGAAATTACTCGTATTCAGCCACAAAGTTTCGCAGGTGAACCTGTTGAGGATTTAATTGAAGATAAATGGAAAATATTTCAATGTCCTGCAAATAGTGTGAAGTGTGAATTTACTTTTGAAGATCCTGAATTCGTTACCAGTAGCCGAGATACGGTTTACTATGCCCGTGTTATCGAAGAGAAAATTCCTATGATAAATGGTAATAATCTTCGCAGTAAGTTTGATGCTCAAGGCAACGTTATTTCTACAGACATTTGCTTTGGCTCAAGTGAAACCCCAGCGAGTGATGAGTGTCTTGCTGAACTAGGCCATAGAGCATGGTCAAGCCCAATATTTGTTTATTATCAATAATGCTCCTTGATAAAAGACTAACTTTAATATGCATCGCAATACTTGGATTATTTTTAAGTATTGCTGGTGCTGGAGGAAAGAGCACTCTATCGCTTTCTACGTTATTTAACGTTAAAAATTCTTGGATGGTTAAAGTTAACAATGAAGTTATAAGTCAATCAGACTATATTTCAATGAAAAAGAAATTTGTAGGCACGTTAGCAGATAGAGTGGTCATAGATTTAATGGTTGATAATCGTTTGCTTATCCAAAGAGCTGTTGAATTAGGCATAGTGGTAAATGACAGATCAATTCGTAAAGAAGTTATTCAAAGAATAGTTGACCTCCATGTTCAAGCATCATTCAAAAATGAGCCCAGCAAAGAAGAGCTATTTATATACTTTAAAGAGCATAAAGATTGGTTTGCTCCACAAGGCTCTAATAAAAAATTTGATGATGTAAAGTCTATTGTTATAGGGGAATATAGAACCTACCAGCGTCGCCAAGCTTTAAAAGATATATTACTTAATCTTCGATCTAATTCCGATATTATATTATCGACGCAAGTAAGCAAAAATATCAATGTCCAATAAATATTTTAATTTACTTTGCCTAATATCAATATCACTGAGTATCTGTTTTTCTTTTTTTGAATTTCATCAGTCATATAATTATACGAAATTAATCCTTAAAAACAATTTTAATGAGACATTGCCACAAGGCGTTGCAGCATCCGTTAATGGTAAAAACATTGCGATGACTGACTACCTAGTAGCGATACAAATGCTCAGCGAAGAAAGTCGAGATAAAATCAATGTTAAAGATTATCAACTTGCCATCGACCGTTTAATTGAAGGTGAGTTACTTTTTCAATACG
>Ga0307492_10000051_pt1 | contig 62281 bp, 48 predicted proteins | sample SI3LmetaG_FD_202365 | JGI IMG/M metagenome (GOLD analysis project Ga0307492, IMG submission 202365) | Sea-ice brine microbial communities from Beaufort Sea near Barrow, Alaska, United States - SI3L | ecosystem: Environmental > Aquatic > Marine > Coastal | place: USA: Alaska | collected 2017-05-06 | reverse complement strand
CAAAATAATGCCCGCGCTAAAACTCGGCTCGGCCATTAACCGTGCCTTGGCGCTGTGGACATAGACTGTGCTCGCCCAACTAACCAATGGCAAACAGAGACAGAGGGCAATGAGGACAGATCTAAAAGCTTTCATAAGGGTTTAACTCCCGGGTTAATATTTGGTGCTATGGGTTAATATTTGGTAATAAGGGTTATTATTTGGTAATAAGGGTTCTTATTTGGTAATAAGGGTTCTTATTTGGTAGTAAGAGTATAGGTGCCATCCCAATCTATCGATGGCGCTTGAAACCGGAATTCATCAATCCGGGCCAAAAAAAGTGTCTGTAACGATTGTAACGGCAATTGTTTATAGAGTTCGACGGCGTCATCCCACTGCTGCTGCTGGTAGCACTCAAAAGCCCGTTCAGCAAGCCCAACCATAGCTTGTGCAGCAACGGCCGACGCTTCATCTTGGTCATCGAGCAACAGGGGATAATAGATGGCACTGGGCTGGGTTTTGCCCTTAACCCGGACCCGATCCAGCAGCACGCAGGGCCGGCCGGGCGATAGCGCCCTGCGGGTGGCATCGCTGATTACAATAGGCACGCCGTAAGTCTTGGTAATACCCTCTAGCCGCGAGGCAACATTGACGGCATCGCCGATCACTGTGTAGTCCAGTTTACGGTCCGAGCCGATATTGCCCAGAATCACCTCACCGGTATTGATACCGATGCCAACACTAATACTCGGCAGGGCCAATTTGGTCAATTGATGGTTGACCAGCTGCAGCTGCGAAATCATCTCCAGCGCCGCACTAACACTTAGATCGGCGTGATTTGCCACGGCAATGGGTGCACCCCAGAAGGCCATAATGGCATCGCCAATAAATTTGTCGAGCGTACCCTGGTGATGAAAGATCACATCGCTCATTGCGCTGAAGTGGCAATTTAACAGCTGCACCACATCTTCGGCCGGTAAGGTCTCGGAAAGATTGGTAAAACCTCGGACATCACAAAACAGAATCGAGAGGGTTTCGGTGCGACCCACCCCAGCATGGAGGATATCATCGGACTGGGCCAGCACTTCATTCATCATTTCTTCCGACACATACTGGCTCAGCATGCGCTTTACCCGCCGCTTACTGGCGCCTTCGGTAAAGCTGAGATAGGTAAAGGACCAGCCCCAGCTTAGCAACAATGACGCCATCGGCAAGGAAAAGTTGGTCACCACGTTATGCGCTAAGCTATAACCGGTCCACCACCACCAGAGCAGCGGTATACTCAGTAGAATAGCAATTTTGAGGGTGAATTTCGGTACATTGAAGGCAATAATGATCGCCAACAAGGCCATACCGATCACCCACGCGAGCGTGACTCGATGCCGGATAGGGGTCAGGACGTCGCCGCTTAAAATATTGGCATAGGCCGCGGCATGGGCATAGACGCCGGGCGCTTTGGGGTCATTACTGAACGCCTTAATATCGTCCAAGCCAATGGCGCTGGCGCCGATAAAGACCACGGCCCCGGCAAAATCGAAGGGGTCTACAGGCAGATTGTCGAATTCCCCACTCTGCAGTATGTTATAAGACTGAAAGATGCGGGCGACCGAATAGGCTTGGTAGTCACCATAGAAGTTGACCAACAGCTTGCCAGCATCGTCGGTCGCTATGGTCTTGCCCTGCAGGCCGAGCTGATTCGTCCGGGATGCAACCGCCCGATCTGCTGAGCCGACGAATGCCGGTGCTAGTGCAAAGGCAGGAAATACAGCACCCTGATACTCCCACAACGGTTTGATGCGGCGATAGATGCCATCGCTATCGGGATCGATACCCACTATACCCAGGTGGGGGCTGGCGGCGGTTAGCTCGGGAATCGGCAAAACAAAGCTGTTGACGTCGTCTTGGACCGGGTCGCCGGTCAGGGTCAGGCTAAATTGGTCGTTAAAGCCTTCCGGCAAGGCGTGATCGAGGGAGTCGACCGCAACATCTGCGCTAATCTTGTTTAGCAGCGCGGCGTGTACGGTACCGCCGAACGCGGCGGTCTGGGCGATCAGGCGTTGGTCGTGCGGTGACAACTGCCCGTCCACCGCGCCGGCATCCTTGACCGGTTCACTAAAGAGTATATCGAACAGCACGACGCGCGCGCCGCCCATCTCGAAGAACTCGATCAGTTCGGCATAGACGGTGCGCGGCCATGGAAACTGGCCCAGAGAGTCGGCCATATAGGCCAGTGATGATTCATCGATCAACACCACCTTGACTTGCTCGGGGAGTCGGACGTCTTTGCGCTGCTCGGTCAGCCGACCGTCGAAGATGGTGTTTTCCAGGCGCGTCGTCCAACCCGTCTGATCTAACGAATAGACCAATAGGATAGTGCCAACCAGAATCAGTAACTGAACCCTGAGGCGGTTGCTGTGTTCTCGGCTCAATAGCGCCATGGGTAACCCTATCAGAAAAAACCAGTATAGAGATTTTTCACCTCAGGCGGGTAAAAAATAACCCTCGGCTACCAACAGAACTTAGGGTTGGCTGGCCAAGGTCACATAATAGCTGCCGTAGCGCCCAATATAGCCATAGTTAACCGGATCGTCGTAGACCGACGGACTGGTCGTCACCCGCAGGTAGAGCAGGGCACTGCTGGCCGCGGTAAAGGACAGCTCGGAGGCAAAGTTACTGCCATCGTGCAGCGGTGTACAATTGCTCGGCCGCGTTTCACAGTCAAACAGATCGTCATTAACCAGCGCAACGCCGGTACCATCGAGCAGCGCTAGGCCCTGATCATCGAACAGCTCAATCAGGGTATCGGCACCATTGTGCAGGGACTGGGTTGCGACTCGATAGCTTTGCCCGGCCGTTACCGCAATGGCGAACCAGTCCTCATCGACCTGACCGGGGCGCAGATACAGACTGGATGACTGCAACTGGCCCTCGACCAGGGCCGTGGCACTGCTGAGTTGATTATTGGACTCGAGCGCGTCCAGACGGTATTCGATGCCACGCCTGGCCAGCAGCGTCTGCCAGGCGAACAGGTCTGCGGGCGCGGGACTATTGAGGCCGACCAAGCCATCCCAGAACGACTCCAAAGTATCGGCCGTGGCATTAACCGTCAGGTAGTCAACTATGCTACGCCATACCCTGGTAGCATCGAGCTCTGCTTGCAGGCCAATTAACACCGCCGCGACCGCCGCCTCATTGGTGGCAAAACGATACCGCCCAGTACTGGCATTCGCCAAATCAAGGCTGACATTGGTGCGACTGCCAACCGTATCGATGTAATAGCCAGTCAGGTCGACGCCAATCGTTTGTGGTACAGACAAATACTGCGGGGCGGTTTGGCGCAGCCAATTTTTCACCGAGGTGGCAAAAAAACTCGCCATGCCTTCGCTAAAGGCCAAACGCAGATCCAAGCTGGTCGACCCCAGCGAATGCAAGCCGCCAGGCGAGTCGAGCAGGCCATAGGAATGCTCCAGATGGTGCGCAAACTCGTGCCAGAGGACATCATCGTCAAACTCATCGGTATCACCCGACTGGAGTGCATCGCTCAGCACATAGATACCAGCACCCTGGCTGCAGCCGCTGCGACAGGTAAAGCTGCCCGCGCTCTGGCCCCACTGCCAGATGACCCTAAGGTCGTCCAATAGCAGGGCATCGCCAGTCATGGCCTCGACAAATTGATAGGCCAACTGATACACATCGAGCATATTGAAAATACCGGCTACCCGGTCTGCGACCCTAACTGACAGATCAAACTGGCTGTTATCTGCGCTCAACTCGATGGGTAAGTCCACGGCATACAATAGACCCTGACTGTCTACTATTTGGATGATGCTACCGCCGACGGCCTGTGCGGTAGCTTTGAGCCGTAAGCGATATGACCCGGTTAGGACCTCGTCAAACTGGTAAAAACCAGTCGCCGAGGTGCTACTGGCCTGTACCAGGTCGCCCAGTTCATCAATCAATTCCAAGTCAACCAAGCGGATGGCTTTGAACGGCTGATTGCCGCTGATAAAGCCGTTTTGATTGTAGCTGCGATCCTGGTAGCGCAGAAAGCCCGACAGGGTGACCGGCACCGGTGTGGGCTTTAGGACAATTGGGTCAGCAGGGAGCGGCTCCGGCTCCAAAACCGGCTCCAGCTCCGGCTCCAAAACCGGTATTGAGGGAGCCTCGGCCGAGGATTGAAAGCAGCCCGAGACCAGCACGCACAGACCGATAAGCACCAGACGCGCTAGCAGGGCACGGACCATCAGGGTCGACTCAACTCAATCAGATGCAAGCCGGGTGCCTCAGGAGCCAAGCCGAGGTTGCGCCCGTCCAATGATCGAGCACCGGGCAGATCCACCTCAGCGGTCGCCTGATTTGCCACGTTTGCCTGGGCGTAATGTTGCTCACCATAGCGATCTCTGGCCCGTAATTCGGCGCGCAGGGTGGCCGGAAAGTCGGCCAGTCGAAGTTGTTCTACCAGCACCAGGCGTTGCTCACCGATGGCCAAGGCACCGCTCCAGTTCAGACTGGGCAGGGTCCAGAGCGGATTATCGTTGAGCATGAACGACAGCTGAGCCTCGGGTAAGGCCTCCTGCGTGGTTATGAGCACCGCTATCTCATACTGATCTACTGTAACCGCGGCTACCAGCAGCTGCAGTTGCACCGCTGGTAAGGGTTTGGCCATGAGTGGTGTGACCCAGAACAGGCCCACCCAGCAGCAGATCAGTATAAAAATACGCATGGTATTTTCCTCGTGAAAGCAAAAAAGGAGGGCTAATGCCCCCCTTGCTTAGCTGTTAATGACGCGCTTGTCGATGTTGATAGCGAGACAATGAACTCGCTGCACTACCCGGCTTGTAATAGTTGTCGCCATCATCCTTGTCGCCATCGTTTACCGAGATGGAATGACCGTGACACCCCTCTGGGCCGCAACCAGAGACTTCTATATAAACATCGATAGCTGCCATTGGTAGCGCAAGGTCGAAGGCAAAATCGATATCACCGGCGTCGAAGTCCATTGGCAAATCGCCCCATTCATTGGCCACGAGCAAGTCCGAATCGTACGAAACCGACTGATAAAGACAATCACCCTGCCCATCCGGCACACAGTAACTGGCGTGACCGTAGAGAAAATCCGGGCTGAAGTTAGCGAAATCACCGCTGACGGTCAGCGTCTCGTCAGCACTGACCGCATAGCTATCGTCATTGTGGATCGGATTACGAATAGTCAGAAACTGCGGTCGAAGCTGTCCATTAGCGGTAACAATATCAACACCGAAGTTACCACCATGACCATCGTCTACTTGCACGGAATTGTAACCATCGTAGAGCGTAACGGGAAAACTGAAATTGCCCCCAGCGTCGATCTCAAAATCGACCCAACCGCTACTGTTATAAGCTTGACCAAAGCTATTGAACGCCTGCGCATTATTAGTTTGGCCCTCGATCATAAGATCAACCAATGCGGTCGTCAGAGAGGTGCCATCCCATTCGGCATAACCACAACCGTATGCAGTGGTATCGACCAATCCAGCCGGTAGGGTCAGACTCATGGGCGGTACCGGCACGTTATTGCTGTCGGACAACAGGGTGAAATTACCGGAACTGAAACCATCGGAAACGTCTAGGTACTGATAAAACTCATTACCGACATTGACGTCCGGATCGAACAACTCGACCTCTACCAGCCAATTATAGCTGCCGGCGCCGTTGGCCTGGTTACTGGCTTTCGCGCCGAACTTCACTTCCTGACCACAGAGGTAAGCGTGAACGCCAATCTGCCGACCGGGAATGCTCGAGGTACCATAGACGTAGGCATCGGTATCGGTCAGTGGCAGGAGACCCGAGTTACCGTCGTCAAGACCATAGGTAGAACCATCCAAACTGACCAGCTCTGTCGCATTGCCGGTCCCTCGGAAGCCATCTATGGTGAGCACTGGCTCTGCATAGACGCAACCGACTGCCGTTGTGCTGACGTTGATATAGTTGGAAGTCTGATTGGTTTCATCCCACAGATTGACGTTATTGTAGGTATTGGCACCGCTGATCAGCTGGAAGGTTGCCGTCCAGTCTTTCAGCAGCGTAACGTCACCTAAGGGGTCACCGAGGAAGATATTCTGACCTTCGTTAAAGCCTTGATTGTTATTGCCACCACTCCAACCTATGTTGAGCCGCTCGGTGTTGTAGGGTGTGGTACCCGTCAAGCTGAGCACACATTGATCGACCACTACTTCCACTGTGGAGAATTGATCGGCTGGCTCCGGGATGGCCACGCCATTGGCGGTCAAAAATTCCGGCTTCGGCATCACGGCACCGTTTTCGGTGTAGATATTAAGGTTATACCAGTTGCCGTCGCCGTCTTCGATACTAAGCCAGTTAAAGCCCTGATAGAGAGTAATCACAGTGCTGTAGGTCGTGCCGCTGACCAGTTGAAGGGCCGCATCGGTGCAACAGTTACCGTCCGAACCCCCGTATGCCATGGGCGAGACTGGGTTGGCGAAGTCAACCAGGATGGTTAATTGATCCACTGCGATACCGGATTCGTCAATGGTCACCGCCGTCGCATCCCAATCGGAACCCTGGCCCCAGTTACCATTTTCATCGGGCGTGCCGATATCGGTGGTCAAACTCACAAGTGCTATGGGTGCGACATAGAGCGTGCCGGCGTCGGTGTAGAGGCCAAACGAGCTACTGGTCTGATAAAAGTCGTTCGCGCCGGCATCACCATAAATATCCAGTGAGATCCAGTTGTCATCCTCATAGACGTCCAGTGTCGTTAACAGCGAGATAGCCGAGCCGCTAATAATAATATCGCCTGAGACATTACCCTGGTTGTCACAATAGTTGAGGTTGGCATAAGCGCCCTGACTGTTCCAGACATTGATACTCAGGCTGGCCCAGCCACTGGAAAAGCTGCAATTCTGAGCCACCAGCATGTCGAGCACATCGTCTACATCGAAACTATTACCCAGGCCATCTCCGGACTGGATAGTCCAAATCACATCAATTTGATCAATACCGGAGGCCAAGGAATTATTGGCACTATCGACACCGTCACTGGAGGCATCGACAAAGTTCCACTGGTTCGGCTCCAGGTCATAATAGACCGGTGTCGTGGCGGTATCGGCTATGCCCGTGAGCACGTCCAATTGGACCACCGGCATAACTCCGCCCTCAGTACTCACCTGAAACTGTTCATAAAGGCTCATACCATTAGAGGCTTCCACCCAGGTCCAGCCATTAAAGAGTTCAATCACCGTTGAACCGGACACGCTGCCGTCGAGATTGTCGGTATCGAACACCACCGGGTACTCGGCCCCACCGATATTGCTGTTCACGTAGAGACTGCCGTCGTCCAGTAAGGTGAGATCGGTGACGCCGTCCGGTATCGGCGTGGTAATGGTGACTGCAATGAAGTTCGCCGCGCCGGCGTCGTAACCGCCATCGTAGATATCGTATTCGAGCAGGCTAATGGGGGTAACTTGATCATCTAAGACACTTTCGACCGCGACGCCCAGGCGGACAAATTCACCTGGATTCTGGAACCGCTTGACCGCACTGACGGCACTAATGTCGCGTATTAACTCCACTACGGTAGGTGGTGTACTGGCATCAAATTGCGGCGGTGCAATGCTACCCAGACCAATAATTTCCCACATAAAGGTTTCACCTGGATTCTCGATACCCCAATCTCGTTGGTCGTCAAAGTCAAAGAACTCGCTAATCACCACCGCGCCGGCGGGCATACCCTCGGCACCCAAGGCATCGGGAACGGTCAGTTGCAAAGCGTCGCCATCGGCAGCACTGCACTGGTTGTCATCACCGCAGGCCAGACGATTGGCCGAGATCGCCAGGGCAAATCCGAGTGATTCCGGATCGCGAATATTGGCCAACAATAGGATATAGGTTTCGACCCCGCTGACGTGGCCGAACTTAAAGGTGAACGGGCTTTGATCGCCGGCAAAGTGGGTTAAGGTGCTCCAATTCGGCACTAGGGTTTCACCCTCGATATTGTCAGCCGTTTCATAGAGTTGGGCTTCGATCAGTTCTTGTGGCGCAAGCGGCGTATCTCTGTTGTCAAAACCCTCCGACATACGCGCCAATTTCCACTGTCCGTTGATATTTTTAACCGTGGCAAAGAGAGACTCTTCGTCCCCTTCGGTACAATCCTGACTCTGATCGATCGATTCCATCGCCAGGATAAATTCAAAGCTGCCACTGTCGGCCGAGGCCAGATCGACATTGCCAACAATGTCACCGGTCACGGTGGTCTCGCACACTTCCCAATGCACCATGCCATCTTCAATCATATTCATAAATTCATTGAGACTGAGTCGGCCGTTACGATTAATATCGTCGCTGCGATAGCCGTCTTCGGCTTGCACCGAATATTCAAACACAAAACTGCCGCTCATTAGGGCCTGGATTGAGGCCGCATTGCGTTCGTTAACCGCCAGGACCCATTTGGCGAAAATATCACTGATCGCGACCTGCGCATTTTGGGTCTCGCTTCCGGCCGTGGCATCAACACCTTCGGCCGACCCGGCCGACTGGGTGCTGAAGCTTTTACTCAAATCCGCCGAACTGTTGCCTGCGTTGTCGGCAATGCCCGAAAAGGTCAAGACGTAATCGGTACTCAAGGTCAGCGACTGGGTGGTCTTGACCTCATAAACATAGGCACCGGCCGCCTGATCAACCAACACCACACTGGGGAAATCGCCGATACTGGGCGTGCTGGCAATGCGTAATGTGTTGATATTGAGACTCTCGTTGGCGGTCAAACGGATCGGGCTAGTAGCGGAAATAGCCGTGGCGCCTACCGGCGACGTAAGGCTGACTGTAGGAGCCGTAGCATCAACCGCGACTGCGGTAAAGTAGCCCAGGGCTTTAAAACCCATGGCATTGCTATAGACGTTAACGGTCGACGACGGCACGGTCACCGTATAGGCACCGGCGGCAAAGGCGCTCGATGGGGTAAAGGTTGCGTTCAGCCAATCCGGCGACAGCGTCCATTTGCCGGTGACGGCGTTACCCGCCAAATCAACACTGATATTACCGATACTGCCACGACTCATGGCCATATCAAAGGCGACCTGAATACTAGCGTTAGCCGGTATATTTAGGCCATTGGTGCCCCAGCTATCGGTACCGTCGGTATTCTTTTTCTGACCAAACATGGTCACCACCGAGGGCGAGGCATCAGAGACTTCGGCCTCGGCTTCGGCTACGGCAAAATCGGCCGCATCGGCTTTAAAGGCAGGTAATACTGAGACAATGGGGTCGGTGGTTACGCCGAGAATGGGATCAAAGGTCGAGGGCTTGTAGATCAACATGGTGTAGATGCCCTGGGCCAGTGGCTCGCCATCAACATAGGCATTGTCATTGCTAGCCGCATCGGCGACACAGTCCGACGATGAAACATTGACGGTGCAGCCATAGTCTTCAAACGCATAATCACCGTCGCTGTTGGTCACATCTTGCGCCACCGGTGCCGTCCATTCGGGATTCTCGGCGTCGTATAGATAGACAAAGGCATTGCCTACCGGCAGTGCCACATTCATCAGCGGTACAGCACTCAGGCTGCTATTAATACTGGGCTTGCGGGTAACTAGGACACCGCGCTCGGCAGTCGGTTTGGCGCGTAACGAAGCGGCCGAGCTTTTCTGGACCAGGATGCCGGGTTTGTTGGTGCCGGATACCGAGCTCGACAGTTTCACACTACCAGAGATACGCGCCGTCGCCTGTTCGACTACCTCATCGACAATATCGACTACATCGACTACATCGACTACATCGACTACATCGACAGTATCGTCAACAGCCGCTGCATTACTGGCGCTGGGTGCTTCACAGGCCACAAAGGTCAGTGGAATGCAGAATAGAATAAGTTTTAATACGGTATAGTTAACCGAAGCTTTCATTAAGAACCCCCTTCTTGGATAGACCAAGCGAATTCTCCCATACCGCTAAACTAGGAGTGCTCGCGCTAATTACAGTAGAAAATTATAGCTGGGCATTTTGATTTATTTATATCAAATGAAGATCATTTTGCATGGCATTTTAAAACTCCAAACTGGATTCACAAAACGATACAATTCGCACATTTTTTTGGCATCCCAACAACCTGCTATTTGCCGGGCCCTAGCTTAATTTTTTGTACCTGGCCGAGCTGAGCGGCCCAATAAACGGACCAAGACACTAGAAAAGAATTTATTGATACTCGAAGACTGTCTTTTTGACGGGAATTAAGGAGCACCAAACTATCGAATGAAAAAGACCAGCATCAAACAAAGGATGGCGATTTTTTGACTTTATAAGTATAAAAGATACAAACGCACACAAAAAAACCGCCTCGCGGGCGGTGTTTTTTGAGTTGAATTATCCAGATCAGTTGACCTTATGTATGGCCATGCGAGGTCGGGTCGGATCATTAAAATTCATTTCAAAGCGATACCGGCCGCTTTCGCCCAGCTGCAGGTTCATCACCCCACCCGGGCTCGTCAAATCCACCGGCGTATCGATTTCCAAGAAGGCGCCCAGCTTGCCAAACTCCAGATCGGCATCGTTACCGGCCTTGACCTTATAAAAGCCCTTGGTCAGGTTTAGTTCGATGGCATAACGGCCCTGGCCCTGAAACTGAAACTGGTTCGCCGAGCTGAGTGTCTCCCAGCTGGTCACCGTGCCGCGCAGATAGAGCGGTGTCCTACCCAGCGGCGCACGTTGGCTCAGATCTTTGACTGCAACAGGCAGGCCGGGCCCTTGTGCTCCCTGCTGGGCTAGCACAAAGACCGCCACGCTCAGCGCCGGGACACGGAATTCACCGTCCACAAAGGCTGCGCGTCGGATCGCGGGATCAATCGATTGCTGCTGGCTCGGATGCAAAACAAAGCCCTGCGCTCCAGGTACCCGCAGAGCCATGCTGACATCGGCGGCGTTAATCAGCACCATAATGGCATCCAGCTCCGGGTCAAGGTCGCGCAGGCCCTTGCCATCGTTAATCGACATGCCGATCAGACCCGGGATTTGCGCCACTCCGACGTTATGAAAATCAAGTCGCTGGTGCACCGCGTCGGCCGTGGCCAGATGAAACAGCGGACTGCTCTGGCGTATCGTGAGAAATTCCTGAAACACCGCCGCAGCCAGCTGGCGATCTGCTCGGTCGCTGTAGGTCTGCTGATTGGCGAAGGCCTCACGGACCAGGCCCCAGTTGCCGCCATCCTTATCCTGGCGCGGCAAGCCGCGTGCCCAACCGGATTCCTGCGCGCTAAAGTCGACGCTATTAAACCAGTCACCGCTGTCGTAACTGTCCCGCTGCATCGACTTGGAACGCAGCAGGTCCGAGCCCATATGGAAGAATGGCACACCCTGCACCATTAGGTTGATTGCCAAGCCGAGATTCTGCATGCGCACCCGTTCGGAGGTGCTGACATAGTCAGCGATGCGGTATTGGTTGTTATCCCACAGGGTCTGGTTGTCGTGCTTGGAGACATAGGAGATGTTTTCCTGCGGGTCCAGGGTGTACCCGGCCGCTTGGCCGTTGTAGTCGATATCCTGCCCCATGGCCGGGAAGCCGTCGCTCTTGATCAGTACAAAGTCGCGCAGATTGCCGGCCAACCCAACCCGGATCAGATCGGCCTTGTGCAGCAGGTCGGCCCGATCGTGGGCGGCATCCTGGCGCCGTGCATTGGGCAGATAGTAGAGGCCATTGGCAAAACCCTGGTTAACGCGCAAAGCCTCGCCCTCATCGAAGGGGCCGCCGCCGCGCACCGCGTCGCGCAGCCGATCGCTGAAGGTACCGATGCCGGTACCGGCCATCGCCCATTGAACGGCGTTCTCCCCGCGTGCTCCATTAGCCACCTCACCGAAGTTCCAGCCTTCACCATAGAAGTAGACATGGGGGCGAACCCGTTGCACGGCCGCCAGGGCCTGCTCCATGTTGCTCTTCATATGGTGGCCCATCAGGTCGAAACGGAAAGCATCGATCTGATAATCACGCGCCCAAACCACCAATGAGTCGATCATCAGCTTGGCCATCATGCGCTGTTCAGTCGCGGTATTCTGACAGCAGGTCGAATTTTCCACAGCCCCGGAACTCGGGTTACGCCGGTGGTAATAGCCCGGCACGACCCGATCGAGCACCGATTTGTCGGCGATCCCGGCCGCGTTGGTATGGTTGTAGACCACGTCCATGACGACCTTCAGGCCCATGTCGTGGATCGACTGGATCATCTGACGGTACTCCAGGATGCGCGCCTGACCCTCCGGATCGCTGGCATAGCTGCCTTCCGGGACGCTGTAGTGGAACGGGTCATAGCCCCAATTAAAACTGTCGAGCGGGCGCACGTAGCGCATCAGATCCTGCTGCTGGTCGCTGTCCGCCGGAAAGGAACTCAACAGTGCACGGATCGTCTGGCTGCCAGCACAATAGTCCGCGTAACGAGTGGTGTGAATGGCTGGGTTCAGGCGACAGAGTCGGCTCATGGGCTGGTCAATATTCAGCCGCTGATCCGCCGCTTCATTAACAGTGGCCAGATCGAAGGTCGGCAATAACTGCAGATGAGTCAGGCCGGCTTGCTGCAAAGCCTTAAGATGCTGCATGCTGGCCCGTTCGCCTTCGCCGAAGGCAGCGTATTTGCCATTCAATTCGGCCCTGCCCTGGGTATCGCTCAAGGTCAGGTCACGCACATGTGCTTCATAGATGACAATATTTTCCGCGCCACCCTGTTCCACAGCAACATTGTTCACGGCAACATTGTTCTCAGCAACATGGCCCACAGCAACATGGCCCACAGCATTATTTTTCACAGTCATAAGGCTCGAGTCGCCCTCATCCCAGTGGGCGGGCATCAGACTGGGATCATTCAGGTCAACAACCTGAGAGAATTGGCTGTTAGTGCTCAGGCTCAGACTGTAGGGATCGGTCACCTCATAGTGCTCGATGGCTGCCGTGTCGGGATGATAGACCTGCAGCTCATAGCGGTAATAGCGGCCCTGCTGATTGCCCTTGAGCACCACAGACCAGATCCCGGTTTGGGTGTCGAAGGCCATCTTCTCGGACTTGGCCTTTTTGTCGATGTTTTTGTACAGCTGCAGAGTGACCGCTTGAGCCGTCGGGGCCCAAAGCCGGAAATGGGTCTCCCGATCGCTAATCTGGGCACCCAACTTAACATCGGCTGCGGCATCGGCATAGAGCGCATCGAGCACACCGGCAGTCTGCACCTGGGTAGCCGCAGCCAGGCTGCCGTCGGGTTCAAAGGTCGCGACCACCAGCTGTCCCTTGAGTAGGTCGCCAACATCCACCTGCGCCGGAACGGTCCAGGCCTTGAAGTCGGCCAAATGCGGAAACCGGGCCTGCAGGTCAGCACTGAGCTCGCTGCGGGTTAACTCAACGGCGGCGCCACCAAGCATCTGTTTGGCAAGGGCGTCGCTGTGGATATCTGCATCGGCGCTGTAATAGAGCCGCACGCTCGGCACCACTCCAGGGTTAAACACCAGGGTGTCGGTATCGAGCCAATGGGCGGCGGCGCCCTCGATCGCGATGGGGGGCACCAACGAGGGCTCGGTGAAGAGTTTGGCCGAGCCGGCAAAGGTAAAGAGCGTTTGACTACCAAGCTGGGCTCGATCGAACAGATGATCAAGGCCGCCGATATCCTTGGCGCTACCTTTATGAACAATAAACATGAAGTCGGCCCAGTCAGGACCCGTCATCGGTACAATAAAGTAGGCACCAAAGTCCGGATGCACGCCTGATGGCGCGAGCGGGGCGTCCCAGGCCGTAGCGCTCACCAGTTCGTTTAGGCCGCGGGTCCGGCCGTCGCCATCCCATAAATGTAGACCCCAACCTGCATAGTTGGCGTCGGCCCGTTTGTAAAAAATGACGGCCTCATTCGGCTTAGCCTGATAGAGCGCATCAGTCGATTGCGCCGCGGCCAGGGTTTGACCCGCGCCGACCATCAGACAGCTGGTCAATAGGCCGAGCACCATTCGAGCCAAGGCAATTCTAAGCATGGTAATTTCCTGTTCTTGCTATTATTTTAGCGGATATGGGTCAGCGTTGGCGCACTATTTGAGCCAGACCAACGCTAATTGATCGGTGTCTATTCTAACGTCCATCGATACTCAAGGTGGAACCTAATTCTCTGAGGGTATGAAATAATATGATTAAAATCGATATAAGTAGCGCTCGAATTGATTATTGGCGGCACTGCTGCCAAGCAAAGTTGGGCAGTAGCGAAGAAACCCCCTTTGGCCCGGACACGTTGGTCTATAAGGCCGGTGGCAAGATTTTCGCCCTCTTGCGCTTGGCTAAGCCGCTCTCTATCAATCTAAAATGCGACCCGCAAGAGGCCATGATCTTGCGCGCCAGCTTCGATTCGGTCACCCCCGGTTATCATATGAATAAAAAACACTGGAACACCATTGACCTGAGTGCCGGACTGGCCAGCGGACTGGTCGAAGGCTGGCTCGACGACTCCTATGCCTTGGTGCTCAAGGGCTTACCAAAAGCACTGCAGGCTAGATTGGCCGGAAAACAGTGACCGAGTATACCGGTACTTACTGAACTGACAAAAAAAAGCCCGCTAGGCGGGCTTGTGCAATCCGCACAAAAAGATCAGTTGGCGCTAACCGCCGGAGCCGTCAAATAGTGCTTACGGGTCCACATCCGCATGCTATCCAACTTACGCAGCCGTTTAGCGACATCGGCTAGAGTCTCTTCGACCTTCATTTCGCCGGTCACCATGGGTTGTAGATTGGCTTGCATCGAACTCCAAAAGCGTTTCATTTCCGGAATGTCGGGCATCGTCTCGCCGGTGGCCGCCAGGGCGAATGTATGGGCAATGTGAGGGTTAGACTCGAGTTCTGCCATCAAACGTTTATTGGCAACCGCACCCAACGCCCGATCGGCGTCGATCGCTTTTACCCCTTCATACACCACGACATATTCTTCGAGGAACCTCTTCGCCAGGGCATCGTTCGGCGAGTAACTGTTAATGGCTGCGGCCATAAAGCCAACAAAGGGACGGCCATAACCGGAGTTTTTGTCAATCTGTGGAAACTTAGCCAGGGCGTAGTTGATACCTGAATCCCGCAACTCATTCCAGACCCAGGGCCCGTTGATGGTCATGGCCACATTACCCTCTTTAAAGGCGGTCATCATGGCACCCCAATCCTGTCCATCGCTGGTTTCGATAACGCCCGCATCATAGAGTCGCTTCATCATATTAACACCCTTGATGGCACCTCGACTGTCGACGCCAACATCGACCAACTGATAGACCCGATCAACCTTTTTAAACGAGTAACCGCCACCGGAGGTCACCAAGGGCCAGGAAAAGTAGGTATCGCCATACTTGTAGTGCAGGGCGCGCTTGCCGTCTTTACGCAAGGCCTTGTCGAGCGCAATCACCTCATCCCAAGTTTTGGGCGGCTTGGCGACCAAGTCTCTGTTGTAGATAAAGGAGATCGCTTCCATGGCAATGGGGTAGCCATAGATTTCATCGCCTACGGTCACCGCGTTCCAGGCGAAATCGTGCAACTTGCCGTAGAGTTCCTGACTGGGATAAACCGGCTCCAAGTAACCTTCGTTGATCCAGGAGCCAAAACGGTCATGGGCCCAAAAAATGATATCCGGGCCTTCTGTTGTGGCCGCCACCTTGGCGAATCGGTTAGCAGGGTCTTCACCGCTGTCCCAATCGTCCTGGGTGTTGACGATCACGCGCACACCGGTATCAGCCGTGAAGCGCTGCGCCACTTCGCGCAGGCCGTTGAAGCCCTTGTCGTTGTTGATCCAGACCACTAGGGCATCGCGCTCGAAGGCAAGGCTGACCTGAGAAAAAAAGGCTAGGACAAGAAGCAGTGAGACGAATCTTAGTTGAGACATAAAGTGCATACCTTTCTCCGCTACGCTGTAAAATTTAGCCCTTCTTCGATGCCAACTGCAACGTCAAATAGGGCTGTATTGATAATAATTGTATTAGTGGCTGACACCGTTTGTAGCCAGGCAATACGGGCCTCACATAAATAACCATACGAATTGAAACTTACTCAATTTAAAATTCATGAGAAGAAATAGTATCTTTTTGCATTTGTTGAACTATTCTGACCTATTACTCATAGACTGTTAGTATAGAAGAACGATCACAGGCAATGAGTTGAATTATGGCAAGGTTCGAACTGGTGGTGGTGGGTGGAGGCATGGTGGGTATGACCCTCATAGCGGCACTCCAACCTGCGATTGAACAAGGCTTAGGGGTTACCTTGATCGATCCAGCACCGCAACCGCAACAGCAACTGATCACTTCGCCCAGTTTTGATGGTCGAGCCACGGCCTTATCGGCCCAAGCCCTGCAGGTATTTTCCGCGTTAAAAATGGCCCACCTAGAACAGGCCCTGAGCAACATTCAAGAAATTGAAGTCAGCGATCGTGGACAGGCAGGCTTCCTTGAGCTGCACGCTCAAAAATTGGGTTTCCAACGCTTCGGCGCGGTGATCGCCAATGCCGATTTAGGTGCCCTGCTCTGGCAAAAAATCCAATCATTACCGGTTCATTGGCGCTTCAACAATCAGGTCGTTAACCTATCGCCACAACAGAACGGCCAGTCAGTGACGCTGGCAAACGGCACTCTATTACATGCCGATCTGGTCATATTGTGCGACGGCGGTCGCTCCAAGTTGCATGAGTCGTTAGGCTTCAGCCTGCACGAAAAATCGTTTAAAGCACTGGCCCGGGTCGCGACCCTGACCACCGCCAAAGCGCATCAAGGTCGGGCCTTTGAGCGCTTTACCGAGTTGGGCCCTATTGCCCTGTTGCCGTTTGGCAAAGCCAGCACCCTAGTCTGGACGGTACCCGAAGCGCTGAGCGCCAGCTTGCCCAATTCGCCGGCGGCCACTATCCCCTGGCTGGAACAACGTTTTGGTCAGCGACTGGGACGCATTACTGGGCTCAGCGACTGGTCTGAATATCCGTTGACCGAACGGCAGATGCCGACCCTCTGCAGCCATGGTTTTTTGGCCCTGGGCAACGCAGCCGCGACCTTGCATCCAGTCGCAGGGCAAGGTTTCAACCTCGCCCTGCGCGGCCTAGCGCGTACCGCAAAGCTGATCAACGGGGAATATGCGCAGGCCGGTAAAGTGCCGTCCTTTCGGCAACTGAATGCCGTCGCCGCGACCATTAGTCGCGACCAGGCCAACACCGCCGGCATCTCACGCGAGTTGATTCAACTGTTCCAGTCATCTGCAGCACTGCTGCGTTTGGGCCGTGGACTGGGCCTCAATAGCCTGGATCGCCATCCTATCTTGCGCCAAGGTGTGGCGTTGGCCGGCATGGGACTGCTCGAAGATGTGCCGGCACTTACGCCCGCCTAACCCCCCGAAGGAGACACCGCCATGGCCGAACGTTTCACGCACGACATTATTATTTCCGGTGCCGGCCTGGTCGGCTTGTCGCTGGCCGCTGCTTGCGCCCAGGCGGGACTCAAGATCGCCCTAATCGAGCACCAGACACCCGTTCCATGGGATCTCAATGCGGACCACTTCAGCCCTCGGGTGAGCGCTATCAATCTGGCCAGTGAGAAGTTACTGACCAATCTAGGCGTCTGGCAGCGTTTGCCCGCGGCACGCTTGTCAGCCTATGACTCGATGCACGTTTGGGACGGACTGGGCCAGGGTCAGATCGATTTTTCCGCCCACACCGTGCAACAGGCCCAACTGGGCCATATTATCGAAAACCCAGTATTAGTGGCGGCCCTCTGGCAGCGAGTGCACGAATTGCCCAATATCGAGTTGTGCCTGCCCGACCGCATTAGCGACTGGCACCAGAATAGCGAACAGGTTGAGGTCCACACCGACGGCGGCCGCACATTGGTTGCTCAAAGCCTGGTAGCCAGCGAAGGCAAGCACTCGCCGCTACGTCAGGCAGCCGACATCGACAGCTGGCAATGGCCTTACCACCATACCGCAATCGTCGCCACAGTCAGACATGAATTAGCTCACCAACGCCGCGCGCACCAGGTATTTCTGCCGACCGGCCCGCTGGCTTTTTTGCCGCTGAGTAATGCGGCCAGCAGCCAGCAGCACAGCTCCATCGTCTGGTCGGTCAAAACGGATCGGGTGGCCGAGCTATTGGCCTTGACGGACGACGACTTCGCCCATTCACTGGCACAGGCCTTTGAGCACCGCTTGGGAGGTATCGAGCGGCTGAGCGAGCGGCAATCCTTTCCATTATCGGCCCAGCAGGCGAAGACTTACTTTAAGCAACGGGTGGTGACTTTGGGAGACAGCGCGCACTCCATTCATCCGCTAGCGGGTCTAGGTGCGAACTTGGGGTTTCTAGATGCCGCGACACTGGCCGAGACTTGGCAGCGGGCACGCCAACAGGGCATGGATCTGGGTCATCCTTTTGTTTTACGACGTTTTCAGCGCCAGCGCCAGGGCCATAATCTGGCTGTAGCTGGAGTCATGGAAGGCCTCAAGCGGCTGTTCGATAGCCAAGCGGCCGTTCCGGTTGTTCTGCGCAATAGCGCGCTACAGTTACTCAATGTCAGCCCTCTAGCCAAACGCCCGTTGATCCTCGCCGCACTCGGCCAGATCGGGCCCGGACTGCCGCAGTTATGCCGTTGAGCATAACTACTTAGGGTCGGCGGTCGCAAAACCTTGCTGGCGCCAAGCTTCGTAGACAATAACGGCAACCGTGTTGGAGAGATTCAAGCTGCGACTGGCTGCCAGCATTGGCAAGCGCAGTACCTGATGCTCCGGCAATGCAGCTCGAACAGCTACAGGTAAGCCGCGCGTCTCCGGCCCAAAGAGCAGATAATCGCCCGCTTCGAAGCAAGTCTCGGTGTAGGCTGCAACACCTTTGGTGGACAGGGCATAGAGCCGTTGCGGTTTGGCCTCGGCCAAAAATGTTGGGTAATCCGGCCAGACTCGAATCGAGGCGAATTCGTGATAATCGAGACCGGCTCGACGTAAGGCTTTTTCATCCATCGAAAAGCCCAACGGTTCAATCAGGTGCAATTGACAACCTGTATTGGCACACAAACGGATAATATTCCCGGTATTGGGTGGTATTTCCGGTTCAAACAGGACTATATTAAACACCGGCATCTCCTTTTTTGGTCAGCCCCAGGTTGGTCAGCCCCACGCCGCATCGTAGTCGATTTGCCCCGAAACACAAGGCAGATTGTGAGCCTGTGCACGGAAGTAGGGCTAACGGGGACGGGGTCATTGGGCAAAATATGAATATTGGCTTCACTATATCATCCAAATGACCTAATCTAGGCCAGTCAGGCTTGGGAACCTTCCCAAAATGGCGAAATTAAGTCATTTAGCAGCAATTTCGGCTAGATGTCTTTACTGCTATGCTCACACAAAATTGACTGGGTCCTGAATGTCCACAAGCATCACACACCTGCATAAAACCCAACAGTGGCTCTATTTGGCGCCTGGCGGAATAACGATATTCGAAACGGGTAAAGCCAAAGATGGCCGCCCCTATCTTACGGTCAAAGCCAGCAAGGCCAGCTCTGGGTCGTTTGACCAGAGCGCCGAACATGCCCAATGGATCAAAAAAATAGTGACCGGTAAGCTCAACATACTACTCGGAGATGGCCTGTATCAGGTCTTGCTGTCCGATGTGCCCGATGTGCCCGAAGCCGAAATGGATGCGGCCATTGAGCTAAAAGCCGCGGATTTACTGAGCTATGATCTCGACGCTGCCACCCTAGACACCCTCCACCTACCCAAGGAAGCCTATCGTGGGCGCATCCGCATGGCCTTTATTATTGCCGCGAGAAAGGAGCCATTACGCTCGTGGCTCGTGGCGTTGATTCGCTTGGGTATCCGGGTTGATATCATTGATGTCGAAGCCACCCAATTACGCAATCTGGCTCTGATGAAGCGAAAGTTCAATGAATCGGGAATTTTGCACTTGCAACGCAATAATAGCCGCCTAGCGCTCAATTACGGTCAGGAAATGGTCTTGTGGCGGACTTTCGACATCGGCCTGTCGAGTTTAGTGAGCGAAACCACGGTGCACGACGGTGACTTGGAGGTGACCGTGACTGAGGACACCCAAGCGATCATTCAGCTCGAAACGCTGGCGCTCGAAATACGCCGTTCACTGGACTATTACGAGTCTCAACTGGGTCTAGGAGCGATAGCCGAGATTCAATTTCTCTGCGACGCCCAATATCAACAACTGGCCGAGCAATTGGCCGCTAAGCTCGGTGTACGCTTCGTACAGCTTGACCCAAATGGCTTTATGCGCATCCAAGTCAATGACCCAAGCGATGACCCCGTAGCCTACTATGGTCTGGTCGGTTCTATCTACCGTGAGGTCGCCCAATGACCCGTCAAGTTAATTTACTGCGCGCCGGTCTACTGCCGGGTTTTGGTCCGGTCCAGTTACCGAGCTTTATAGTCGGTGTGGTCATTTCGCTGACTGTGGCAGCCGTCTGGATCACCTCATCCGTACTCACGCGTCAAGCCTTTCTGGCCGAGGAATTGCAGTGGCGTGCCACCGAGAGCAGCAGCTTGGAACAGCTCAATCAGTTTCGCCAGCAGTACCCAGAAATCAATAACGAAAGTCAGTTGACGGGCGTCAATCTGCAATTGGCTGGCGAACTGCAGACGGCCCGAGAAACTTACCGCGGCTTGGCCAACCAGGTTGAGAATGCCATTGAAGGCTTTCACACGCCTCTGATACAGCTAGCCGAGCACGACCTAGAAGGGCTTTGGCTCGACTCAATCGCGCTCAAAGATGGTCAACGCTTTTTCAGTCTGGACGGTTTTGTGCGCAACCCTGAACTCATACCCCAGTACCTCAAAGAGCTCGGGCAGTCGAGCTTCGGCGGCATCAGTATCGATCAGCTGACGGTGGCCAAGTCAAGCGATCAAGCCAACTTATGGCGTTTCACTCTGTCCAATCAGCGGACCGTTATTTTACAGGAGCAACCCTGATGTTGAGCCAACAAACCTATGCGCTGCGCTTGCTCATCGGCCGTCGATCGATGCGCGAACGGGTGCTGATATTGTTATTAATCTGTACTGGGTTACTGATGCTTACGCTGGGCGGACTGGTCGCGACCGGCCTAGACAAGCACAGTGCCGTAGTTCAGCGAATCGCCGGAATCAAAACCAATGTTAACCTCTATCAAAGCACGCTAGCCGGGCTCAAAGTGGCGCGCAACAACCCCAAAATCATTGCCTTAAAAAACAGCAATACAAATTTGCAGGCGCAGCTGGACAAGTTGCAAGAGGGCATCGCGCAGATCGATGAAGCCCTGATGTCGCCCGATCGAATGATCGACCTGTTGAAAGAACTGCTCAACAAAGACAGTCAACTCGCATTAGTCAGCTTCAACGTAGAGCCGGTGACGGTGATCGAATCTGACCTGGATGGTTCCAGCCTGTTCTATCAACACGGGCTCAATATTCAACTGGAAGGTGATTTTAAAGCCCTAACCGCCTACCTAGCGGAAATAGAAGCTTTGCCGGAACAGCTATTCTGGGATGAATTAACGATTCAGACGGAGTCATTCCCGCTCATGCGCATCGAATTGACCGTCCATACCCTGAGTCAAAACAAGGACTGGCTAAATGTGTAGACTCGCTCATTACCTCTTTGCAACCCTTCTGGTCGTGCCGCTGATCGCCACTGCTAATCCCATGCGCCCGGACACAGAACGGGCACAAGCCAGCTCAGTGCCCAGTAAGACGATCCGTGCCGCCGTGCGTTTGCCCCGGTTAACCGCGATTGTCGTCATCGGCGACTTGCGGCGGGCAATTTTTTCAGGCGACCGGGAACAGCAAGTCGGCGATCGGATCGACGGTTTCACTCTAGTTGCAATCAACTCAACCCGCGTGCTGTTAAAACGGGGCGGTCAAACCACCCAATTAACCCTACAATCGACCGGTGAAATGCTTATTGCACCGGCACAAGAGGATTAACACCTTGAACAATCGTAATATCTGGGCATGGCTGACCATGAGCGCAATAAGCCTGAGTAGTTGTGCCCATCAATCGGCCAAGGTGAACCTGACACCACTCGACTTCGGCGCCGAGTTGGCAGCAGATCGTGCTGCCACTGCCACAGCAGGCGAGGCGGTCGATCCAGTGCTGTCACCGAGCGCCCTCACCCAAGACTTACTGTCCTTTGCGGCGGCGCCTAAGAGTGATCATCGGATTGATATTGAGGCGATCAACCGCCCAGCAGCCTTGTTTTTTGCCGACCTCGGCCGCAGCCAAGAGATCAACATAGTGGTCGATCCTCTGGTCGTTGGCAGCATTAGCCTGTCCATCCGCAACGTCACCCTAGCCCAAGTGATTGCCGCCCTGAGGGATATCTATGGGTATGAATTTGAAAGCACCAGTTACGGCTATCGTGTTACGCCCAATCAGGTGTCTACGCGTATCTATCGGCTAAATTATTTAAACATCGAACGCACCGGAAATTCCAAAACCACAGTCGGCGGCGACGATAGCAACACCGTCACCACTGCCTTTGCCGCCAATGTCGGTGGCACTGACGGAAGCTTTTGGGACGGAATCAAACGCTCTGTTCTCGGTTTTATCCAATCCGGCGACAGTGATGCCGTAGTGATCAATCCGCAAACTGGACTGCTAGTAATCACCGCGTCCAGCACCGAACACGGCGACATCACTCGTTTTCTGGCCGATGCCGAATTAATCCTGCAGAAGCAGGTTATTATTGAGGCAAAAATCGTCGAGGTAATACTCGATCAGAACTTCCGCTCGGGCATCGATTGGTCGTTCTTCAATGGTGGCGATGGGTCCGAGTCCGGCTTTTCGGGCGATGCGTTGACCGGTGTCGGCGGCGTAGGCGGGATATTCAATCTCAGCCTGCAGCTCGATAACTTTTCCTCCATGCTCGAGTTACTCGATCATCAAGGCGATGTCCAGGTGCTGTCCAGTCCACGAGTGTCGACGGTCAACAACCAGAAGGCGGTGATCAAGGTCGGCACAGACGAATTTTTTGCTATCGTGACCAATGTTGCCACTGGAGAAGAAGGTACGGTCACCCCAGCAGTGGAACTACAACAATTTTTCTCAGGTATCGCACTCGATGTTACCCCACAGATCGCGGCCGACAATTCAGTCACGCTGCATGTCCGGCCTACCGTTACTGAAGTCGTGGAGCGCATCAAGGAAATCAGCCTGGGCAGCGAAGTCTATTCCCTGCCCGTGGCCTACTCCAACATTCGCGAATCCGACAGCATCATCCGGGCAAACAGCGGACAAATTATCGTGATTGGCGGTTTGCTGCAGCGTAAGCAAGATTTAGGTTCCACCGGTCTGCCTTGGTTAAGTAATATTCCCGGCCTGGGTTGGTTTTTCAACCAAGAGCGCAGGACCCAGCAGAAGAGCGAATTGGTGATATTGCTCAAACCAACGGTCTACGACCAGGACACCGGTATGGATGATATGGACAAGGTTTTGGATCGACTTAATTAACTATGTATGAATCTTTCTTTGGCTTGTCTAAAAAACCTTTTTCCTTAACACCGGACACTGGTTTGTTTGTCAACCTGCCCGATCATGAACGCTGTTTTGCGCTCATGATTCACGTTTTGGAAAGCGGCGAGGGTTTCCTGAAAGTGGTCGGTGAAGCCGGCACCGGCAAAACCATTATGTGCCGAAAGCTGTTACGCTTTCTGTCAACCGATCAGGCCTCAGCTTATAGTACCGTGTACATACCCAACCCGATGCTATCGCCGGTAGCCTTGTATCGTGCGGTCGGCCAAGAATTAGGCTTGGTCGCCGACGAGCAGAGTGACAATGGTGCACGACTCGGCGATATTACCGAGAAAATTCTTGCCTTGGCAGAATTGGATAGAAGCGTGGTGATTGTCATTGATGAATCGCAGTCCCTGCCGCCACAAACTCTGGAAGCCTTGCGCCTGATCACAAATTTGGAAACGGAAGAGCGGAAGCTGGTGCAGATTATCCTTTTTGGCCAAACCGAATTGGATACCCTACTCAATCAAGATCGCTTCCGACAGCTACGCCAACGCATTACCTTTGCGCATTATTTGCAGCCCCTCTCGACCCTAGAGACCAGCCAATATATTGCCTTTCGACTCAGTCAATGCGGTTACAACGGCCCTCAGTTGTTCAGCAACAAGGCCATCGATCTGTTATTTCGCCATGCCCGGGGGACACCTCGGATGATTAATGTCATCGCCCATAAGGCGCTCATGGCAGCCTTTGGCGGCAAGAGTACTCTGGTGCTGCCGGCCCATGTGCAACGGGCTATCAACGGCGACAACCGGCCACCGATCCTCAAACAGGCGCCCTGGTTGATCCTGGTTGCGGCGCTGCTATTTGCCGCCGCCGTTTACTGGAGATTACAGTGAGCCTTATTCACGAGGCGCTGCGCCAAGCCGAGCGCGCCCCAGTCACGGGCACCCAGAATAGCTATAACCCCCTGTCGGCACCATTGTCACAGGCTAATGCCGCACGATCACCCTTAGTGATCCTGGGTGGCCTATTGGTTTGTGCCGCCATCGCGTTCGTCGTTTGGCCGCTGCCTGAGTCGGATTCGGCCCTAGCCAAACCGATCACGCAGGAACTCAAAACATCAGCGATTGCGCTCGGCGAAAATGTGGTTACCACTCCGGTTGCGGTAAAAACCTCCACCGCGGCTCTCCGGCTAGACCCCGCAGCTCAGGCCGTGCCGGCGAGCTCGTTTGGGGAGTTCGGCAGCTCGGCAGCGATGGCTGATCCAGCACTGAACGCGGCTCCGGCACCAGCCATACAATCCCGAGCCAGTGTAATTCAAGACAGTAAAAGTCTATGGCAACAACAGGTAGAACAAGCCGTTGCCACAGGCGACATGGAGCAAGCTGAGGTCGTGTTAAAGCAATGGCTTGGTGCCGCGCCCAATGACCCGGTACCGCGCGGCTGGCTGGCGCGAATCTATATGGGCAAGGGCCTCTATCTCGCTGCCGAACCGCTGTTAAACAACCCGGTTGACACAGAAAGCCAAGCGCTGCTAGGTCTAGTCTATGAACGTACCGACCGCCCGCGATTGGCGGCGGAGCTGTTCGAACAACTGTATCGACTCAATCCAAAACACGGTCGTTGGCTCCTGTTTTGGGCCATTAACAGCGAAAACAGCGGTCAACTGGCGAAATCCCGGACCTTGTACCAGACTTACCTCACGCTTTTTGGGTCGGAGGATGAAGCCTTGACACGGTTTAGCCAGCAACGTTTAACATCGATCGGGACATTGTAATGGATGCTGCCGAGCTCTATGAGTCGTTATTAATTCATACCGCGGTGGACCGTGAACGGTTGGATGCGATCTTTATAGCACTGCCGCAGGGTGCAGCTGTGGGCTACTTGCGCGATGAAATCCTCAAGCACGGACTGCTATCCTATGCAGAAGTGATGGGTGTTTTGGTGAACAATATTCTGCTGCCACGCAGTCGCAAGCTGCTCACCACGGTCAAGCAAAAAAGACTGCAACACAGTCACTTTAAACCCAAAAGCCATAACCAAAAGTTTTACCTCAGGGACATGGAAATTCTCGACCCGATGGCTTCCCTGGCAGCAGGTTCTTTGGCGGTTGCCATACCGATGCTGGACAGAGCGCAGTGTTCGTTTCAGTCCTCAGATGAAAAACAGGCGGTACTGCTCGCCCTTGACCTGGCCGACGAAGGTGAACTCAACGAAACCGAAGTTGTCCTATTAGAAACCTTGGATACCTTTAGCGACTCCGAAGCCGCCATTCAGGTACTCTGCTGGCTGTATCTGTGTTGCGATTTACCGCAACAGACCGAATATTGGGCGATGAGTTTCCTGGCCAAACATCGCGCCGGCTCGCTGACCCTAGAACTGCTGAGCCTGGCCCAACAGGTACAAAATAAACACCTATTAGCAACAGCATATTACCAGAAACTATTGCGTGCAGCGCGTGTCCGCTCACAGTGGTATCTGTTACTGGCCTATTCGCAGGAACAATCCCACTGCCCAACTGAAGCGCTAGAGAATTATAAAATTTACAGCACCATCGGCCTGGATGAATCGTTCAGGGCCTTCGCCGCCACGCACTCCAAAGGGTTAACAACAAGATGAGCACTCAATCACCCGCTCCGGCTTCTGCCCGAGCTAAGATTCGCCTCGGCGATCTACTCGTTGAGGCGGGTGCGATCACCGCCGGACAACTGGGCTTGGCACTGCAGGAACAAAAAGTATCTGGCAAAAAAATTGGTCGGGTTATGCTCGACATGGGTCTGATTCAGGAACAGCAGTTGTTGTTGACCCTGTCAAAGCATCTTAAGATTCCCTTTGTTGAATTGCGCCAATTTCAACTTAGCAGTAATTTGATGCTCGAGCTCGATGAGTCCAAAGCACGCCGCTTTCGCTGTTTGATTTTAGCCGAACATAAGGACGGCCTGTTATTGGCTATGACCGACCCGCTCGATCTTATGGCCATGGACGCAGTGGAAAAGGCGGTTAAAAAGACTGTCTACCCGGCTATTGTGCGCGAAACAGAATTATTGGCCACGCTGGACATAGTCTACCGCAACACCAGCGCAATCGAATCCCTCGCCGGAGAGCTCGACAGCGAATTATCGACCTCAGACTTCGATCTGGCCGGTTTAGCCGGTGACAGTGATCTGCAGGATGCACCGGTCGTGCGTCTCCTGGAGTCGGTGTTAGAAGACGCGGTGACCATCAATGCCTCTGATATTCATATCGAACCGGATGAAACGGTTTTCCGGATTCGGATGCGGGTCGATGGTGTCTTGCAAGAACAGGTCATCAAAGAAAAGCGGGTGGCGTCGGCGCTGGTCATGCGCTTAAAAATCATGTCCAGTTTGGATATTTCCGAACGCCGCCTGCCCCAAGACGGCCGCTTCAATGTCCGGGTCCGGGATCGCTCAGTCGACATTCGGATCTCGACCATGCCGGTACAGTACGGCGAATCCGTGGTCATGCGTCTGCTCGATCAATCGACCGGGATTATGAGTCTGAAGGAGCTCGGCATGCCCGCGGAGATTCGCCAGCGTTTTGAAATGATGATTGAGCGACCCCACGGATTGATTCTGGTTACAGGCCCAACCGGAAGTGGCAAGACCACCACCCTCTATTCGGCACTGTCGACCTTGAATACCCCCAGTCGGAAGATCATCACGGCAGAGGATCCAATCGAATATCGACTCAGTCGAGTCAATCAGGTGCAGGTCAATACTAAGATCGATCTGAGCTTTGCCCGTATCCTGCGCACGGCACTGCGCCAAGATCCCGATATCGTCTTAATCGGAGAAATGCGTGACCAAGAAACCGTCGCCATCGGCGTTCGCGCGGCGATGACTGGCCACTTGGTAATGAGCACCCTACACACCAATGACGCCATCTCCAGTGCCATTCGGCTGGCTGACATGGGCGTCCAGGCCTATATGGTGGCAACTGCCCTGCGCGGTATTCTGGCACAACGCCTATTGCGTAAAATATGCTTGGAGTGCCGGGTGCCGCACCAGCCCGATACACGTCAAAAGCTGTGGCTGCAAAATATGTTCGGGGGCAAGTTTACCAACGTCAAATTCTTTAAAGGAGAGGGTTGCTACCACTGCAAAAACACCGGCTATTTGGGCCGGATCGGAGTCTATGAGTGGCTCGAATTGGATGATGACCTGTTGGTTGCCCTGCGCGATCAGAATCACAATGCCTTCATCGATGCGGCCAAGGCCAACCCGCTCTTCAAGACGATGGAGGAGTTCGCGTTGGAATATGCCCAGGCGGGGATTACCCATTTAGATGAGGTATTCCGTATTTCAGTCGACCTCGATGACTTCCACGACGATATCCCCATTATCACTGCGACTCATCCAGGAGGTCAGCTAGATGACTAAGTACCATTATTTGCATGTGCATTGTTTGCATGTGCATTGTTTGGATGTGCATTGTTTGGATATGCATTGTTTGGACACCCCCGATGGCGGCGAAAACATAACGATGGCTGTTGTTGTGGGCGAGTGTGGAGATCAAAGCAATGGCTGAGTTCTACTATCAAGGCCGAGACAATGAGGGGACATCCGTCGACGGTGTCCTGAACGGTGATTCCCGCTCCACCGTGTTGGCCCAATTGAGACGCCAAAACGTTATTGCCACCCGGGTCGAGCTGGCTACCAGTCAGCAAAAAAACGGCACCATGACGTTGGCTAAACTTTGGCAGCGCTGGTTGAAGCTGTTTCAACCGACCACAGTATCGATCGATGAACTCATTATGTTCAGTCGGCAGATGTACGCCTTAGCACGCTCTGGCATTCCAATAATCCGAGCCATTAGTGGTCTGGCTGATGCAACACGCTCGCCAGTACTAGCCTTTGTGCTGCGCGATATTACCCGCAATCTGACCCAAGGCACGACAATGTCGAATGCCTTTCGCGCTCATCCGGCGGTGTTCGGTGAGCTTTTCGTGTCGATGATTCGCATGGGCGAAACGACCGGTCGAATCGACACAGCCTTTAAGCAGCTCATCGACCATCTGGAGTTGGAAAAGGACACCCGTAAAAAAATTGTCGCTGCAACCCGGTATCCGATGATTGTGACTATCTTTATCACGCTCGCGCTGTTCATCATCAATATTTTTGTGGTGCCACAATTTGCGAATATTTTTAGCAAACTGGGCGCCGACCTACCGGCCCCGACCCTGCTGTTAATCGCCACTTCCGACTTTATGATCGCTTATTGGTGGGCCATCTTGATCGTCATGGCCGGCAGTATCGTGGGCTTTATGCGCTGGAAAAAAACCCCAGCCGGTCACCTGACTTGGGATCGCATAGTGCTCAAGGTCCCTATCCTAGGTGGTATTTTCGAGCGTATGGCCCTGGGTCGCTTCGCTCGGCCCTTCGCAATGATGCTTGAAGCGGGCGTACCCTTGTTACAGGCGCTCTCGGTTACCGCCCGTACCGTGGGCAACGTACACATAGGCAAGGGCATCGACGGCATGCAGAATGGCATTGAACGGGGTGAGTCGTTGTTTGTCACTGCATCGCAAAGCGGTATGTTCAATCCACTGATTCTGCAGATGATTGCCGTTGGCGAAGAAACCGGTAATGTGTCAGACCTGCTGGTAGACATTGCTGACTTCTACGACCAAGAAGTGGACTACGATTTAAAACGCCTGGCCGAATCGATCGAACCGCTGTTATTGATGTTTATGGGCGGTATGGTGTTAGTTTTAGCCCTAGGCGTCTTTTTACCCATGTGGGAGCTGGGTTCTGCGGTCAATTAGGGCTCGCCATCGGACTGCGCAGTGCGCACAAAAGCAAGCTAGATGGACATAATTCAGCCCTTAGGAGCTAAACGATGGCAGCAAAAACCGTGTCTTTGGTTCTCGGTAGCGGCGGTGCCCGCGGCATGGCCCATATCGGTGTCATTCGTTGCTTGGAAGATAAAGGGTACCAAATTGACACAATCGCTGGCGCCAGTATTGGCGCCCTGATCGGGGGCTTCTACGCTGCGGGCCAACTTGACCGCCTACAGAGCTGGGTTTGCGCACTCGAACGTAAGGACGTCTTGAAACTACTCGATCTGAGCTTCACTGGCGGCGGATTTTTTAAAGGTGTCAAGCTGATGGATGCCCTCAGTTCGCTGGTCAAAGATCAAGTGATTGAGGACCTAGCGATTAACTTAACCGTTGTGGCGGTCGATTTAGACCGGCAGAAGGAGGTATGGTTTACCGACGGCAGTCTGTTCGAGGCGATTCGGGGCTCTATTGCCATCCCGTCGGTATTTAAACCCCATGATTATCGGGGTATGTTGCTGGTCGACGGCGGGGTGTTGAACCCAGTGCCGGTATCGGCTGCTATGCAGCGGGTCACCGATCTAACCATCGCGGTTAATCTCAATGCCAAACGGACTCCATTTAACCTAGCCAGCCTCTCACATGAACAGCATATCGCCATGGACCAGGTGACTCAGCGAGGCGTACAGCGGGCCATTGGCCGGTTTATTGACCGTTGGAAAAACGAGGACACGAACGAACCTACGATTCGGAGGGCGAGCGAATACAGTACACTGGAGTTACTCAACCGCAGTATCGAAACAATGCAAAATACCATTGCTCAGATGAAACTGGCGGCCAATATACCCGACATCCTAGTCGAGGTACCCTACGATTGCGGCGGCCTATTCGATTACCATCTAGCCGATAAGAATATCGAGCGCGGCTATGACCTGTGCCTGGACGCCCTAAAGCGCTATGAAGCCCAAGGTGGTGGCGATCCCGCGATGGGCATCATGACCCCACCGCTAATGCCTATCGACCAGGAGCACGAATAACTGCCGACCAGGAGCACGAATAGCTGCCGGTCCGGAGCACCAATAACTGCCGATAAGGACCGCTAAGACTCAGTCCGGTCCGCTAGCGCCCGTCAGCATCCCAACTAAAGGTCGCCGCGCCCAGCGCGAGGAACACCACTGCCATTAGCGCCAAGATGGCCAAATGATCGCTGATGGCCATAAAACCGGCTCCTTCCAACATGATGGCCCGCATTGCCTGGACCAGGTGCGTCAGAGGCATCAGCTGCGAAATCTGCTGTACCAGATGTGGCGCTCCTTCTAGTGAAAACCAGACTTCGGACAAACCGAGCATCGGCCAGGTGGTCATGTTCAATAGACCGCCAGTGAATTCTTCGCTGCGCAAGCGCGCAGCGACCAGCAAGCCCAGACTGACCAGCGCCAGGGCACCTATTAACATGGTCAACACCAACCAGCCCAGACGGCCCAGCATGAGCGTCGAGAGCAACAAACGGGCACCCAAGAAGAGCACCAGACCGACGATTACCACCATCAGAATACGCGACAGCAGTTGACCGAAGATAAATTCTAACGCGGTCAATGGCGTTGCGTTCAATCGTTTGAGGACACCGTTTTTGCGGTAGCGGACGATCGCGTAACCAACCCCAAAGAGCGCACTAAACATGATATTCATGCCAATAATACCGGGCAAGACCCAGTCGACATAGCGAATGGCGTCGCCGCGGATTACCCGTCGCTGGAAATTCGGGTCCTTCACTGCCAGCAGTTGCTCAGCCATGTAGCCCTTGCGACTCTCCTCATTAACCCAGTATTTCGCCCGATCGATATCGATCACCAGATCGATCTGGTGACGGGCCAGCGGCGCCAAACCGGTATCCAGATCGTCATAGGGAATAAACTGAATGTGTTTGACGGCCATAAAAACCGGACGGCTGATATAGCCATCCTGCACCGACAAGACACCAACTTTATACATCGGTTGTGCTTGGCTAAAAATATAATAGAAGCCGAGCAGCAATAGAAACGGGAACAATATATTCCAGGTCAGGGTGCTGCGATCGCGAAAAAACTCGCTATTTCGGGCCCGAAAAACGGCCAGCATACGTTTCATACCGCCTATCCCCGCAGCGCATGGCCGGTTAGTTTAAGGAACAGATCGTCTAGGTTGGCACTCTTGATCTGCATACCGGCCAAGGGAATGCCCTGGGCCATCAATTTTTGCAGCGTGTTATCGACCTGTTCGGTGCGTATTTCGATCCGGTCATGGCACGCCACAAAGGGCATATCGACGGTGTGGCCGGCCAGATTTGCAATGGGGATTTGTACCAACACCCCGGCAAAGTGTTCCGCCAACAGGTCACCGGGTGCCCCGCGGGCGACAATTTTACCCTGATCAAGTATCGCGATGTCATCGCACAAGGTCTGCGCCTCGTCCATATAGTGGGTGGTAAGGACAATGGTTTTACCCTGCGCTTTAATGGTTCCAATCAGGTCCCAAAAATTGTGTCGGGCCTGAGGGTCCAGGCCGGTGGTCGGTTCATCGAGAAACACCAGATCGGGATCGTTGATCAAGGCCAGCGCCAGTAACATCCGTTGGCGCTGGCCGCCCGATAGTTTACGCACATCCTGGCGGATAAACTCGCCGAGTGAGCACAGCGCGACTAATTCGCTGATCGGCGTCGGCTGCTCATATAAGGACGCGAACAGCCGCAGTGTTTCGGTCACGGTCAGATAGTCTGGCAAGGCGGTATGCTGGAACTGGATACCGACTCTACGGTAAAGGGCTTTACTAGCCGGTTGACCAAACAGACTGATATGGCCCGAAGTCGGCTTAAGGATGCCCTCGAGCATCTCGATCGTCGTGGTTTTTCCGGCCCCGTTTGGACCCAACAGGCCAAAACAACAGCCTTCGGGGACGCTAAGGCTGATGCTGTCAACCGCCGTCAGGGCGCCGTATTTTTTCACCAAGGCCCGCACCGCAATCACCTCGCCCATCCAATCACCCCGAACATCCAATCACCTCGACCATCCACTAATCCCGAACATCCAATAATCCCGAACATCCAATAACCCCGAACATCCAATAACCCCGCACATCCAATAACCCCGAACATCCAATAACCTCGAACATCGTTACCTTTGTCCTGTTGCCGTGTCTGAAGAGCAAAAGTCACAGGCTAACCAAGCCAGACGCAACTTACCAGCCTCTTCACCCGTTACTGACCCAATAAAGCAATGGTAGGCGCAAAGGGGTCCCGGTAACGCCGAAATGGTCCGGGTACTAAGCTGAGACAGTTGCGCCGCAGACCCGCCGCTGTGATATACTTGAACCCTTAATGGTGCCTTTTCGACACCGGCAATATCAACATAGGTCTCGGTTTATTTTGGAAAAAATGCTTCTGGTGTCCCCTGTTCTGGCGCAAACTCTCGGGTTAGAAGAGGCGCTATTAGTGCAACTGTTGTTTGATATGCAGCAGCTGCAAGGCAGTACCGAAGTGACGTTTAGCAGCCAACAGCAGCAAACTCTACTGCCCTTCTGGACGCTCAGCCAGTTTGGCTTGGTACTGAAACGCCTAAAGGCGCTTGGTATTGTCCAGGTCAGGGGAGAGCAGCCTTGGGCGATAGCGTGCGACGCCAGTCTGCTCGACAGCGCCGCCGACCTCCCGGTTGAGCCGCAAGCTGAGGCCGCGCAGCTGCGCCAACCAAGCCGGACTGAAATGCCGACCCAAACGGTACCGCTCTATGCCATGAGCGCGCCGATCAATGAGACCCGCCAACGCAATCAATTCGATGAAGAGCTGGCCTATCTGAAAACCGACAAACCGGTGATACCCGCCGGCCGAGGCCGCAAGTCTAAGCTGACGCAGGATTGGGAGCCGAGTGACAGTTTCCCTAAGCTACTAGCCTTCCATGATATCCCACTGGAATTTGCCCTTTCCGAACTGGCCAAATTCCGGCAGTATTACAGTGCCACCGACCGTACGGAAATCAGTTGGGATGTTCGCTTCCTAAATTGGGTACAACGATCCTGGCACGACTCACTCAATTCCAAGGGTAGACATGACCGACAAAAAACGACAAATGGTGAGTCTGCAGAGCCTGCTCGAGACAAGCGCGCCCAGGTCCGCGACGCCCTCCGAAATATCCGGGATACTGACTGGTAAACGGCCCACCATTGATCACGACACCAAGGTCTTGATCAACATGATTTTTGCCCGCTTCCATCATATCTATACCCATCGCTTCGAAAGCGCCTATCGGGACGAAACCACCCTGAACCAAGCCAAGCGAGAGTGGGCTATAACATTACTGGGCACCTCCGCCAATCTAATCGAGTTCGCCCTGGAACGGTGCAAGCGGGAGCACGCCTGGCCACCGACTATCGCCGAATTTTTAAAACTGCTCCAGCCAGCACCGGAAACGCTTGGCCTACCCTCCCTTGACAGCGCTTATCTGGAGGCCTGTCGCTACAGTCACGATCCCTCCAGTCATCACTGGAGCCATCTCTGCGTGCAACTGGCCGCGCAACAGGTCGGCTATTTTCGGCTGCGCTCGGAACCAGAGCGCACGACGCGACCAATCTTTGCCAGCCAATATCAGAAGTTGATAGCACGCCTAGTCCAGGGTGAGAGTTTGGAATTAAAGGCGGTGGCGAGCTTACCGCAACCGGAATTCGATGCCGAGGACCGCTTACTGGCGCAACTCACTGCGTTGGCTGTGCCGGCCGCTCAGGCCCAGCTGATTGTTTATTACTTGGCTAAACCGGCCGACAGCCAGGTTAGACAACGCTATCGGGCCCGGGCCGAGAAGCACTTGACCGAACTCGATATACTGCTTGAATTACCCCAATAAAACTTAGAGGCTCAGCCCTATGCTCCGTCATGTACTGCTGTTAAAATTTACACCCTCGGCCACGACGGCCGATCTGATCGTCCTGCGCCGAGCATTCGAGGCGCTACCGGGCCAGATTGCCGGTTGCCTGAGCGTTGAGTGGGGCGACAATGTCAGCCCGGAACAGTTAAATAAGGGATTTTCGAGCGCAGTTTTGATGAACTTCGTGAACGCGGCAGCACGCGATGCCTATCTACCGCATCCCGATCATGAAGCCCTGAAAGTAATACTAGTACCGTTATTGGACGATATAGTGGTACTGGACTACCAGATCCCGGACTAAGGCAACACCACCTCAGATAAGAACCGAGCACTGACATAGCCAGTTTCACCTTCGACCTTGACCGCCATCCAGAGCCCGCCCGCTTGACCCGGATAGGCCCAGACGCGTGCGCCGATGGCCAATTTAATGAGTACATCACTATCGACCAAGGGTTCGCGCCGGACATTTAGGATCGACGCCGTGACTTCCATTAACACTCGAGCGCCCAACCAATCGGCGGCAGGGGTCGGCTCAGTGCGCTGACGGACCAATGTCGCGTCATCAACGGTGCTTTCGGGGACCGGTACCACTGCCTCAATCGGCGCGGCTATAGGCAGATCTTCAACTGCAGGTATCTCGTCAATGATAGGAATCTCGTCAATGATAGGAATGACCGCCACACCTGCCGTCACGGGCTTCGCGATGACTATAACCGGGGCTAGAGATTCAATGACCGGGGCTATAGATTCGGTGACCGGGGCTAGAGGTTCGACGACCGGATTCACTGCCGCTAGTGCCGATTGCTCGTTGTCCGACTGCGCTGCCATAGCCGTCTCTGGGGCAGCAGAGGAAAGCGTTTCCACCGGCCTATCAATCAACAGACCATCGTGCGACAGGATGGGGACCTTTAGTCGACCGAGTTGCAAGGGTCCGAAAACCAGACCGCCAACCAAGACCGCGCCAAATACCGAACCGGCGATAAAACCATAGAGACTGCCGTAACCTTTTTCGCTCTGCTTTTGCACTGGAAAGGACGTGCGTCGGGGCGCGGACAGCTGGCCAGAGAGCCGCCACTCGACCCGATCGAGATAACGGGGGTTAGCCGGCAACAGAGGTGCCCGATTACGGTCCGGGTCATTCACGGTGTATTCACTATCAACATCGACACCGATGGCCAATTGCCGACTTTCCTCAACGTCGAGCAACTGACCCAGGATCCGCAAAGCCAGCGGGACATGAGCGGGTAATTCATGGTCGACCAGCAGTAAACGCCAGCAGGTCTCCACTAAAAAAGGAATTTTTTGTTCGGCCAGAGTGTCCGCTATCCACTTCAGGGCTTCTACATGTCCTTCGACATCCTGCTGTTCAAGAAACTGCGCCCAGCGCGATGACAGATCCGTATCGGCATAGGGCAGGGCCGACTGCAGGGTTCGATCGATCTCCATGCTACTCGCGGGATAAACATAGGCCAACCAATGCAGCGCGAGGTGAACCGCCGCCTGAGTTGGATCAGGATGCATCAACCAAAAAGCGGCTGTCGGTATATCGAGTGGCTTGTCGTTTGTCATTGTCATTTTTTACTGGGCCCTAGCTGGGTCTGCCTGGTCGTAGATCAGTATGCACCATCCTAACACCTTAATACTGCTTCTGAACATATATTGCACAACCGCTCAATTGATGCCCAACGGTCTAATATAGCATTGGCATGGACATTAACCAGATTTTTCCTTTTACCCGTGCCTCTTCGGTAGCAGGCCCACCGATTGCCGCCCAGCAACCTTCGCTGGCGGAATCGGACTGGTTATGGGCAGTCTGCTCAAGCAGCAAAGCTAGATTTTATAACGTTCTGGCAGAGGTAACCCGGCTACACCGGAGTCAACTGCGGCTCGGGCCACCGCGCCGGCCACGCTGACCAACAGACGCGGGTCCAACGGCTTGGGAATAATGTACTGCTGGCCGAATACGAACGCCTCACCACCGTATGCATCAACCACTTCTTGCAATACCGGCTCCTTGGCCAGGTCACGCAGGGCATAGGCCGCAGCCAATTTCATCGCCTCATTGATTTTGCTGGCACGGACATCTAAGGCACCCCGGAAGATAAAGGGGAAACCCAAGACATTATTAACCTGGTTCGGATAATCCGAACGACCAGTGGCCATAATCAAATCGCTGCGTTCGCCCAGCGCCAGTTCCGGGGCAATTTCCGGATCTGGATTAGAGCAGGCGAAAATAATGGGCTTCGCCGCCATGGCACGTAGATGCTCGACCGACAGTTGGTTCGGGCCGGACAAGCCCAAAAAGACATCGGCGCCGACTATGGCTTCGGCCAGAGTGCGGGTTTTGGTAACATCATTGGCAAACTCGGCTTTGTATTGGTTGACACCGGCACGGCCATTGTAGATCACACCGGTCCGATCGATCATGACAACATTGTCCTTGTTCATGCCTGCGGCCACCAGCAGGCGGGCGCAAGAAATCGCGGCGGCGCCAGCACCGAGGCAGACCATTTTCGCTGTAGCGATGTCCTTACCCTGAATTTCCAGCGCATTCAACATCCCGGCTACGGTTACGATGGCGGTGCCGTGTTGATCATCGTGCATGATCGGAATATTGCACGACTCAATCAGCCTGCGCTCAATTTCAAAACATTCGGGCGCTTTGATATCCTCCAGATTGATACCACCAAAGGTATCGGCGATCAACTCAACGGTGCGCACGATCTCCTCGATATCGGTGGAATTGATCTCTATATCGACCGAATCAACATCGGCAAAGCGTTTAAATAACAGTGCCTTGCCTTCCATAACCGGCTTACTGGCAAGACTGCCCAGATTGCCTAGGCCTAGAATGGCGCTGCCGTTGGAAATAACGGCAACCAAATTGCCCTTAATGGTATATTTGTAGGCATCATCTGGATTCGCGGCAATGGCGCGGACCGGCTCGGCAACACCGGGGCTGTAGGCTAAGGCTAGATCGCGCGCGGTCTCGGCCGGCGTACTGATTTCGATGCTGAGTTTGCCGGGTTTTGGCTTGGCATGATAATCAAGGGCATTTTGCTTCAGGTTGTCAGACATGAATACTTCCTATTGTTGTTAGTGATTTTGGTGGCGCTAGCATAACGCCGCGCTGCCGCGCACTCAAGCCAAGGATAGCGTCATCTCCAATGCCACAGCTCTCCGGTCAGTGCCACTATCCATGGGCCGATAGCGCGATATCGACCGCTCGCGGGGCGCACAACGGCGCCATAAAAAAAGCCCGGTATCTACCGGGCTTCTTCTAATAATCGGTGTGATGAATCACTTACCGATTTTGCGCGAACCGAAACGAGTGTTGAACTTGTCGATTCGACCACCGATATCAACATTCTTCTGCTTACCCGTGTAGAACGGGTGACAAGCTGAACAGACGTCCAAATGCATGGCACCAACACGGGTTGATTGGGTGGCAATAACATTACCGCAGGAGCAGGTTGCAGTAAGGGCTTCATATTTAGGGTGCATGTTGTCTTGCATAACTAATACCTCAATTTACGCCGCTACCTGGTCATTGCCGGGCACCGCGCTTTGACGGAACATAAACTTTAGGAGCACAATGGCGTTTAGACCTGCCCCCAAAAAGGGAGCGTAATACTACCAGAGTCCAATCATTTGACAAGCCAAATAAAGCTCCCTCCCCATCGAATCCATATTGCAGTGCCTGGGCCATTCAGTGGACCGCTCGGTTATAGCCATCACAGCCCAGTGCCGCTCGGAGTTCGCTGCCTGGTCCCCTTGGGTCGCCGGGTCGTGGTCGGGGTCGTGGTCGGGGTAACGGGCACGCCCGCGGCTGACGCAGCAGACTATCCGCTCGACAAACTCAAGCCGATTAACGCAGTGCTCGACCCGAGCGCTCTGCTGCCAGCCGAGATCCTCGCCCTGGCCCAGTGGCTAGGTCGTTATTACCTGCATGAATTTAGCAGCGGTTTTCTGCTCGCCCTGCCCGCCCTCTTGCGCAAAGGTGAGGCCGCCGATCTGCCGGTTGAAGAATGGGTCACTCTGACCGTCCCCGGTGCCGCCATTGTGCCTGAGCAGCTGAAACGTTCTACTGCTCAGCAGCAGCTGGTTAGCCTGCTCCAGGGCATTTCCACGAGCACCGTGCGGGCCTTACGGGAACGAGGTTTTAGCCGCAGCCAATTGACCAGCCTGGTTAAAAAAGACCTGATCCGTATCCAGATCCAGCAAGATAATCAAGCCATAGACCCAACCGGCAAGCTGTTTGAGCCGCCCCTGGTGCTCAATGACGAACAGCAACAGGCAGTTGACAAGGTCAATCGCGAACCCCATGCGCCCTTTCTGCTTGAGGGGGTCACCGGTAGTGGTAAGACTGAAGTCTATTTACAGGCGATCGAGCGCTGCCTAAGGCAGGGCAAACGCGCGTTGGTGCTGGTGCCGGAAATCGGCCTGACTCCGCAGACGATCCGCCGCTTCCAAAGTCGCTTTCAGGACCGGGTGGTGGCCCTGCATTCCGGCCTCTCCGATGCACAACGCCTGTCTGCCTGGTTACAGGCCCGCCTGGGCCAGGCGGCCATCGTGATTGGCACCCGTTCGGCGGTACTCACTCCAGTGCCCAACCTGGGTCTAATTGTGGTCGATGAAGAACACGACCTGTCTTATAAACAGCAAGACAACCTGCGCTATCAGGCGCGCGATGTCGCGCTAAAGCGGGCTCACGACGCCGGCATTCCAATCATTTTGGGCACGGCAACGCCCTCCTTGGAAAGCCTGCACAACGCCCAGAGCGGCCGTTTCGGGCACCTATTGTTAAACCATCGTGCCGGCGGCATGGCCTTGCCTACGGTGGAAACCATCGATATGCGTAAGCAGCAACACCAAAACGGTCTGTCCGAACGGCTCCTGCTCCGCGTCGCCGATCATCTCGCCGATGGCAACCAAGTCCTGCTGTTTCTCAATCGACGCGGCTACGCGCCATCCTGGTTTTGCGCTGACTGCGGCTGGATGGCTGACTGTGTCTTTTGCGATGCCCACCTGACCCACCATCGCCAAGGCTATAGTAACATCTGCCATCACTGTGGCCATCGCGAGGCGCCGCGCAAAACCTGCCCAACTTGCCAGTCAAACCAGGTGTCGGCCATGGGCACCGGCACCGAACGGGCCGAGGAACTGCTCGGTGAACTCTTTCCCGCGGTGCCGGTGATTCGTTTCGATCGCGATGCCGCCAGCACCCGACATAAGTTTGTCGCTCAACTGGAGCGCACCGACCTGCCCGGCCCGGCGATCATAGTCGGCACCCAAATGCTCGCCAAGGGACACCATTTTGAGCGGGTTACGCTGGTCGGTATTTGGGATATCGACATCGGCCTGTTCAGCGCCGATCTGCGTGCCCGCGAACGCATGGGCCAACTCTTGACCCAGGTGGCCGGTCGGTCCGGACGCGGCGAACGGCGCGGTGAGGTGTTGATACAGACCTATTACCCAGACGATCCGATCTTTGTACCGCTCAAGCAGCATGATTATCGCACCTTCGCCAGCGGCTTGCTGGCAGAGCGCCAACGCAGTGGGCTGCCACCCTTTGGCTATCTGGCGGTGATTCGCTGTGACAGCGCCTTCCCGGATCGAGCCGAGGCGCGCCTGCAAGAGATGGCGCACTACCTGATCGGCACCCAGAAGGTGCGCGTTCTCGGGCCCATTCCGGCACTACTGTCCCGGCGCGCCGGCAAGCACCGCTTTATGCTTATCGTGCAAAGCGACAAGCGCAGCCATCTGCACCAAAGCCTGAATCCGCTGCATCAGCATTATCGGCGCGATCAGCAACAGGTCAGCTGGCACATCGATATCGATCCGGCCGAGTTGGCCTAGCGACGCGGGCGCGTCAGCCAACCGCTGGCAGCGATCACGCCGCACACCACCAAGGCTGTGCCCATCAGCATCACACCGGTGGGCGCCTCGTGCAATAGCAGCAGCGCCAGGCTGCCAGCAACAACCGGCGTCAAGGCACCTATGGTCGAGGTCAGTTCGGCTCCCAGGCGGGTGATGGCATAGCCATAGGCCAGACTCGAGCCTAAACCCACCACCAGCCCCTGAATCACTAATTGGCTCAACAAGGCCCACCCGGGCAGACCGCCAAAGGCAAAGGGGACCTCAGCGGTCCAGGCCAGCGCCAGCGCCAGGGCACCGTTCGGTACCACCACAAGCGCGGCCGCTTCGAGCGCGCTTAAGCCACTTTGGCGCACCGATACGCTAAACAGCGCCCAGCAAAAGCTGGCGCCAATCAACAGCAGCGGTCCGCGCAGCCCGGTTGATGCGGCACCCAACCAAGCCTGGCCGAGTAACAGCAGTACGCCCGTGGCAATAATGGCCAAGCCTATGCGCCGCGTCTGGGTCACACCTTGGCGGAAAAACAGCACCGCCAAGGCACTGATAAAGATCGGCGCCATGCCCGGAATCAGCGTACTGGCCACCGCAACCTGTGAAAGGGCCATACCCTTGCCAGAGAGTAGAAAGAAGGGTAAGCCGGCACCGCCGATCATGCCTATTCGATACAGCACTGGTACCTCGCGAATGGTCGGCCAACGACGAATTAGCAGGGGCAACAGCAACAGCCCGGGCACAACGTAGCGGAATAGTGCCAGATCGAGCACCGTCAGGGCAGAACGCATGCCCAGCTGTAACGATACAAAATACACCGACCAGATCAGTACGGTTAGGGCCGCGGCCATCAGACCGTTGCGCCGAGTCGTTGAGGTCTCGCTTAGAGCGTGCACCGCACGCAGCTGTGAGGACTGGGCGGTGTTGGCGGTAAGGGTTGATAACATAGTACTGGCCGGTGCAAATGGATGAACCATTATCAATCAGTTAAGCCGCTTTATTTTGGCGATTTACCGAGTAAAATATGACATGGTTAGCATAAATTGCTAATTAATAACCTTAAGCAGGCTATAAACACTATGGACAAGATCGATCGCAGGCTCCTTGAGCTGGTTCAGAAAAACGCCCGATTAACCGCGGCCGAATTGGCCGAGGCGGTGTCCTTGTCACCCTCGCCGGTGGCCCGACGCCTGCGCCAATTGGAGGCCGATGGCCTGATAGAGGGCTACCGAGCCGTGCTCAACAAACCTAAACTGGGGCTTGCTATTACCACCTTTGTCCAGGTCCGGCTCAAGGAACATCAGGATCTACCGGTTATGGCCTTTGAAGACGAGATGCGCGCGATGAGCAGTGTGATCAGTTGCCATACCGTGTCAGGTGCCTTCGATTATCTCCTGCATGTAGTTACCCCAAACCTCGATGGCTACGAGATGTGGGTCCGGCAACTGCAAAAGCTGACGATGGTCAGCCAGGTCGATAGCAGTTTTGCCATTCGCGAAGTCAAGGCCAATGAGCCGCTGCCCATCCCCTGATCGACAGTGCGCCAGCACCAAACCACGGCGCTGGCTACTGAGCGCTAAAATATGGATAATGCGCTGCCATTTAGCGCCTATTCCCTCGTTCCGGAGAACTCTTTTACATGAAGCAACAGATTGCCCAACTGTTAGCCGCCGCCGTAGAACAACTGAAAGCGACAGGTTTTATTCCGAGTGATCAGGCTATTGCGGTCATGGTCGACAACACTCGTGACAAAAGCCACGGTGATCTGACCAGCAATCTGGCGCTTATTCTCGCCAAGGCCTGCCGAAGCAATCCGCGTAGCGTGGCCAACGAGCTGATTGCCGCCCTACCCGAGACCCCACTGGTGAGCAAAATCGAGATTGCCGGACCCGGCTTTATCAACTTTTTTCTGGCCAGTGCATCGAGCGCGGAAATTGTTGCCGAGGTCTTAGCGCAGGGAGCGGCCTTTGGCACCAACAAACTGGGTGCCGAGCGTCGAGTTCAGGTTGAATTTGTCTCGGCCAATCCGACCGGCCCATTGCACGTTGGGCACGGTCGCGGCGCGGCCGTCGGCGACTCGTTGTGCCGAGTCTTGGCCGCCAATGGCTGGCAGCCGACTCGAGAATTTTATTACAACGACGCCGGCGCACAGATTCAAAATCTGGCTCTATCGGTATCGGCCCGGGTGCACAATATCGCACCGGACCAAGAGGGCTGGCCGGAAAATGGCTACCGGGGCGATTATATTAGCGATGTGGCCCGTTCCTATCTAGCGCGCGACACAGTGATAGCGGATGACCAACAGGTCACCGCCAGCGGCGACCCGGACGATCTGGATGCCATCCGCCAGTTTGCCGTGGCCTATTTGCGCCGCGAACAGGATCTGGACTTGCAGGCCTTCGATGTCGACTTCGACGTTTACTTTCTTGAATCGTCGCTCTACGCCGACGGTCTGGTCGAGGCAACGGTGGCAAAATTAATTGCCAGCGGCTTTACCTATGAAAAAGACGGCGCCCTATGGTTAAAGACCACCGATTTTGGCGACGACAAAGATCGGGTGATGCGCAAACAGGACGGCGGCTATACCTATTTTGTACCCGATGTCGCCTATCATAAAAACAAGTTTGAACGCGGCTTCGCCCGAGTCATCAATCAGCAGGGTGCCGACCACCACAGCACCGTGACCCGAGTGCGCGCCGGTTTACAAGCGCTACAGGTCGGCATTCCGGTCGGCTACCCCGATTACAATCTGCACCAGATGGTGTTAGTGGTGCGCGGCGGCGAAGAGGTCAAGTTGTCCAAGCGGGCCGGCAGCTATGTCACGTTGCGCGATCTGATTGATGAGGTGGGTCGAGATGCAACTCGCTACTTCCTGGTGTCGCGCCGCGGTGATGCTCAGATCACCTTCGATATTGATTTAGCTCGGTCAAAAAATAACGACAATCCAGTCTATTACATTCAATACGCCCATGCGCGTGTGTTTGGCGTCTTGGATCGCTTGGCCGAGCAAAAACTGAGCTTTAATCGGACCGACGGACTGGCTGCCCTAAGCCGTCTCGATCAGGAAGCTGAACGCGAACTGATGACCCAACTGCGACGCTACAGCGACATTGTAAAAAGCGCCGGTGAGGCACTTGAACCTGCTATGATCGCGACCTATTTAAAAGATTTGGCGAGCCTGTTTCACAGCTACTACAACAACCATAAGATGTTGGTGAAGGATGACGAAATTCGCAATGCCCGCCTGGTATTGTCGACCGCCGTCGCGCAGGTACTGGCCAATGGTCTGGGCCTGTTAGGCGTCAGCGCACCTGAAAAAATGTAATCCGGAGTAACAGATGGCACGTGATTTTGCCCAAAAACCCAAGGCAGCACCTGGCAGCTCTACCCCGAGATGGGTGTGGATCTTTACCACCTCGATAGCGCTCGGCTTTGTCGCCTTCCTGTATTTTTTAAGCGCAGTGCCGGCTGATAAGGGCCGCGCTGAGGCAGTGCGCAAACAACTCGCTATCGCCCTGCGCGAACCCGTTGCCGCGCCGATCCAAACCACCCCAAAGCACGAAAGCTTAGAGGACATCAAGGTCAAGGCCGAGACACTCAAGCAGGCTTTCGAATTTTATCAGTTACTGGAAACCGATGAGGTCTCGATCGACCTCCCCGGCGATCAGATTGAGTCTGCCGTGCCAGCCGTGTCTGCGGTCAGCCAAAACAGTGCCAATACAGTTGCGCCAGCCGTGATACCAGACGCCGGCAGCTGGATCATTCAAGTCGCCTCCTTCAGTCAGGTGGCCGACGCTGATCGCTTACGGGCCCGACTTATCTTGAGTGGTTTACCCAACACTGAAATCCAATCGGTCGATGTCACCGGCAAGGGCACTTTCCACCGCGTGATGGTGGGCCCGTTTGAGCATCGCCCTTCGCTCAACAAGGCTCAGGATACCCTCGCCAACCTTGACTACCAGGTCCTGGTCAAGACCCAATAGTGACCCCTGCCAGCTCGGCCATGGGCCGAGCTCGATGTGTCCCACTCGCCAGCTGAGCGCGTCGCTAAATTCAACCGCCACCTTTTAAATCAGTACTGACGTCCCCACATACTGGGTTGAATTCACAGATAGGCAACTCCCACATGACAACGATTGTTGCGGTCCGCCGCAATGACCAGGTCGTCATCGCCGGCGATGGTCAAGTATCTCTTGGAAATACCGTACTAAAGAGCAATGCGCGCAAGGTGCGCCGCCTCTATCAGAACAAGGTGATCGCTGGTTTTGCTGGCGGCACTGCCGATGCCTTCACGTTATTTGAAAAATTCGAAGCCCACCTGCAGCAGCACGGCGGCCACCTAACCCGTGCGGCAGTTGAGCTGGCTAAAGAATGGCGCTCCGATCGGGCGTTGCGACGCCTAGAAGCCCTACTGTTGGTCGCCGATGGCGAGACATCTCTGCTTATTTCAGGTACCGGCGATGTGGTCGAACCGGAACATGGCGTGATCGCCATCGGCTCGGGTGGCAACTATGCCTTCGCCGCTGCCCGCGCACTCTATGACAACACCGACCTCGACGCTAAAACCATTGCCGAAAAGGCCATGACGCTGGCGGCAGACATTTGCGTATTCACCAACCATACTGTGGTGGTCGAAACGCTGTAAATCCGTTCACCGGGCGTTGGCATCCAAGCCAAGGCCGCACCCGACGCGATGAGATTTTTGCGTCAGGCCATTTCAGGTACGAGGGTACTATGTCGACAATGACACCGAGAGAAATCGTCCATGAGTTGGACAAACATATTATTGGCCAGGATGACGCAAAACGCGCCGTGGCCATCGCCCTGCGCAACCGCTGGCGGCGTATGCAGCTCGACGAGCGGATGCGCGACGAAATAACCCCGAAAAACATTCTTATGATTGGCCCCACCGGAGTCGGCAAAACGGAAATCGCACGCCGCCTGGCCAAGCTGTCAAATGCCCCCTTTATCAAGGTCGAGGCCACCAAATTCACCGAAGTCGGTTACGTCGGGCGCGATGTGGAGTCGATCATTCGCGACCTGGTCGAAACCGGGATCAAACTGTTTCGCGAGCATGAATTGCATGCCGTCAGGCCACGCGCCGAAGATGCCGCCGAAGACCGAATACTGGATATACTGCTGCCGCCGGCACGCACTGGCGGAACCGACGCCGATGCCAAAGCCCAGCCCTCCGCGACCCGACAAACCTTTCGTAAACGCTTACGCGAAGGCGAACTGGATGACAAAGAAATCGAAATAGATCTGGCCGACGCCAAGGTGGGGGTCGAAATCATGGCACCACCGGGCATGGAAGAGATGACCAGCCAACTGCAAAATATGTTTTCCAATATGGGCAACGACAAAACCAAGACCCGCAAGGTCCGGATTAAAGAAGCCCTTAAGCTGCTGATCGATGAAGAAGCCGGTCGCATGGTCAATGAAGACACCCTACGCCAGCGTGCGCTGCAAGCGGTGGAACAAAACGGCATTGTGTTTCTCGATGAGATCGACAAGATCGCCAAGAGCGACAATCGCGGTGGCGGTGACGTCAGTCGTGACGGTGTGCAGCGCGACCTATTGCCGCTGATCGAAGGCTGTACGGTCAATACCAAATACGGCATGGTGAAGACTGACCATATCCTCTTTATCGCCAGCGGTGCGTTCCATTTTTCCAAACCGAGCGATCTGATCCCCGAATTGCAGGGCCGCTTACCGATACGGGTTAACCTGAACGCACTGACACCCGATGACTTCAAACGCATATTGACCGAACCGGATTACAGCATCACCGAGCAGTATACGGCTCTGATGCAGGCGGAAAATCTTGCCGTTGAATTCACCGATGATGCCATCGAAGCCATCGCTCGGACCGCCTATCAGGTGAATGAGAACACCGAGAACATCGGCGCCCGTCGTTTACACACTATTATGGAGCGACTGTTTGAAGACATATCCTTCAACGCCAGCGAACGCTCTGGTGAAAAGCAGCCTATAGACGCACCGTTTGTCGAGGCAGCGCTTGGTGAGCTGGCGCAAAACGAAGATCTCAGTCGCTTTATTCTATAAGCGGCGGCCCTGGGCGCACGGCTATCCATCCGCCGTGCCTCCCCCCCCCCCCCCGCAATCAAGCCATAATTGGGCTGGCAAAAATCGTCAAATGTGCTTAAGTTAAAAGTAGCCATATTATGACGTCCGAAGCTATGACACGAATGATTTTCAGTGATGAACCGGCACTACCGTTAAGTCAAGAGCCAGCCGTTGAGCCTTGGCATATCCTCATTGTCGATGATGAACCCAGCGTACATGATGTCACCCGCTTAACACTCAATCGATTAGAGCTGTTTGGCCACACGATCAAACTGCACTCCGCCTTTTCAGCGGCTGAGGCCAGGTCGTTGCTGGGGTCGGACACGCCATTCTGTGTCGCCTTTATCGATGTCGTGATGGAAACCCCACATGCCGGTCTAGAGTTGGTTGAATGGATTCGTAATGACCACAAAAATAACGCCATCCGTCTCATTCTGCGCACCGGCCAAGCCGGTATGGCACCGGAGTCGGAAGTTATCCGTAACTATGACATCAATGACTATAAGTCGAAAACCGACTTGACGGCGCAAGGCATGGCAACCTGCGTGTTCAATGCGGTGCGTGGCTACAAAGATATCACCACCATCGGCAGCCAACTGACGGCCTTTCGGCAACTGATCGATACCTCCGCCAACCTGCTCAAGGTGGACGTTTTAGATGATATGGCGAATTTGGCTCTGCAGGGTCTGCTGGGTATTCTGCAGCTCGACAGTTCCGCACTCTACCTGGCCCGACGCCAGGAAAGTCTGTTCGTCGAACCGATCGATACCGTGATCAGCTGCGGCGGTGCTGCACAGAACCGAGTAGTTACCGGCTTAGCAGCCTTGCCAGAAGCGATTCGCGAGCGCGTTGAACAGGCCTTTAGCGATAAAACCACCCTGGCCGGCGCGAACGACTTTGTCGGCTATTTCGTCACCGGGAAGGATTCGGCGGTGGTGTTAATGGTTGAATATCCGTCCGATGATAGTCATTTTCGCGCCGGACTGATTGAACTCTATGCGAGCCAACTGGTGCTGATCTTTGAAAATCTGATGCGCAAAAACCAGCTCGCCACCAATCAAAAGGAACTGATGTATATAGTTGGTGATGCCATCGAGGCGCGCAGCCTGGAGACGGGCAGTCACGTCAAACGAGTGGCCCTGATCTGTGAGTTCTTCGCCCACCAAATAAACATGCCCAAGGAGTTTATCGAGGCCATCAAGATTGCCGCCCCGTTACACGACATCGGCAAGATCGTGATTCCCGAAACCATATTGCACAAGCCCGGCAAGTTCACCCCCGAAGAATGGGCCATCATGCAGACCCATTCGGCGGCGGGCGCCCAGATCCTGGAAAAATCAAATCTACCGGTCGCGCGCTTGGGCGCACGCCTGGCGCGCTGGCACCATGAAAACTGGGACGGCAGTGGCTATCCTGATGGCCTGGTGGGCACAGCCATTCCCATGGAAGCTCGAATTATGGCGATTGCCGATGTGTTTGATGCCCTAGGGTCTAAACGCAGCTATAAGGAACCGTGGCACAACGACGCAATTTTGGCCTTTATCGTCGAGCAAAGGGGCATTAAGTTTGATCCCGATCTGGTGGAGGTACTTCGCCTGCACATCGACGAGCTGGTCGAGCTGCGCAACCAGATTCCCGATTAGCCGTCAGGCGGTGAGTCGACCGCCCATGCAACCAGAGTAACAGCAGAGAAAAAAATCAAAAAAGAGTCGGATAAGTATTAGACTTCCGCTGTCGAAGGCCGATAATGACCATCGTTTCCACCCAAAATGGTCCCTATGCTCACCGCACCGCTTAAGATCGATTATCAGCGCGCCAACCAAACCCTGCATCTGCTCTGGCCTGACGGCGTCGAGCATCGCCTGTCCGCGGAATTTTTACGGGTCCATTCGCCGTCGGCCGAGGTGCGCGGTCATGGCGTCGGGCGGGAGGTGCTGCAGGTCGGCAAGAAGGAGGTCGCCATCGCCGGCATTGAGCCCACCGGCCGTTATGCCATCAAGATTGTTTTCGATGATGGCCACGACAGCGGTCTGTACGACTGGACCTATTTGCGCCATCTCGGCGATCAGCAGGCCCTGCTCTGGCAGCAATACCTTGACCGGCTTGCGGATCAGAACGCCAGCCGTGAGTCGCTGTTTATTAATTTCAAACAGCTCTAGCCGGTGCTTTGATCTCGTACCGTGCCTTCCTGACGCCCTAACTAAAAGAATCCGTTCATGAAATACACCGATTTACGCGACTTTATTGCTGGCCTTGAGCAGCGCGGCGAACTGATTCGGATCAGCCATCCGGTCGATCCCCACCTGGAGATGACCGAACTGTGTGACCAGGTATTGCGCAAAAAAGGCCCGGCACTGTTATTTGAAAACCCCATTGGCTATAACATGCCGGTACTTGGCAACCTCTTTGGCACGCCCGAACGGGTCGCCATGGGCATGGGTGCCAGCAGCCTGGAAGATCTGCGCGAAATCGGCAAGTTACTGGCCTACCTTAAGGAACCGGAACCCCCCAAGGGCCTAAAGGATGCTTGGTCGAAGGCCCCGCTGCTGAAAAAGGTGCTCAGTATGGCGCCTAAAACCCTGCGCAGCGGGCCCTGCCAAGAAAATGTCCTAACCGGTGCCCAGGTCGACCTGGGCACCCTGCCGGTCTGGACCTGCTGGCCCGAAGATGCCGCCCCGCTGATTACCTGGCCATTGGTGATCACCCAAGGCCCGGACGGCGGTCGCACCAATCTGGGCATCTATCGGCAGCAGGTAATCGGTAAAAACAAACTCATCATGCGCTGGCTGTCCCATCGCGGTGGGGCGCTCGATTACCAGGCCTGGCAGCAGAAACACCCGGGCCAGCCCTTCCCCATTGCCGTGGCTCTGGGTGCTGACCCGGCGACCATCCTGGCCGCCGTCACCCCGGTGCCCGACACCCTGTCTGAATATGCCTTCGCCGGCCTATTGCGCGACAGTCGCAGCCAATTGGTTAAATGTCGCAGTCACGATCTACTGGTGCCAGCCACCGCGGAGATTATCTTGGAAGGCTTTATCTATCCGGGCGAGACTGCAGCCGAAGGGCCCTATGGTGATCACACCGGCTATTACAATGAGGTCAGCGAGTTCCCGGTCTTTACCGTGGAAACTATGACCCATCGCAACAACCCCATTTACCACAGCACCTACACCGGCCGCCCGCCCGATGAACCGGCGATACTGGGCGTTGCCTTGAATGAGGTGTTCATCCCGATTCTGCAGAAGCAATTTCCCGAGATCATCGATTTCTATCTGCCTCCGGAAGGCTGCTCATATCGCATCGCGGTGATCAGCATGAAAAAACAATATTCTGGCCACGCCAAACGGGTCATGATGGGTACCTGGTCGTTCCTGCGCCAGTTCATGTACACCAAAATCTTGATAGTCGTTGATGAAGACGTCAATCCGCGCGACTGGCAAGATGTCATGTGGGCCATCAGCACCCGCATGGACCCGGTACGCGATACCACCCTGATCGAGCACACACCGATCGACTACCTGGACTTTGCCAGCCCAATCTCCGGCCTGGGGTCCAAAATGGGCCTCGATGCGACCAATAAGTGGCCCGGTGAAACCAACCGCGAATGGGGTCGACCGATCGTCAAGGACCCAGAGGTCAGTGCCAAAATGGCGGCTCTGATGGCGCAACTGCAACTCTAACGGCTGGCACAACCAGGGCTAAGCCGCAACAGACCTGACCTAAAATTGCTCACTGGTGCTCATTGGTTGCACGGGTATAATGGCAGTCAAACTTAACAACTAACGATAGGAGATTCATATTTTGGCCCCAGCCCTCACCCTCGCAACGGTTCACGACATCAAAGCACTCAGTGGCGATGTCTGGCAAATCCTGCTCAAGCCCATCGAAGCCTATTCGTTCGAGGCCGGCCAATATACCGAGTTACGGATTCCGGGTTTCGAGCATCTCTATTTCACCATCGCTTCGGCACCCCATATGGCCTACGTGGAATTGCATCTCCAGGGCGGTTCGGAAACCAATGACCGATTAATCAACCATTTGCGTCAGCAAGGCTCGGTAGAGCTGGCCGCCCCGGCCGGTCAGTGTGTCTTGAGTGCACTGCCAGCAGCCCAAACCCCGCTGATGTTAATCGCCTCCGGCACCGGCTTCAGCCAGGTCAAGGCGGTGGTCGAGGACCAATTACATCGCCAAGCCGACCAACCGCTCTATATATACTGGACCAGTTACCGCCTCAGCCAACTCTATATGCTCGACAAGGCCGAGCAATGGGCCGACCAGTTTGCCCATGTGCACATCGCCGCGCTAATTTCCGAACAAAGCCGCTGGGACGATAAACATCAGATGCTGGTGAACAGCATCCTAGCCGACCATGCCGACGTCGGCAGTTGCCAGGCATTGACCTGTGGGTCACCGGAAATGGTCTACAACCTGTTGGACACTCTGACGCAACATGGCTTCCAGGCCAACCAGATGATCAGCGATGTGTTCGCCTTCGCGCCCCGTGCAGCGACCACGCCACACCAGCAGTCGTGAACACCGCCGAAGTGCTGCGCATCTTCGGTCTGGAGCCACGCGAGACCCGAATTTACCTGGCTCTGCTCGAGTCGGGCCCGGCCTCTATCCGGGACATTGCCGATCGCGCCGGCATCAACCGCGGCACGACCCATGAGCTGCTCAAACGCATGCAACCCAAGGGTGTGGTGAGCTTTTTCCCCAAGGGTAAGCGGCACCATTTCAGCGCCGAACCACCCTCTCGATTGCGTGAATTAGCGTTAAAACATCAAACCCAGGTGGCCGAAGCGCTGGAGGTCCTGGAAGACAAGGTCATACCCCAGTTGTCCCATTTGCGACCGGTTACCGGCAATGCTGATGTGCACTATTATGAAGGGGATGACGGCATCGAACTGGTGCTTAAGGACATTTTATCGACGGTCAGTGAGCAAAAGGACCGCACCTACTGCGTTTATTCCGCCAAGGCCATCCGCAAACATCTATACCGTCCCTTTCCCAACTATACCCGGCAGCGGGTCAAGCTCGATATTAAGGTGCGCGTGATCGCCATCGGTGAAGGCGGTGAGGAAGCCCCCTTAGCCGACCGAAAATGGATCGATGAAAAGTCTTCTGAGAATGCCGGTTCGTATATCGCGATCTATCCGCCCAAGGTCGCGCTGATTTCGCTCAGCGATGGCGACCTGCCGACGGCTGTGGTGATTAAATCACCGACCATCGCCGATACCCACCAGGTGATTTTCAATACTCTGTGGGGCACGCTCTAGGCTTGGAGCGCTGTTCGCCGAGCGGCTAGACCAGCACCGATAGCGTCTGCAAGCCCGGCACGGCGCGCGCGATGGCCGTGCCGGCCTGAACACATATGAGCGTGAATTGTTGCTCGCCTGGGCGGTTCAGCATGGCCCGCTCTGCGCTGGCTGCGACCGCCGACAGCTCTGTTGCCCCCGCGGTTTCCGCCAATCCCTTCAGGGTATGCAGCAGCCGAGTGGCATCGCCCAAGCTATTATCTTGCTGTGGATTTTGCGCATGGTTGTACAGCAGTCCGAGCATAGTGTGCAATTCTTCGATAAAGCTTGCGAGCACGCGTCGATAGAGGTCTTGCATGCCGCCCAGGCGCGCAAGCGCTGAGCTCAGGTCGATGCCCGCATCGGCCGCGGCCTGTGCAACGCTGATCCGCACAGTGTCGACTGGGGCGAGCGCTTTGGCTGCCTTTCCGGTCTCCTCCGGCCAACCGACCTGGGCGCGCAAAACCGCCACCAGATCATCAAGATCAAAGGGCTTGCCGATGTGGCTGTTCATACCGGCTGCTAGGCAAGCCCTTTGATCCGAGGCCAAGACGTTAGCGGTCATGGCGATGATGGGCAATTCGCTCTGGCCCAGATCCATGCGGATCCGACGGGTCGCTTCAAAACCGTCCATCACCGGCATCTGCACGTCCATTAATACGGCGTCAAAGGATCGGCCCACAGTGTCAATGGCGGCCAGGGCTTCGGCGCCCTGGTTGGCGATCTGCACCTGTGCCCCCTCGTACTCGAGCAGTTCACTAGCAACCTGCTGGTTATTGGGATTATCTTCAACCAACAGTATGCGCATATCGTACAGCCGCCCTCGGCTTGGGCTTCCGGGTAGAGAGGCTGCAGGCGTGATAAGGCCTTGGCGGGCTCGGGCGGCGCTGACCGCATCTTCGAGCATCGCCGCCGTAACGGGTTTAACCACAGAGCCGGCCAGCAACGCTTGCGCCTCGGAGTTTCGGGCCAGGAGTTCCTCTTGACCTTGGGCGGAGACCATTAGTATCAATTGCGCCGGGCTGGGCCCACCGTCCTGCCATTGTTTGGTCTGCAATTGCCGGATCTGTTGACAGCACTCCCAGACGTCCAACCCCGACAGGTTCCAGTCAACCAGAATGACCTGATAGGGGCTACTCTTTTCCGTCTGTTGGCGCAGCATCTGCAGTGCCTGCCAGCCGTTTCTGGCCAGGTCCATCGACCAGCCAAGCGACCGACCCATCCGCTCCAGAATTCTACGGGCGCTGGCATTGTCATCAATCAACAGGACCCGGCAAGCCGCCTGCTCAACCAATATATCCGCGAACGGGGCAGTCGGGGCAGTCGGGGCAGTCGGGGCAGCAGCCTGGCCTGCGATCGGCAGGCTGATGGTAAAGAAAAACCGACTCCCAACGCCTACAGTACTATCCACCTCCAATCTGCCACCCATCAGTTCGACAAAGTGCTGGCTGATCCCTAAACCCAACCCAGTACCGCCAAAACGACGGGTCGTGGTCGACTCGGCTTGGCTGAAGCCCCTAAAAATTTGCGCCTGATTTTCCAGCGCAATACCAATACCGCTGTCGTTCAGGCTAAATTGCAGGCTGACCTCTGCAGCGCTGCGGTGGATAATACGGATGGCGAGTATGACCTCGCCGCGCGGCGTAAACTTGATCGCGTTGTTACCCAGATTGAGTAAAACTTGCTGTATGCGCATGGCATCTCCGACCAGCTCCAGCGGCATAAGCGGATCAATATCGAACAGCACTTCAACCGGCTTGGCCTCTAGGCCAGTACCGAGTATGACCGAAACGTCCCGCAGCAGCTGATCGACCTCAAAGGGGTGCGGGTCCAGAGTCATCTTACCGGCTTCGATCTTCGAGAAATCCAATATTTCATTGAGCAGATTCAATAGCGCGCGCGCCGCGCTATAGCTCTTGGCGGCATAATCTGCCTGCTGGACGCTGAGTTCGGTTCTGCGCAATAGCTTCAGCATGCCCAGGACGGCATTCATTGGGGTCCGGAGCTCGTGGCTCATGTTAGCCAGAAATTGACCTTTAGCGAGTAAGGCACTTTGCGCAGTGGCGCTAAGCGCAATCAGCGCCTGCTCGCCGGCCTTGCTGTTGGTGATATCAAAGCGGACGGCGATGTATTTTTCGATTTTACCATCCTGGCCAATAACCGGCGCGATCTGGGTATCGACCCAGTAAAGGCTGCCGTCCTTGGCGCGGTTGCGCACCTGACCCCGCCACGGCTTACCCGCAGAGATGGTATTCCACATATCGGTCCAAAATTCAACGGACTGTTCATCTGATCGAATGATTCGATGGTTTTGCCCAATGAGTTCGCTACGCTCATAGCCACTAATACGACAAAAAGCATCATTCGCTGTCGTAATGCGCCCAGCCCGGTCCGCAACGGAGACAATCAAATGGAGATCTAAGGTAGCCAGCAGGGTCTTGTTTTCTTGCTCAGACAACAACAGCTGTCGTGCCAACGAGCCGAAGGCATCGGACAAACGCTCTAGCTCGCGAAAACTCCCAGTGTTAGCCGTGGGGGCTGGAAGGGCCCCTTTCAGCCCGTCCCGGGCGAACTGCTCGATCGAGCCGATAACCCGCTCAATCGGCCGCACAATCCCTCGGGTTATCATAACAGTGATCAGCAGGATTAGGGCCAGCAATGCGATGCCACCGACCAGCAAGGTGGCGCTATGGCGACTGATAGTGGTATTGGCCAGAGCAACATCCTGTTCGATTAGCGTATCGATATGTCGCTCGATCTCGCTGAGCTTAGCGTCGATCTCGGCCGCAGCCGCATCGAAGGCGGCCATTGTTAGATTAGTCGCTTGCAGGCTGCCGTCGATGTAAGCGTGAGCCATCACTTCACCAGAGCGGTAATAGGCTTCAAATATAGGTTGAATGGCTTGATAGGCGACTCGATTGCCAGGGTCGAGGACCAATAGGCGCTCAATATTTAGCTCGAATTTATCCTGTGCTTTTTTAGCCTCAACAAAGCCACGGTCCACACCGTTCTGGCCGCGGGTGGCACTGATTTCGGTGAACCACCGTTGAACTTGAATGCTGTTGTAGCGAGCTCGATAGCTCTGCTTTACGGCAGCGGCTAGAACTGTCTCATGGGTGCTCAAGACCTGTCGAAACAGTTGGAGGTCGCGCGCAGCCATCACACCAAAAACGATATTCACCGCCAAAGCCGTGCAGACTAAGAGGCCAATCACTTGCATTATGGTCATTTTTTTCATTTGACTATAGTACTCTATAAAACACAGGACATGTCAGCTTGCACCCGGTAAAGATCATGCTGCCGCTCTCCGGACCCATCGCTCAAGCCCGCCCAATCAAGCCAAAAGGAGGATAGGGCCCAGGATGAATTCAGCCAACAGCTATGGCATAGTCATGCCCCCACACGAAATACTGAATACCTCATGCAAGCACTGCTGACTCAACTGATTAAATTACTGGGACCGGAACAGGTTCTGACCGGTGCGGATGTTTCGGCCCGGCCCACCAGCTGGTTTGATAAGAGCCCCATGCGCGCTGGAGCGATCGTGCGGCCCGGTTCGACCGACCAGGTCGCCGCGGTGGTCAAACTCTGCCACGCAGCTGGAATCAGTATAGTGCCCTTGGGCGGCATGACCGGCTTTGTTGAAGGCGCCGTGCCAACATCCGCACAGATCGGGCTGTCGCTAGAGCGTTTGCAGCGCATCGAGAGCATAAATGTCGATAACCGCACCGTGATCGTGCAGGCCGGCTTGCCGCTGCAGGCGCTGCAAGAATTTGCTGAAGCCCATAATTTGCATTACCCGGTCGACCTCGGTGCCCGCGGCAGCTGCACCCTAGGCGGCATGGCGGCAACCAATGCCGGTGGTAACGAGGTGCTGCGCTACGGCATGTCGCGTGAGCAAATTCTCGGCCTGGAAGTGGTACTCGCTACTGGCGAGATCGTCAGCAATCTGCGACCGCTATTGAAAAACAATACCGGCTACGATCTAAAGCAATTGTTTATCGGCAGTGAAGGCACCCTGGGCGTTATCACCCGTCTATCTTTGCGCCTGCGCGCCAGACACAGCAGTTATTCCACGGCCCTGGTCGCGGTACCCGACTTTAAATCCTTAACGGTCCTATTACGCACCCTAGACGCCCAACTGGGTGGACGTCTGTCAGCTTTTGAGGTGATGTGGCAGGAGCATTTGCGCTTTGTCATCGAGCAAGGCCACAACCACCAGGCGCCGCTGAGCCTGGACTATCCCTATTATGTATTAATCCAGGCGGCTAACTATCACGACCTGGAAAAGGACATTTTTCTCTCGGCATTGGAGGCCATGCTAGAACAGGAGATCGTAATCGATGCCGTGATCGCCAGTTCGATCGCCCAGCAACTGGCCCTCTGGGCCATTCGCGATGATATAGAGTGTTTGACCAACGGGCTGGCACCCTATATAGGCTATGATGTCAGTCTGCCGCTCGATGCCATGGAGGCTTATGTTGACGGCCTGACTCACGCGATCCGGGCGCGCTGGCCCGAGGCCAAGGTGATTGTCTTTGGCCATCTCGGCGATGGCAACCTGCACCTCTTTATCCATATTGGCCCAGACCTATCAGACTCGGATCGCGCCGCTATTAACCAGCTGGTCTATCAGCCGCTGGCCTCGTGTCAGGGTTCGGTGTCGGCCGAGCACGGCATCGGATTCCAGAAAAAAGCCTACCTGCAGTACAGCCGCACGCCACTGGAAATAGATCTTATGCGCCAGCTGAAAAAAACCTTCGACCCCGATAATATTTTCAACCCGGGGGCAATATTCGACTGATCGGTCCAGTACTTTTGGTCAGGCCAGAAGCGCCACAATCTTATCGGCCATGGCGTTTATATCGAGCGGTTTGCCGATATGATCGTCCATACCGGCGGCTAGGCAGAGCGCGACATCATCGGCCATGACATTGGCGGTCATGGCCATTATAGGTATATGACTCACCTCGCCGGTCATGGCGCGGATGGTCCGGGCCACCTCATAGCCGTCCATGCCCGGCATCTGAACATCCAACAGTATCAGGTCGAGGTCCGGCTTCGACTTGAGGATTTCCAGAGCCTGGTAGCCATCTTGCGCCAGGCTAATCTCGGCACCTTCTGATCTCAGTAGCCCTTCGGCCACCAAGCGGTTAATGGCATTATCCTCCACGATGAGAATCGCTAACCCGCTCAGCGTACCCCTTGGCACATTAGTTGGAGGCGCCTGAGCAGTGCCGTCGGTCGCTACTGCGAGCGCAGGTTCGGTGACATCTCGGGGCAGGCGATTTAAGGGCACAGCCAACTTTTGATTGAGCACCATACCGTCCACCAGCTTGCTACCGGCGCCAATCGGAAACATCAATCGAACACTGAATTGACTGCCATGGCCAAGTTCGCTGTGCACTTCGATGACCCCGCCCATCAATTCGACGAACTGGCGACTGATGGTCAATCCCAGCCCGGTGCCGCCGTACTGGCGTGCCGTCGAGGTGTCAGCCTGACGAAAGGACTCAAACAGGTGCGGCTGTTGGCGGCTGGAAATACCAATGCCGGTATCGCTGACTATCAGCTCCAGAGCAATGCTGGTTGCCGTCTGGGATCTAATCACCAGAGCTAAAGTGATACCGCCCCGTTCGGTGAATTTAAACGCATTACTGCACAAATTGAGCAGAATCTGCTCGACCCGCAGCGCATCACCGATTAGGATTGAGGGCATCCTAGCTGGCACCGAGACGTCAAAGGTCAAGCCCTTCTGCAGTGCCTGGGTGGAAAAGATTGCCTGGGTTTTTTCGATAATAGCCAGCAGCGAAAATTCAGCATTTTCAATTTGCAACTTACCCGATTCAATCTTGGCATAGTCGAGGGTGTTATTGATCAGCGCCAATAAGGTGTTCGACGCCAATTGCGCCTTGCTCAAATAGTCCGTCTGCAGGCTGGTCAGCGGGGTGCGCAGGCAGAGTTCATTAAGGCCAATAATGGCGTTGAGCGGGGTCCGGAATTCATGGCTCATATTGGCCAGAAATTTGGTTTTTGCGTCATTGGCTTCTACCGCCTCTTGCGTGGCGTTTAACAGGTCTTCGGTTTTACGAGCGACCTCGTTACGGATGTTTTGAGTGGTCGCCATCAACATCAGGATAACGGAATTAAATAGGGCGGCGATCAAAAAGCCACCGGTCAAGATGATCCAGCTGGTCCAATCCTTGCCATCACCTCGGTAGTCTTCACTTATAAAGAAGCAGAGTTGGTACTGGCGTTGACCGAGTTCGAATGTATGGATCACTGGCGTAACCCCTGGCGAGGCCGACAAGTCCGAGATTTGCAGCGGCTGGGGCCGTTGCGCATCGGTGACATCGCTCATATCGATGCCGATGCCGATCACTCCGGCTTCGTGTTTAGCTCTGTTCAGCACGGTCGGAATCCGAAACACACCGCTCACATAACCCAAAAATCTATTTTCGGCCAGGCTCACCGGTGACGCTGCTTTAGCTTGAAACACCGGGAGATAGAGAATAAAACCCAGCGCCTGCTCCAGTTCTTGGATCAGATGAATGGGTGCCGTGGCAATGCTCTGCCGCTCGTTAAATGCCCGCCTCAGAGCCGCCAAACGCTCGGCATTGGCGCCCAGATCTAGCCCGAAAGCCGACTTATTAGCCTCGAATGGATAGATATACAGCACCGGGTAGTAGGTTTCTCGTTGGCCGGCAACCACCAGCCCGTTGGCGCTCGGCTCGGTAAAGGTATAGTCCGGGTACCCCCGGGCGCGCACGCCCGCCTCTACTTCGGCGCGCCGCTCATGGCTTACTGCCGGCGTCCAGCCGACCGCCTGAAAGGTTGGATCACGCGCGACGACCGTGTTCGAAAAAGCGTCGAAATCAGCCGTAGATACAAAATCGGATGCCTGAAAAAATGCTGAATAGGCGAGTAATTTACTGGTCGCGTCACTAAAACGCTGTTCAATATCCAGATACATTTGATTGGCAACTTTAGCCAATTGGTCAGCCTGACTTTGCCGATAGATCTGCATTGAGCCGAAAAACAGCACTAGGATCGAACTAAAGATGAGCGTGGTCGGCACTAACGACAACAGCTTGCGCTGAATGGTCAGCCACTTGTTGGCCGACACCAGGGTCAAGATCAATGGCGTGAAGAGCATCGCACCAATGGTGTCGCCCACCCACCAAGTCAACCAGGTGAAGGACAGACTATCGAGGCTAACAAAACCTTTCAGGTAAAGGGTTAAGACTCCGAAGGTCGCGCCAACCAGGCAACTCAGCGGGCTAATCAGGAGGGTGAATTTGAGAATATCGTGCGGCGAGTCGATAAACTTTTTATCGCTCAGTAAGCGCTGAAACAGCCACCCAGCTAACCGAACCTGCAACATCGAGCCCGCGCCGATACTGGCACCCATCAGAGCCCCTGGCCAACTGAACTGAGTGAAGTTGCCCGTCACGATACCGAAATTCAGTAGGGCGGAGCCCAACCAGATCCCGGCAAGGGTAGATCGTGTCGGCATAATGATATAGCAAGCCAGGGCCAGCCCGCTGGCTGGCCCAACCGCCGATGCAAAGCCTGGTGGAATGGCCAAGAGCAGACCCAGCTGGCCGACAAAAAAGTAGCCCAAGGCCACTAGAGCAAAAAAACAAACTCGCTGTACCAAACCCACTACCACCCTTGCTTGCAGAACTGCCCAGACCCCACAGTCGACGCTCAGCGCGAGTGTAACGCATAACCAGGCTTATTCCAGTCAAAATGAAAGCAGTATTAGGAAAAATATCGCAGTTCTATAGGCGTTTTCTCGCGCAGGGACGCGCTTTGGCCAAGACGACTCTAGGGTCACAAGCAAAAGGTACTAGGGTTACAAGCAAAAGGTACTAGAGTCACCAGAAAAAGGTACTAGGGTCACCAGCAAAAGGTAGCTAGTCGGGCAGCTGGAAACCGTCGGGCAATAGCTCGGCCATGGTCCAGTCTTGGCGCAGACCGGTGCCATTGGTGGCACTGATCAGGGCCGTGGGCTTCATAAACTCGCTCATCACCTGACGGCAGGCACCACAGGGTGAAAACAACTCAGCGCGATCAATAAAGAGCACCAAACGCTCGATTTCGCCCGGCTTAACGCCGGCGGCGACGGCTGTGGTGATGGCATTGCGTTCCGCACACAGGCCCAAACTATAGGAACCATTTTCCACATTACAACCGCTGAACAGGGTCCCGTCGCGGCTGGCTAGGGCCGCACCGACCTGAAACCGACTATAGGGCGCATAGGCCTTGGCGGCCCCGGCTTTGGCTAGGTCATATAGGGCGGTGAAGTGATCGGTCATAAGGTCTATCCCAAGGGTTTAGAGCGTGATTGCCGCGTTTAGGGTAATTTCGATCATATCGTTGAAGGTATTTTGCCGTTCATCGGCGCTGGCCGCTTCGCCGCGCAGTATATGGTCACTCACCGTCAAAACGGCCAGCGCATTGGCGCCGTATTCGGCGGCCACGCCATAGAGGCCGGCGGTTTCCATTTCGACGGCCAATATGCCCATCCCGGCCAAGGTTGTCATGATGCCATCAACTGGGGTATAGAACAGATCGGCTGAAAAGACATTACCGACCCGCACAGCTATATTGGCTTGCCGAGCGGCATTCACTGTGGCCTCCAGCAAGGGATAGCTGGCGATGGCCGAGAAATCGTAACCCTGCAGCCGGGCCCGGTTGACGCCGGAGTCGGTGCTGGCACCCATGGCGATGATAACGTCGCGTAGCTGGATATCATCAGCGAGGGCACCGCAGGTACCGACCCGAATCAGGTTTTTTACGCCCAGTTCGGTGATCAATTCCTTGGCATAAATCGAAATCGAGGGTATGCCCATGCCCGAACCCATAATAGAAAGCCGTTTACCCTTGTAGTCGCCGGTAAAGGCAAACATATTGCGCACATCGTTTACCCGGACCACATTGGATAAAAAGGTTTCCGCTATATGTTGAGCCCGTAACGGGTCTCCGGGCATTAGCACAGTTTCGGCGAAGTCGCCGAGCTCTGCTTTAATATGTGGAGTCGCCATAATTGCCTCTTTTAAAACCTGACCAATTAAACAAATAAGTCACTATACCCAAGGTTTCGGCAAAAGGCCAAGGCCGGTTGCTGTCTGATAAGTTGTTGAAAAAAATCAGTTGCCCGTTAGGTGCTCGCCAAACCGGCTTAGATCCGCGGCAAGATAACCGCCGCTTCGAGTCCCGCGCCAACCCGATTACGCAGCGTCAGGCGCCCGCCATGGGCATGGGCAATGTGGCGCGCAATACTCAGCCCCAAGCCAGCCCCACCGGTATTGCGATTGCGTGAACTCTCGAGCCGGACATAGGGCTCAAATACCTTGTCGATCTGTTCTTCAGGAATCCCTGGGCCGTAATCGACTATATAGACCTTAATTTCGGCACGACTGTCGACCACATCGAGTCGCACCGTCTTGCCATAGAACACGGCGTTATTGATTAGATTGGAAATACAGCGTTTGAGCGCCAGGGGCTTGCCAAAATAGGGCCGTTTGGCGATGCCACGGATTTCAATCTCGGCGCCCATCAGCTTGTATTCGTCTTTAAAGGTACGCATCAGCTGATTAATATTGATGGCATGAATCGATTCGTGAATATCGGTGCTTTTACCCAAGTCCAGTGCACCCCGCACCATTGATTCGAGTTCCTCCAGATCCCCGATCATCTTGCGTTTGGCTTCGGAGTCGTCCATTAGCTCAGAACGCAAGCGCAGACGGGTAATGGGCGTCTTCAGGTCATGGGAGATGGCCGAAAACATCCGCTCCCGATCCTCGATAAAGCGCAGCACCCGTTCCTGCATGAAATTAAAGGCCATCGCTGTTTCCCGAACTTCTCGGGTGCCCTCGACCTGCAGCGAGCGAATATCGTACTCAATATCGGTGCCCAGATGACGGGCGGCGCGCGACAACTTGACCAGCGGCCGGGTCAGCCAGCGCACCAGCACCCAGCTGATCGCCAGTAGGACGACCAACATAATGGATAAAAACAGCAGCTGATCGGCGCCCAGATAGCGACTCTCGCTGAGATAGTAGGGGTCCGGTAACAGACCGGCCAAATAGAGCCATTCACCCTCTTCAATCAATACCTGCGCCACCAAAACCGGCGCGGGCTCGGGCTCGCGGATCAGGGTATTTTGAGCCCAGCGCGGCGGTAAGTCGACCAGCCTAATATCATTTTTGTAGACCCGCAATTCGGTCGGGTCGGCAAACTCGACACTTAGGCCCTCCAGCCTCTGGCCCAGTTTTTCCTCAATTGCGGCGAGAAAATTGGCGACAAAGTCGCGCTTAAATTCAGAATCGATAAAGGGATCAATCTTAATGAATTCCTTGTTGATCGAGACCAGATAACGGGACCCGCCCATATCGCGAAACTGATTGAGAATAATATGGCGGTACTCGGTGGGGTAGGCGCGAATAAACTCCATCGTCGAGCCCACTGAAAAAGCCATATCACGGGCCATTTCGTGGCCCTGGGCGAGTCGCTTCGACTCCAGCACGGTATACCACAGATAGTTACTGATCAAAAAGGACGACACCAGGCCCGTCACCATCAACACGAGGAAACGTGCGTAGAGCGAAGAAATCATCAACACCGCGGACCTACCGGGCCGGTTCGACCGGGGTCGTCAGTATATAGCCGGCGCCCCGCACGGTTTTGATCATCTGAGGGGATTTGCCGTCGTCGCGCAGCCGACTGCGCAGCCGACTGATCTGCACGTCAATTGATCGGTCGAACGGCGAGGAGTCGCGCCCGCGCAGGTGCAGGGACAGGTCGTCGCGACTCAATACCTGCCCCGGTCGAGACAGGAATAGCCGTAATAGATTAAAGTCGGCGCCATTCAGGGACTCCGGGGGCTCATCTTGGTATTGCA
>Ga0307492_10000050_pt1 | contig 62547 bp, 67 predicted proteins | sample SI3LmetaG_FD_202365 | JGI IMG/M metagenome (GOLD analysis project Ga0307492, IMG submission 202365) | Sea-ice brine microbial communities from Beaufort Sea near Barrow, Alaska, United States - SI3L | ecosystem: Environmental > Aquatic > Marine > Coastal | place: USA: Alaska | collected 2017-05-06 | reverse complement strand
GGTAAGTTGACAATGCCATCACGTGAGATAGCCGTTCTATAAGTATAGCTCGGTTAGGTAATTTGTTTAATTCATCATAGTTGACGCATTTGTAAGGCTGTATCTCATGGTTTTACATGGTGTTAACGTCAAAAATGTACTATATTTTATATTATGCGAGCCATTGAGCTTTAATATTCCTAAGTCATTTTTTTCTATATTATATGAATCAATTAATCGAAGTTGATTTCGTCCAAAAGGTAAGTTAAATCCATGTTTGAAATTAATGAGTCAAGTGAAGCGCTGGTTAGCAAGATTATGATACCAGCAAGACCTGAGTCTTTGCTATCTGTTTCAGCAGAAGCTAATAACGAATACCCCAATGTTAATATCATCGCTAAAGCGATCAGTAATGACGTCAGTCTATCAGCGGCTGTATTACAAATTGTTAATTCACCGGCCTTCGCTATTCGCCATAAAATAACCAATATTCTGCAAGCTGTTACTTTGCTTGGCGTGAGCAGGGTTGAAAGGATCGTTACTGTGGTTGCAATGCGCGAAAGCGTCGGTGGCAATCTAAACCTTGCGCGATTTTGGGATAGCGCTTCTGAAATTGCCAATATCTGTAGTCAACTGGCACCGCGATTATCGGGTATTAATCAAGACGACGCCTACACTTTGGGGTTGTTTCACGATTGCGGTATTCCTTTGATGATGCAAGCATTCGATGATTATAAACAAACTCTAATCGAAATAAACAAAACCGAAGTACGTCCGACCACAAAAATTGAGCAAGCGCGCTATCAGGTTTGTCACACTCAGGTTGGTTATCTTTTATTAGAAAAATGGTTTTTACCTCAGCACATTAGTCAGGCCGTATATTGCCACCATCATAATTATGCTGATTTAGTTGAACAAAAGAAAATTGATGATTCATCGTTGTCTTTACTTGCACTGTTGAAAATGTCTGATGACATTAGTTCTACTTATCGTAAATCATGGCGACGGGACGATACTGATGAATGGCTTCAGGTGCAAGATTTGGTCTTATCTTATATCGGGATCGATGAAGCATACTATAACGAATTAAAAGCTGATATTATCGAAAAGTTTGATATGTAGTGAGCAGCTGAAGGCTGTTTTCGCAATGACAAACCTAGCTTATGGAATTGCCAAATATGCTTCAACTTTACACAGCTAGGCTTTAGAGTTGCTCTGTTAGCGACAGCGAACTAGATAAATCTCGCTTCATCTTTTCGTCAACATTGCCACCAATTCTATACCCGCTAAAGTATTTTAGGCTAAATCAAAATTTTTAAATCCGAACATGTTTCAAGTTATTCGTTTTATATTTCAGTGACCATGCACCATAATATTATTGAGATACTTACGTTGTCGTTTTTTTGAATGATGATTATTGTCTTGAATAAATTTTTTGATGCAGGCCTTATTGGAGACGATATTATAGATATTTACAAATCCTAGTTTCACATTTCTGTTGATGGCATTGTTTAGAAACCTAAAGCCGTTTTTTTTTATCACGCTTGAGCGTCAGAAATCAATGATAATACCCTACTTATTGGCTGCATGATCATTGTATTTCCATTATTCTAGCATGATAACTAAATCAATCGCTTTTGCGACATAATCAATATTTTTGGTTGATTAAACAATATTGTCGATTTATTGAACAATCTCTTGTTAAATTATAGAATTACACATAAGAGCCATTAAAGTATATTCACAAATCAAAAAAAACGAAATAAATTTAGCCGCTCTAAAAAACTCTTTAAAATTGAGTTTAAGGTTGGACTTTGGCTTGATGTCACATTTAAGTTTATCGATTGATTTGAATGAAAACTGTATGCAAACTAAAAACATGAAAAGTAATTGGGGCGTTGGAGCACTAGTTTAAACCTACATCAACAATACGTATTTAAAAACGATGCGAAACATGAGTAGAAAATTAAACAAGCATTTCAATATCGAGATCGATATTCTTCGACCTTTGAACCTGATATAGAGTTATATACAGACCAAAATGACACCTATTTAGGTTTTGCTGCACTTGGCAATATTGTGCAATAAGGGATCTCAAAATTGGTTGGGAGATAGGCATTTTGAGCGCTTTAAGCCAAAATAGTGAAAATGAAACTCTGCTCCGGTTATTGCTGGAATATATAATTTCAAGCAAAGAACCTAGTCTCATGTTACTAGAACTCAAGATTCATTAATATCCGCTTAATGTTTCTTAATTATACTTTTAAACGTCTATTGATTCGAGCATATTCATCATTCTCGGATCTCAAACAATAAATGGTACTTTCATGAATAAAGCATTAATTTTTCTATTTCTTTACTTTTTGTGCATTCAGCCTAGTTCAGCGACTGAAAAACCTTTGCTTGCTCTAAATCAGTACGAAGGCAAAGTTATTTATTTAGATTTTTGGGCATCATGGTGTATCCCTTGCAGAAAATCATTCCCTTGGTTGAATAAGATGCAAAGCAAATATAAATCAGACAATTTTGTTGTTATCGCCGTTAATTTGGATAAAAAACAATCTCTTGCTACTGATTTTTTACTTAAATATCCTGCAAATTTTGAAATCATTTATGACCCAAAAGGAACCTTAGCTAAAAGGTATAAGATTAAAGGCATGCCTAGCAGTGTTTTATTTGGAAAAGACGGAAAGCCTAAGTTTGCGCATAAAGGTTTTTTCCCATCCAAAATTGAAAGCTATGAAAACGAAATTAAACAACTAATTAAAAAACGTTAATATTAAAAATATCGGTATTGAAAACATATAGAGTCATAATAGAGAGGCAAGAATGAGAAATTTATTCAGAAAAGCTAAGTTGCTGCCCTTACTAGCAATGATTGTGACTTTAGGCGGATGTTCAAGCATGGGCGTTGAACCGTGGGATCGTGATTTGTTAGCTAAATCATCAATGGCAATCAATGCTTCTCCCCTAGATCAATCAATTGATGACCATATCTATTTTAGTAAAGAAGCCGCCAGTGGTGGTAGAAGTTTTGCAGGAGGCGGATGCGGATGCAACTAATTAATAAACACAATAGTTTAAAAAACTCAGCTAACGATAGCAAACGTATTTCCCTTAAAAGCAAATTAGCCATTGCTGCAACAGGCCTATTAAGTGCAACGGCCACAGAAACAATTGCGAATGAAGCAACCGATGAAGGCTGGTATTTTTCAGCTTCGGTACTAGCTTATTCGGAAACGGATAGAGTCAGCGCAGTAGAGGTAATCTTCAATGCAGAAACTACCATTGATGAAACTGGAAAGTTAAATATAAAGTTTGTGCTAGATAGTTTAACCGGCGCATCGGCCAATGGCGCAATTACACAAAATACGCTTCAAACTTTTTCAAGACCATCAGGTAATGGCCAGTATAATATTGCGGCAGGAACTACCCCTCTCGACGATACCTTCAAAGATACACGTGCGCAACTTAATCTTAGTTGGAGTAATTTGCTGAGCCCTGAGTCTGATTATCAATATACTTTAGGCACGAATATATCAAAAGAATATGATTTTCAATCGATTAGTTTAAGTGCAGAACTGGCAAAAGGTTTTAATCAAAAGAATACAACTATTTCAGGTGGTTTTTCTGTTGCGGCTGAGGAATATAATCCAAAAGGTTCGACGCCAATAGGCTTAACAAGCATGGCTATTAGAGATAATTATCCCACAGAAGACGTTTATGATCTGGCTTTTGATGCAACAAGAGGCAGCACCTCAGAAGCGATAAATTCTGCTGAACTACTTTTAGGTTGGACTCAGGTTGTAAACCGAAGTACTTTAATGCAGTTTAATTATGGTTATGCCGATAAAAGTGGTTATCTTACAGACCCTTTTAAAATAGTCAGTGTTGTTAATGCTTCAGGTATTACTCAAGATTACATTTATGAAAATCGTCCTGAGTCACGAACCCAACATTCTTTATTTGGTTTAGTCAAAAAACATTTAAATGAATCTATTATTGATTTTTCATATCGCTTCACTAGTGATGATTGGGAAATAGATACGCATACTCTTGATTTACATTGGAAGTTGTTTGCGGATGGTGGAAGTTTTTGGGAACCTCACGTGAGATTTTATCAACAATCCGCCGCCGATTTTTACTCAACTTATTTAGATCAAAGTGAAGAAGTTCCTCCATTTATTAGTGCTGATTACCGTATCGGCGAAATGTCGAGCATTACTTTAGGCTTAAAATACGGATTTGAAGTTAATAAAGACCAACGCGCAGAAGTAAGATTAGAATACTATCGTCAAACTCCAAAATCAGTTGGGACTGAGCGAGTTGCTGGTCTAGAAAATTTAGACTTGTATCCTGAGTTAGACGCTGTTTATTTACAGGTTAATTACTATTTCTAAATATCGTCTTGAACTAGTCAATAAATCTAAACCTAACCATTCGTATTATCAGATTTCTTTTAATGCGATGGCTAGCCCTTGTGAAGTTCTTATAAAAACACAAGACAAGATATTTTGCGAAAAATTAGCACAACTCACCACCTCAGAAGTTAGCCGTATTGAAAATAAATATAGTCGCTATAAAACTACCAACTTGCTATCGCAGATAAACTCTTCTAATGGCGGTTCAATCGAAATAGATAATGAAACTTTTCAACTGCTTAATTATGCAAAAGAGATTTTTGATCTAAGTGATGGCCTATTTGATATTTCATCTGGCGTTTTAGGAAAATTTTGGACGTTTAAGAATCAAATTCACATTCCCGACAACCAAGATATCAAGAAAGCATTATCACAAATTGGTTTCAATAAAATCAATTACACCGGCAAAAACATTTCACTACCAAAAGGTATGAAAATTGATTTTGGCGGAATAGGAAAAGAATATGCAGTTGATCAAGTCGCAAAAATTTTAAACGCTCATTGTAAAATTAAAAGTGATAATTTTTTAGTCAATTTAGGCGGCGATTTATTTGCGAAAGATTACAACAATACAGATGATGAACTTCAAAATGAGGCATGGAAGGTAGGATTAGAAAATCCCAAAAGTGGTTATATCAATCTTTTAAATGGTGCTGTCGCCACAAGCGGAACAAGTCAACGTTCATTTATTCAAAACGGAAAAACTTACAGCCATTTGCTAAACCCTAAAACAGGCTGGCCTATTGAAAACCCTCCTTCGTCAGTGACCTGTTTTGCGGAAACCTGTGTGCTTGCTGGTACTTACTCTAGTTTAGCTATGTTGCAAGGAAGCGATGCCGAATCATTTCTTGAATCAGAAGAAATAGAACACATTCTAGTTCGTTAAATCTTTACCACTTATCTCTTTTAGAACGCAATGCGATAAATACATCTTTATCATCGGGGTTATCAAGTGATAAATTATCTATAATTTCAGTGTTATTCAACCGCATAAAAGTATTAAATGATTTTTCATTTTCGATAGTCATGACTATATCACCCGGTTGATAGTTCACCTGCGATACTTGTTCTAACCACTCTTTTGCAATGATATTACTTGGCTCAAAATTTAACGTGAAGCGTAAGTTATTTTCTAAATAATCATGCCCTGGATAAACTAAAACACTGTCATCTAATGTTTGAAATTGCTGGCTTATGGTTTTATACATAATTTCAGAATCGCCATTGTGGCAATTTCCAACACCCGCATTAAATAAAGTATCTCCTGTAAAAATAGCTTTTTCTTTTCCATTTTCGATCACAACAAAACAAAGATGCGCAAAAGTGTGTCCGGGAGTATCTAATGTTTTTAATTGACTATTGGTATCCAAATCAATCAACTCATTGGCAACCAACTCTCGACTTAACCCTGGAATTTTTCCTTTACCATTAGTATGCGCCCAAACTTCACACGAATACTGATCAACCAAAGCTTGATTACCTTGAGTATGATCCCAGTGTTCATGAGTATTAATAATACGGGTCAAAACTAAATTATTTTCTGATAAAAAAGATTTAATTTCATCTGCATCCCAAGGGTCGATCACAATTGCCGTTTCATTATCAAACTCTAAAATATAAGTGAAATTTCTTAATTGATTTTTTGTGTAAATTTGATGTATTTTCATAATGGCGGATTCCTAATGACTTACTTACTTATTTTTATTCAATAAAATATTTATTAATGACTCTAGTTGTAATTAATCGAAATTGTATCACCAACCCGTATTTTACCAAGACTTCTTGGTATCAAGTTCATTCCAAAAAAGACACCTTTTTCATCCTTAACACCATTTACATTCTTTCTATATTGACTCAATGTTTTTAATGGCTCACCATTTTCATCTTTTGTTCCTGTATTAGGATCAATGGTAGTTAATATACACCGACTACATATTTTAACCGTTTCAAACTCAACATCACCGATACTTATATTTCGCCATTGGTCTTCGTCAAAGGCTTCACAACCTTCCACAACAATGTTTGGTCTAAAACGATTCATTGAGACAGGCTTAGAAAGTTTTAAATTTAGATCGTCTAGAGATGCCTGTGATATAACCAGAATTGGAAATCCATCAGCAAAACTAACTATGTCGGTTTTGCTAGAAAATAATGGATCTGTTTTTCTTGGGGTTAAGCTGTCATATGCCACTAAAAAAACTTCAAAGCCAAGATACTCGCAAAACCATTGATTAATCCGCTTATTGGCTGAGAAAACTGAACAGGTATCTTTCCAAACGGTGACTATTTTTTTATTATCTGTAATGTCACCTTTTGAAAAGACTAAATCATTTTTATTTCGGGCCTGAATTAGAAAACTGTTTATTTGCTCGCTTACAGAAACAAGCGCTAAACTCGGATATTTTCTTTGTGTAATAAACTGATTATTACAATCAACTAGCATAAAAATTCGGTCACTGCTTAAACCTTTACGCTCAACCGAGATTTGCTCCTTCGAAATTCGGCCCAACGATTTAATTGGGTAAATATTTATCTCAGAAACTTTAATCATATAAACATTCTCAACTTTATTTTTTATCTTCTTTTAATGGAAAAACTAAGTCTTCTAACCCGTTGATTTTTATTTCTAGCAGTAAATGCATCAATTCACCCAATTTTCCTTGTGGAAATCCTTGCCGACCAAACCAAACTAAATAAGGTTCAGGCAGATCAATTAAAAACTGACCTTTATATTTCCCAAATGGCATTTTAGTGATGGCGAGTTTATTTAAGTTTTCAGGTTCAAACATCGTTATTCATTACTCTTTTATCAATCATCAATACTATCGCTTTTTGCGCTTTTTCTTTTTGCCTTTTTTACCATCATCTTTTTCGGCTTTAAGTCGAATTTGCTCTTCAACCTCTACCATTTCACTTTTAATCATGTCAGGCGTTTCTAAACTGATGTTACCGAGTATTGAAGATCTAAATTCGTGAACTAATATTTTACAAACACGATCCAAATCAATCCGTCCGCCGCGTTGTAAACAGCCTCTAATACGCCCAATATCTTCAAGTAACGTTGTTGTATCTTCTGATAATCCATCCAATTTAAAATTTTGCAGTAAAGCATCAGGATAAGTTTCTCTAAAATATTCCACCGCATAATAAGCGATATCATCATATTCAAGTACGGTGTCTTTAATTGCCCCGGTAATTGCTAGACGGTAGCTACTATTCGTATTGTCAATTTTTGGCCACAAAAAACCCGGTGTATCCCAAAGAATAATTCCCTCATCTAAGTCTATTCTTTGTTGCCTTTTTGTCACTGCCGGCTCATTGCCTACCTTTGCAATGGCTCTATTACTTAAAATGTTGATGATGGTCGATTTACCGACGTTAGGAATTCCCATAATCATCGCGTTTATAGGTTTTTCTTTCGCCTTAAAATCAGGTAAAAGTTGGTGACATAATTTAATTAACTTTCTCACATCTTCTGGTCTTTTTGCTGTAATTGGAAGTGAGCGTGTATCTTGATGGCTATCGAACTCTTCACACCAGAGCTTAGTTATTACCGGATCGGCTAAATCAATTTTATTTAATATTCTAATAATCGGGCGTTTCTTATCACTATCTTCTAATATTGTAGCAACAGCAGGATTGGTGCTACTGTATGGAATACGAGCGTCTACCACCTCGATAACCAAATCAACCTTTGGTAGCGCCTCTTTTATTTCTTTTTGGGCTTTGTGCATATGCCCGGGATACCATTGAATGGTCATAGTTTATTTCGATTACGATATTTGGGTATTATTATCGCTTAAAGGATGGTTCATTAGATAGAGAATATTTTCAATTATTTCTAATTTTTAAATAACTCTAGCTTTCTGTGCTAAAATATTTATGTCAATTTATAAACAAGGTTTTCAATTATTGATAGTGAAAGACGCCAATACCACTAGATAGCCCAGAACAGCATATATCTGAAAATCATACATCAGAAAAAATTCAAACATCAGTATTCAAAGGTCATTAATGCTTATACGTCAAAAACCTGAAAATTTAGCTTTTGAATGTGAAAATTTTGGTTTAGAAAGTATCACCCATTTGCGCTGAATTGTAGAGCTAAATTCAGGCGATCCTAGTGTGCTTGAACGGGATTTACACACCCTCTGTAAAGAAAATGATTAACTCCTAACCTTACATTTCTCGATGTTCTAATTAATAGCTTAGACACTCTGATTTTTATTGTTATTTTAGCAACTATGCTATTGATGAGTCTTTTTGGTTTTATTTTTTCAAATACAGTGAGTGAAAAGTATCGATTATTAGAAGAGCTTGCAATTGAAGATGGTTTAACGGGAGCCGTTAATCGACGGGCTCTAATGAGTAAGCTAGATGAAATTGTAGCAATAGGGGCCGGGCGCAATCAAGTACATGTTGCGGAATAAATTCGAAACTAATTATTTAAATATCAGGGTTATTTTTATGCCTCCGGTACGTTTTAAACTCTTCAAGCCGATGTCAAAATAAAGAATAAATGCGACTCGGAAGCTTTATCAACTAAAGCTCAGCCATTTGAATCAATGCATCTTGTAAGTTACTAACGCCTTTAATGTCCATTCCTTCAATAACACCTTTAGGTTGATTAGCTTTAGGTACGATAGCTTTTATAAAACCGTGTTTAACGGCTTCTTTAATACGCTCTTGTCCATTAGGCACCGGTCTTATTTCCCCAGCTAAACCAACTTCTCCAAAAATAATCAAATCTTGTGGTAAAACTTGATTTCTAAGGCTTGAAACGATTGCTAATAGCTGTGCCAGATCAGCGCTAGTTTCCATTACTTTTACGCCGCCTACCACATTAAGAAAAATATCTTGGTCATGACAGAAAATTCCTCCATGACGAGATAAAACAGCTAACAGCATTGCCAATCGATTTTGATCAAGACCAACCGCAACACGCCTAGCTTGACTGCCATGAGATTCATCAACTAAAGCTTGAACTTCCACCAGCAATGGACGTGAACCCTCCCAAGTCACAGTCACAGCGCTACCTGAAGATGCTTGTTGGTAACGAGAAAGAAATATTGCTGATGGATTTTGGACTTCTTTTAAACCTTCTTCTGTCATCGCAAAAACACCTAACTCGTTTACTGCACCAAATCTATTTTTTACTGCTCGTAACATACGATAACGTCCATCTCGTTCGCCTTCAAAGTAAAGTACGGCATCTACCATGTGTTCTAAAACTCTTGGTCCTGCTAAAGAGCCATCTTTAGTCACATGACCAACAACAAAAAGAGCAATGCCTTTTTGTTTTGCAAATCTTACTAATTGCGCTGTACTTTCCCTTACTTGTGCCACTCCGCCTGGAGCCGACTGTAAGTGCTCTGTATAAATGGTTTGAATTGAGTCAATAACCATCACATTCGGTTGTGATCCATTTTTCTCCCCGACTTGAGCAGTCGCTATAATGGTTTCTACTTTGGTTTCTGTTAATAAACTTAATTTATCGCCACTAAGTCCTAAACGTTTTGCTCTCATAGATATTTGCTGTGCTGACTCTTCACCGGTTACATAAACGGCATTTAACGATTCACCTAAACGACACATCACTTGCAATAAAATAGTAGATTTACCGATACCAGGATCGCCGCCTAACAAAACTACGGAGCCTGGCACTAAACCACCACCTAACACTCGATCCAATTCACTCAAGCTGGTTGCTATTCGCTTAGTATTTTCATGCTTAACATCACTTAGTTTTTGTAGTTGGCTCGCGGTACCAGAATAGCCTGCGAATCGACCCGTTTTGGCTTCACCATCAGCGCCAACTTGTTCAACTAAGCAATTCCACTCGCCACAATCTCCGCATTGACCTCCCCATTTTGGAGAAACGGCACCACATTGATTACAAACATATTGAATTTTAGATTTTGCCATTATTCGATTACTCTTTCTTTATTTGAAGGGGTCGGAGTCGCTATTGACGATAAATTCGAGTTCTAATTTAATGTACCTCCTAACTATAAAGGCAATACTTTTGTGTTAGAGCGACTCCGACCCCGTTTGTAGAAACGGTTAATACAAGGCTTTTAATTGCTCATACGCTTCTTTGATTTGCATAAACTTAATATTGTCACCACCTTTATCAGGATGAAACTGAATAGCTAATTGATTATATCTTCTTTTGATTTGAGATCGACTGAGATTGTTTAAATCTTGCAAACCTAAACATTTAATAGCATCCGTTTTTTTATCCAACGATAAATATTTTTTCCAAAATAGTTCCAACAACTCTTGGACTTCTTTATCGGGCAGATACAAATTATTTTTGTCCAAATAGAAAGTTTTTAACTCAATTGATACACTATCAGTCACCGCACAGCTTTCAGAAAGCTGCTTTTTCTTTGTTTTTTTTTCTGGGTGGACGGAAGATTGCTCACTCACTATCAACTTTATGGAAAGAGCACTTATTTCCAGCAGTCTTCCGCTTGGAAGAAGCACTTCTGACAACAAATAAAGATGATGAAAAAGAAAAAAGTGTTTTTTGAATAAACTAGGCGATTTTCCTAAGTCACTAAAAAAACCGTGCTCCACGCCTAAATCTTCACTTAAATCAGTCATTAAATCAAACTCTTTGATGTATGAAGGCTTTGATTCTAAATAATCTAGAAGTATTTGTTGTTTAGGTTCCATATTAAATAATGCTAATATAAGTAAAATTGACCATGACTCTTAGACAATGATATGAAAGACGAGAATACACAAAAGCATAACACAGACGACAAATCACTAAACGAAAAATCACCAAGTGAAATTAAAAAACCTGGTCCACTGCAAATAATCGGCAGCGTTTTGGCGGCTATGGTAGGTATTCAATCAGAAGATAATCGAGAACGTGACTTTACTTCGGGCCAAATAGGTAACTATATTTTTGTTGGAATTATTGTCGTGATTATATTTATATTGACTTTAATTTCAGTCGTTAATAACATTCTTGAAGAAGCTGGCATGTAGATGTTAAAAGTCTTTCGTGCCAATAAAGGAGACCAAGTTAGAGTCGCCAACCTATTCGACCAGTATCGTGTCTTTTATAAAATGAAAAGCGACATAAAGTCTGTTAGAAAATTTATCAACGAGCGGTTAAATAACAAAGATTCAATCATCTACTTAGCACAACTCTCTGGTGACTCATGTGGCTTCATTCAAATTTACCCTGCTTTTTCGTCAGTTGCGATGAGGCCTATTTGGATTCTAAATGATCTTTTTGTCGATCAAAGTTATCGAAATAAGGGATGCGCTAAAGCTTTAATGGAGCAGGTTAGAGCCGATGCAACAACAAGTAATATTTTTTCTATAAAGTTGGCAACCGCAGTTAATAATTATCAAGCAAAAGAATTATATGAGTCTATTGAATATAAAAAAATTGACCAGTTTGATAACTATAGTCTTAAGGTTTAACTTTAAGGCGTGATTCATAGTTAACCTTGGGGATATGAAAATGAACAAACTAAAAACAAAAATCCCACCTCCAATCATAGCGTTTTGTTTCGGTTTAATTATGTGGGCAATGAGTCTTTATTTACACTTATATTTATATTTATTAGAGCATTTCAGTCTGTTTTGGATCGCATTAACTTGCATTGCCATTGGCTTATATTTGAATATTGTATCGTTTATTAACTTTGTAAAACATAAAACTACCGTTAATCCAATATCACCAAAAAAGGCTTCTAAGCTTGTTATAAATGGTTTTTATCGATTTACAAGAAACCCGATGTATTTAGGGATGGTATTTATTTTACTAGGTTGCGCTTTTCTTTTTGGAAACATTGGTTGCTTTTTAATTCTGCCATTTTTCATCTCAACAATGAACTATTTGCAAATAGAACCAGAAGAAAAGGTACTAGAAAAAAACTTTGGCAAAAGTTATTTGGATTATAAAATGACTGTTAGACGCTGGTTATAGATACACTTTCAACAAACTAGCCAATAAAAACGTTTGGTGACACATTAAAACGCAGTGCTAACTCTTTAACATGCCTAAGGGTTAAAGAGCGTTTTGCATTAAGAATTTCAGATACCACACCTTGACTACCAATTTCTTTAAGTTCTGATTGACGAACGCCATGTAACTTAATTAAATATTGTAATGATGCTAAAGAGCCACCGTCTAAACTCTCAATGTTTTTTCTTTCATATTTTTCTGCGGCTGTTGCCATTGCTTCAATTAAACCTGTTATATGGCTATTCGAGCTATTTTCTACTAACTCCATCGCATCTTTAATATTAGAGATAAGTGTCTTATAGTCTTCTTGATTTTGTGGGCAGCCGATAGCTGGTGCTACCATATTCCAGTGTTGCATTGCATTTTCTAAACTTGGATTCATGTTAGGTCCTTTATATAGTACGTTCTCTGGTACAAAATTTAATTATTCTTTTTCTTTATGTAAATCAACTCAATCAGTGTTTCCATCAACCACATCATCAACTAGTACAACTTGCGCATCAAAGTTAATAAAGGTTATTGCTAAAAGAGTCGTTTCTGGAATCGGAAATTTAAAGGAGTTTTTAAAGCCACGAATATATCCAAAGGCTTTACGTAACTCTTCTGGTGATTGAAATTCTGATTTTCGCATAATATGATACCAACCCTGCAAATGCTGATGAGCATTTGGATACCTTTCTTGCGCTTCGAGAATCCGATTGACGGCAACAACTTTCAACTACATATCTCCCCGTGGAAATCTACTGACCCTATCTACAGAAAAAATATCTCTTGAAGAGTGGGATTCGGTAGCAAGCCTTCTCTCTTTCATTGTAACAGAAAAAGGGTTGATAATAAAATCTGTTAAAGCGAGATTGCGAGCTGTATTTCTAATTGCTTTATTTATTGAAGAATTTTTTTGATTTTTAATCATTATTATCATATTCAACTACGTTTTATATACGTTTATATAATATACAATATTAGATAAAAAATCAAAACTCAAATGAGAAATGAGAAATGAGAAATTGATGTAATAAATAGAGCTAAAACATCGCGAAAGAGTAACACTATCTCAAGTTGCCTATTAAATCAGCACCCTATGGGCAATATTTTCGTTATACTCTCTTAAAATTTTTGCTAGTCAACTTGCTTAAATCAATTGTGAAGGTAAATTAACAATGTACCCAACTATATATCAATCAGAAACCTTCACTATTGGAAGTTATGGTTTAATGTTAGCCATCGCTTACCTATTAGGACGTTGGTATTTCTTACGACAAATAGCTACGCAAAGTGACCTAAAGTTTAATAGTGAAGTTTTAATCATTATGCTATTAAGTTTTGGCGTGATAGGCGCTAAATTAATGTTTGTTCTCAAAAACCCTGATAAATCACACTTATTATTTAACGGGACTGGTTTTTCGAGCCAAGGCGCATTGTTAGGCGCTATTCTAGCCAGCCTTCTATTTACTTACTTAAACAAAATTCCCTTACATAAGATTTTAGATAACGCTGCACCAGCCGCTATTCTCGCTTACGCTATTGCAAGAATGGGATGTTTTTTATCTGGTGATGATTGTTATGGCATTGCAACTGATTTGCCATGGGCAATGAGTTTTGCGCAAGGAATTGCGCCGACAGATGACCACGTTCATCCATTACCATTATACGAAATCATATATTCAACGATCATTTTCTTAATTTTGAGCGGGCGTAAAATAGCTGAACCAATCCCTTATGAACCTTTTTTCATGCTACTTGGTCTATGGGGTGTTTGTCGATTTGTAATTGAATTTATCAGCACTAATGAAAAAGTAGTGTTTGGAATGAGTGGCTCTCAAACTGGTGCTTTAATAATGTTTTTTTCTTCCGGTGTGTATTTTCTTTTTTTTAGCAAAAAGCTCTAAATGAACGATGTCAATACAGAAAAATCGGTTTCTACAATCATAAGCTCGGATCAATACTTAACCGCAAACCTGCTTCCTTACCAAAACTGATGATAAGACGCTGGCTAGGTTTAAAACTAAAGATTCCCTGCACTCTGCACGATATGGCGGATGATTCCATAGGGATACTAGATGCTTTAAATATCGAATAGGCACACTTTGCTGGCTCTTCAATGGTCGGTATGATTGCTCAGTTAATTGTTGCTAAATATCCTTGCAGAAGTCTTTCTTTAACTTCCATTATGTCGAGTTTGGGTAATCCAAAGTTACCTAGTGCAAGCTCAAAGGTAAACAAAGTCTTGATACAACGCCCTAAAACACAAAACGAAGATGACATCGTGAACCATGGCATCTAAATTTGGCGAACTATAGAAAGTCTAGACTACCCAACCAGTGATGAAGTTTTAAGGAAAAAATCTTAGACAGTTTCAGACGAGCATTTTATCCTCAAGGTCATCTTAATCAATTGGCTGCGATTATCGAAAATGGCGATCGTCGCCTATTTTTTAAAAAAATTAATACTCCAACGTTAGTTATTCACGGAAAAGCGGATGCTTTAGTACCAATAGAGTGTGGGATTGATACGGCTAAATATATAGAGAATTCAGAACTTAAATTGCTCGAAGGCATGGGACATGATTTACTTAAAGAACTTGTTCCTAAACTAGTACAAATGATCATGCAACATATTGAATCGGTTAATCGAGGCTAGCTCCACCCCCCAGTGGGAACGCTAAGGGCTTTTTGGTTACTTTACCTCGTGGTACCTACTTGGTTGCAGCTCATGGCAAAACTAACTTATGTCCATGGATGGACTGTATGCTGTTTTTGCAAGAGCAAAAAAACTGCCGCAGGCAAGCGAAGCGAAGTGAAATCTATTTGATCTCAACTTAAAATTTCAATCATTAAATACCGGATGAAAAAGCCGCCTTAATCCTCTGAGTAAAAATATCTGCTTCCTCAAACCCAACAGCTCTCAATCTCTGATTCTCATTTCCATTCTTATCAAAAAACAAAATACTAGGCAAACCTCTAACCCCAAAATGTTTCATCAACGCTTTATCTTCAGCATCATTAGTTGTCACATCCGCTTGAATAAGAACAGTGTTTGAAAGCGCACTCACCACATCAGGATGAGGAAACACCTTTTCTTCAAACTCATAACAAGCGGTGCAACTCACCGCAAAGAAATCAAACATCACTGACTGCCCGTTTGCATTGGCTTCTGCCACTTGTTGCTCAACATCTTGAATGGTTTTAACCCTAGTAAAATGTGTTTTATTTTCATCCTGTAATTTTAATTTTTCATAAATATGTGTTCCAGCCGACAATCCTTTTAACGGTTTTAGTAAGTCTTTATTACCCATAGACGCACCGACCATTAACAACAAACCATAAACAAAGATAAACACCCCAACACCTTTCCAAAGCTTAGCGATATTGGACTCAACTTGAGACAAAGCTCCCATATAAGTTGCGGTAACAATCATTAACACAGACCATAAAACCATATTCAGCGTTTCAGGAATTAAATGTTTAGTAATGTAAAGCGCCATGCCAATCATGCCAACACCAAAAGCCGCTTTAACGCTATTCATCCAGCCGCCAGCTTTCGGCAACAGCTTACCGCCACCCACACCGACCAACAATAATGGAATTCCCATTCCAACGGCGAGTGAATAGAGAGCAACACCGCCAATGACCGAATCACCAGTTTGAGCAATATAAAGTAAAACACCCGCCACTGGCACGGTCACACAAGGGGAAACCACTAAGGCCGATAAAACCCCCATTGCCGAAGCGCCCATTAAGGTGCCGCTTTCTTGACTGTTAGAGACATTGGTTAACTTATTTCGCATACCCGATGGTAATTGCAATTCATAAAAACCAAACATAGACAGCGATAACAAAACAAATATCACCGCCGCAGGCACCACAAACCAAAAGGATTGTAAGGAGTTACTATTGATATCCACTCCGAATAAACTGGTGGCACTGCCAACCACAAAACCAATAATAGCAAAGGGAATAGCCATGGATTGGGTATAAGTTAATGACAATAAAAAGGATTTCTTAGTGGTTATACTTTCACCTTGACCGACAATAATGCTCGATAAAATAGGTACCATCGGTAAAACGCAGGGCGTAAAGGCCAAACCGATCCCTAGTAGAACCATATACAGTACTATTTCTAGCAGACTTTTATCACTTAAAAAGTTAGACACTTTTTCTTGCTCAGGGACAAATTCAGCAGTGTTATTAGGTGTCGCAGATTTAGACTCTGCAGTTTGACTCGCTAACGCATCGTCATTCGTTACAACACTTTCACTCACTGAGGAAGCCATTAATTGATAGGTTTTTTCTTCCGGCGGATAACACAATCCCGCTTCTGCACAACCTTGATATTCGAGGGTAAAAGAAAAATCTTTTTGCTGAGCCGTGTAAGGCACACTGATTTCTAGGTTATGATAATAAACTTCCACATCACCAAGGTATTCATCCACTTTTTTCTTTCCAGCCGGAATATACGCATCAGCAAGTACCGCACCAGTGCTATTGAAAGCAAAACGACTTCGGTATAGATAATAGTCATCGGCGATTACAAAACGCACAATCACTTCATCATCAAGTACTTCGGAGGTGACTTTAAAGGCATCGTCCACATCTAGAAACTCCGAGCTTCCGCCAAACAGGTCTTCTAGATTAACTTCTTCCTCTGCTTTTAATAATGGCTGGCTAAATAAGCTGGCAATCAGCAGTGGTTTAATCAATATAAGCAGGATATTTTTCATTATTTAACTTGTCCCATTAACTTGTCTATCAAATTAGCCTCGTTAACTTATCCAGTTGATTTGTGAAACGCCATTTTGAGTCGCGTCTTCTAATGCTTGATTACTTCTTTCTAACCATTGATATGCGTTAAAGTTACGCTCAACTTCAGAAATTCCCATACTAACACTTAAAAAACGAGGTTGCTGATCTAGATCAAAGCTTAATGTTGCAAACTGCTCCTGAATATTTCGCATCACTTCAGACCAATGATTTTTATTGCCTGACGTCAAAATAACACCTAATCGATTGGCGCCAACATGACCGATCACATCGGTTTGACGAAGCCGCTTTTTAAGTATTTGTGTCAACTGTTTAATGGCATTATTGATAAACGAAAATTGAGATTTCTGTATTAAATCATCTATATCATCTAACTGAATTAAAACAAGTGCCAGTTTTGTGTTAGAACGTGTTGACCTTGCGCTTTCTGATGCGATAATTTGCTTAAACTTATTTGGATAGGAAATGTTTGTATCAGGGTTAATATCAATTTTCGGGCTAAGTGATCTAAATTTTTGGCTATATATACTTGCCATAAACATTAACTGCTCTTTTTGTACAGGCTTCACAATAAATGAAGTTCCTCCAGACATGAACGCTTGATTTTGTTTCCTGAGGTTTTCTTCAGCGGACAAAAATATAATAGGCAGGTGAGTGTATCGAGGCATTTGCCTAATCATCTGAGTCAACTCAATTCCTGATGAATCGGGCATTTGCATATCCATCAAAATCGTTTCTGGATCAAACCCCCTAATTGCCTCAAGAAGGATGGCTGGATTATTCACAACACGAATGTCAAAGTGCCCTTTTTGTAAAACTTTTTCATAATACCTTGCTTGAGCTTTAGAATCTTCCATCACTAAAATGCGACTAGGCGTTTCGTAATTTAAATCGAATGAAAGTTCAATTTGGTCAAACAAGCAAGACAAAGATAGCGGCTCTATCGCAAACCCCGTTCCTTTATTTCTTATTGCTCTGAGGCGGTTTTCTTGGTTATCTTTATTAGCCGTAAAAATCAGAGGAGTATTTTTAATCTCAATCATTTCATCTAATAAAACTTTTAATTCATCTGTTGCGCCTAATGGGGCAATAATAATGCTGTTATCGAGTAGCTGAGATTTATCAATACAATCTAACAAGTTATTTTCATTTAAATATTCTATACCTAACGAGTCTAACTGTAATAATAACCCGTTATAATGTTCCAGCTCCAAAGGTGTTTGAAATTCAAGGCTAGTCAAAAAAATCAAATTACTTTTATCATGGTAAAGAGCCAAATGAGCTAACTCTTGGCTTTCATCTGTTTTACTTTGAGTGACAGTGACGTTCTTTAAATCATCATTAATATTATCTAAGTCTGATAACACCTCTTCTGCAAAATCAATATCTATTATTGGATTAACTATCGTCTCTACAATAGTTAATGGTTCTATGATGTCTATAACTTCTGCGATGTCTATAACTTTTGAGGAACCTATAACATCTTCAGCGTCAATGACTTGTGTAATTTCTATCGCTTCTGCGACCTCTATTTTACCAGCTATTTCTTTTACTTTCGTCGTATTTGAGTTTGAGTCAAGTTTAGGAATTTGGCTTTCATCAATTTTATTTTTTTTTCTCTTAATCGGTGTAATTGATTTAAGCTGTTTTTTTTGTGGTTTTATTCCAAGCGATAGTTTATTCGCGTGTTCAGAAAGGCGTTTGGCAAGCCGAAGCAATAGTGGTTTTTGAGATTGCAACGACTCTCGATTCATAGAAAGTTGTTTAATCAATTGGTTTAATATCTTTGCGGTGGTGTCAAACTCTTGTTCAATACAAGACTCTCGCGTTTCGGTTACTTGAGATAAAAGCGCTTTTAAGCGCAATTCATTCACTTCATTCACTTCATTCGCCGCAATATCACCCAAAAAGCGGGCAAACTGTTTTAATTTTATCGGCGTTCGCCTTAAAAATTGTTTTTGAACATCATTGGTCACTTGGTTTTCCAACATACTACCTTTTCCACTCTCTTATTTTCAGTTCTTTCAATTTAAAATTAGTGTCTCTAACATCCACTTTATATAAAATGGATTAATACCTATTAATTATCGACTAAATAACAACTAAATCAAACTTAACCGACTAGGATTGTGATGAAACCCCCTTGTAACCTGATATTTGGGCAGTTGAATTAAGATAACTGGAGGCGTTACAATAGAATCCAATACAAATATTCCAAAAAACTGGGATTATCCATGTTTCGATTTATGTTGTTTCTCTTTATTTTAGTTCCAATTATAGAAATTGGCGTATTTATTCAAGTGGGTGATCAATTAGGCTTAGGGACAACTCTAGTAATAGTCATTATTACCGCAATAATAGGTGTAAACCTTTTAAAACAACAGGGCTTTAAAGCCATAAGTGATATCCAAAATAACTTAAATCAAGGGAAAATACCTGCTCTTGAAATAGCCTCTGGAGCACAACTACTGTTCGCTGGCGGATTATTATTAACTCCAGGCTTTGTGACCGATGCGATCGGTTTTTTGCTGATGATTCCAGCTATTAGAATGTCACTCGCCAAACTCTTAATTAGTCGAATAAATATTTCTACTATGGGAGCTAAGTCAGCCAATTTTGAATCCGGCTCTTTTTATCACTCCCATTCAAATTCTGCTAACTTCTCAAACTCTACAAATTCATCAAATCAAGGCAGTGTGATTGAGGGTGAAATTGTGGAGGAAGATCAAATCAGTTCTACAAACAATAAAGATCCATCAAATACCAACCACTCTAATCAGCCACTCTAATTAAGCAGATTGGGCTAGATTAAATTAGGAAGTTAACATATGAAATTTCTACACAGCATGATCCGTACTAATTGCCCTGAAGAGTCCGTCAAATTTTATACTAAAGGACTAGGGTTAAAATTGATAAGCCGTAGAGATATAGAATCTGGACGCTTTAGCCTCTACTTTTTAGGTGAAAGCGAAGACTCGCCAATGGTGGAGTTGACTCACAACTGGGATGAGCAGACTTATGACCACGGCAATCAATTTGGTCATCTCGCCTATGCAGTTGATAATATCTACCAAGTCTGCCAGCATTTAAGCGATATGGGAGTGACTATTAATCGACCTCCAAGAGATGGACATATGGCGTTTGTTAAAGATCCTAACGGTATATCAATTGAATTATTGCAAACAGGCGAAAGGTTGGCTCAAAAAGCACCTTGGGATAGTATGGTGAATGTTGGTAGTTGGTAGTTGGTAAACTACCATAGCCTTATTATGGATCGTTATTGCAAATTATTGCGCGGAGGTTTCCTCGATCATGAGTAAATTTCCACAACCATCTTCCAAAAAAATTTCTATTCCCCATTTCGGTTGATCCAATTCAGGGCGTAATTTAATTCCTACTACTTTCATTCTTTCTAATTCGCTTTTTACGTGTTTACCCCCTAAAGCCATTATAGGTAAGTTCGCGTCGAAAGCTGATTTTTGATAATTTTCGGCAAAACTCCCTAGGCATGGCTCCAACAAAATAGCCGTCCCATCTTTATCGTCTGCTGATACAACTATTGTAAGGCTTGCTTCTGGATCAAATTCTTTAGACATAAAGCCCAACTTTGATGTGTAGATTTCATACGCTTTAACCGGATCCTGAACAGGTATGCTTACCAACGCCACTTTCATTAAAGTATTTCCTTTCGATCTATCTTTTATCACCTAACGTTTCCGTCAGGTGTCGCGTCGCCTGCACGGTTTAGTTAAGCCATTTTTTTAGGTGGTGAAAGGTGGAACTATGATAGTTGATCGTTACACTGGACATGATGCGCTCGAAGGTAAAGCGACTAAATACTTGAAATGTAAAAGAGCCGAAGAGAAAGCATTCTAAATAGGCTTTGCTAATTAGTGCCTACTATCCCAATGCACGATGCGAAAATCTACCCACTGAAATCATTAGGATTCTATGAGGAGTATTTTCTAATGGTAGATGAGCTGCATTTAACCACTACTGGGTATTATCCGGACAATCACCCCAATAGCGAACAAAAACCGATTATTGACTTTAATTCAAGATTCACACCCTAATATAGCAATTTAATTGTTTATTTAATACTAAAAAAACATTCAAATTGTTCTGTTTTCAAACATTTTTCGGTATAATGCGCTCCAAAATAGATTGTTCAATAAGGATCGCCTGATGGGATCAACGACTGGAAAAAGAACCGCTTTTTACCAAAACCATTTAGGTGCTAATGCCAAAATTGTTGATTTTGGTGGTTGGGACATGCCAATAAACTATGGCTCGCAAATAGAAGAGCATCATACCGTCAGAACTGATGCGGGTATGTTTGATGTTTCACACATGACTACCGTTGAAGTAACGGGTGAACAAGCCAAACAGTATCTACAAACCTTGCTTGCTAATGATGTTGATAAATTACAGTCTTCTGGTAAAGCTTTGTATAGCGGTATGCTTAATGACGCTGGTGGCGTGATTGATGATTTGATTGTTTATTTTATTAATACTGAGCATTATCGAGTTGTGGTTAACGCATCGACTCGAGAAAAAGATCTCGCATGGATGGATAAACAAGCCATCGATTTTAAAGTTAAAGTAGAAGAAAATAATGATTTTGCGATGATTGCCATTCAAGGGCCAAATGCTATTACTAAAACCATGCAAGCGTTGTCCTGTTCTCAACAAGAAGCGGTTAAAGGTATCGGTGTATTTTTTGCGGCAGATAGCGAAGGCTATTTTATTGCCCGAACTGGTTATACCGGTGAAGATGGTTTTGAAATTATGGTTCCAAACCATGAAGCAAGTAATTTTTGGAATAGACTGCTCAAAGTGGGCGTTAAACCTTGTGGGCTTGGAGCACGTGATACATTACGTTTAGAAGCGGGAATGAATCTTTACGGCAATGAGATGGATGAATCAGTTTCTCCTTTAGAGGCTAACATGGCTTGGACGATTGATTGGAAAAATGAATCTAGAGACTTCATTGGTAAATCAGCACTTCTTGCACAAAAAGAAGACGGTGTAAAAAATAAGCTCGTGGGTTTGGTTTTAGAAGGTAAAGGCGTTATTCGTTCACACATGAACGTTGTTATTGATGACGTTGTTGTAGGCGAAACAACCAGTGGAACCATGTCTCCCACACTTAAACAAAGTATTGGTGTGGCGCGAGTTCCAAAAACCGTTGGTGGTTCAGTCATGCTAGAAATCCGTGGTAAACGGATTCCAGCGAAGGTCGTTAAAGCATCATTTGTAAGAAATGGTAAAGCTTTAGTTTAGTTCATAACGATGTCATTGCGAGCGTAGCGTGGTAATCTTTTTAAGATTGATGCATTACCTTATTAGAGATTGCCGCGTCGTAACTCCTCGTAATCACAAGTCATTGAGTAAATAATTTAGTTCAATTTCAAGTTAGTAAGAGGATAAAAAATGAGTAACGTACCAAGCGATTTAAAATATATCAGTTCACATGAGTGGGTAAGGTTAGAAGAAGATGGTAGCGTGACCATTGGTATTACTGATCATGCACAAGAACTATTAGGCGATATTGTTTACGTTGAATTGCCTGATGTTGACAGTGAAGTCGCGGTTGAAGATGAAATGGCCGTAGTAGAATCAGTCAAAGCGGCATCTGATATTTTTGCGCCGATATCTGGAACTATCACTGCAATTAACGAACTGTTAGAAGATGCACCAGAAACCATAAACACTTCACCTTACGATGATGGCTGGATGTTTAAAATGCAACCGTCAGAGCTAAATGAATTAGATAACTTGATCGACTCTGAAACTTATCAAAATGAGATTGAAGATTAGTTAATTCTTCTCAGCGTTTATTAGGAGTCGCAACAGTATTTTTATACCGTCAGTTTAAAGTTAACAATAAGCTCCGATTTAAAAAATTCTTGTTCGATAGCGACTCCAACCCGTTTTATACCAGCAATCGTCCCCTCCTCCATTGAGAACTCGCATGAAAAATAATATAAGTCATTTACAAAATCCTCAAGAATTTAGTCAACGTCATATTGGCCCTGACAATCAAGAAACTCAATACATGCTAGATGAGTTAAACTTAAATTCATTAGATGGCTTATTGCAAGAAACAGTTCCAAACAAGATTCGCTTGCCAAAAGAGTTAAACATCCCGACTGCGCGTAGTGAGCAACAGGCATTAGCAGACATAAAAGCAATTGCTGATCAGAATGAAGTTTTTCCAACCTATATTGGCATGGGTTATTACCCAACTATTACTCCGACAGTTATTTTAAGAAACGTATTAGAAAATCCAGGATGGTACACGGCGTATACTCCATATCAACCTGAAATTGCTCAAGGTCGTTTGGAAGCAATTATTTCTTACCAACAAATGACAATGGATCTAACCGGAATGGAGCTTGCCAGTGCGTCTTTATTAGACGAAGCGACAGCGGCAGCTGAAGCAATGGCAATGGCAAAACGCGTGTCCAAAAATAAAAAATGCAATCACTACTTCGTCGATCAAAATGCTTTTCCTCAAACGATAGATGTGATCAGAACACGCGCGGAACATTATGGCTTTGAGTTAATATTTGGTAACGCAGAAGACGCAGCCAATGAAGATGTTTTTGGTGCCTTTATTCAATATACCGACAGCACAGGTAAAGTCGTTGATTTAGAACCAATTATAGACTCATTACATGATCACAAAGCGATTGTTGCGATTGCAGCTGATATCATGAGTTTAGTTTTATTAAAATCACCGGGTAGCTGTGGCGCCGATATTGTTTTAGGGTCATCACAACGTTTTGGTGTTCCAATGGGGTTTGGTGGACCGCATGCAGCTTACTTTGCAACCAAAGATCAGTATAAACGTTCAATCCCTGGTCGAATAATCGGAGTTTCTATTGATAAGAATAACCGCCCTGCATTAAGAATGGCAATGCAAACTCGTGAACAACATATACGTCGAGAAAAAGCCACATCCAATATTTGTACAGCTCAAGTTTTACTCGCTAATATTTCAGTTTTCTATGCTATTTATCATGGCCCCGAAGGTTTAAAAAGAATTGCTAATCGCATTCATCGTTTCACTCAAATTCTAGCATCAGCATTAACCAATCATGGTGTGACAATTTTAAACCAAAGTTATTTTGATACCTTAACGTTTAATTCTGCAAATGATTACGATAATATTATTGCAAGAGCCACCGCAGCTAATATAAATTTAAGAATCGATGCGAATTCTCAAATAGGCATTAGTCTTGATGAAACCGTTGGCTTGCAAGAGCTGCAAATTTTGTTTAATGTTATCAGTGGAAAAAATATAGAAATTGATTTTTACGATTTGAATAATTCACTTGATGCTAAAGCGAATATCACTTCAAGTTTGTTAAGAAATGATGAATTTTTAACCCATCCTGTTTTTAATACGCACCATGCAGAAACCGAAATGCTTCGCTTTTTGAAAACTTTAGAAAATAAAGATTTTTCGTTAGTTCATGGAATGATTGCTTTAGGTAGTTGCACCATGAAATTAAATGCAACATCAGAAATGATTCCAATTACTTGGCCAGCTTTTGCCAATATTCATCCCTTTGCGCCAAGCTCTCAAACAAAAGGTTATTTACAACTAACCACTGATTTAGAAAATTGGCTTGCTGAAGTGACAGGATATGACGCTGTCTCTTTACAACCTAATTCTGGCGCGCAAGGTGAATATGCGGGTCTATTGGCGATTCATAAATATCATGAATCACGCGGCGAAGGACATCGAAATATTTGTTTAATTCCAAGCTCTGCTCACGGAACCAATCCAGCCAGTGCACATATGGCAAACATGAAAGTTGTGATTATTAATTGTGATGATGAAGGCAACGTTGACGTTAATGATTTAAAAACTAAAGTCTCGGAAGTCTCAGAAAATCTTGCCTGTTTAATGATTACTTATCCATCAACTCATGGTGTGTTCGAAGAATCTATTATGGATATTTGCAAACTTATTCATGAGCATGGCGGACAAGTTTATATGGATGGTGCCAATATGAATGCACAAGTTGGAATTACTTCTCCCGGTTTGATGGGATCAGATGTATCCCATTTAAATTTGCACAAAACATTTTCTATTCCTCATGGCGGCGGCGGTCCTGGAGTCGGTCCAATTGGCGTTAAAGAACACCTAAAAGAATTTTTACCTAACCACGCTGTTTCAAAAATAGCAGGTACCAATGAAAACAATGGAGCAGTTTCAGCAGCACCTTATGGTAGCGCAGGCGTATTACCGATTACTTGGATGTATTTGGCCATGCTTGGCAAAGAAGGCGTAACAGAGTCCACAAAAATGGCACTGTTAAATGCCAATTATTTAACTAAAAAATTAGGCGAACATTACCCCATTTTATATCGTGGAAGAAACGATAAAGTAGCCCATGAATGTATTGTCGACTTACGCGCAATTAAAACGGATACAGGCATCACAGAAGTTGATTTTGCTAAACGTTTAATGGACTACGGATTCCACGCTCCCACGATGTCATTCCCGGTTGCAGGAACTTTTATGATTGAGCCTACAGAAAGTGAGCCACTCTGTGAAATTAATCGTTTCATAGACGCAATGATTTCAATAAAAGCAGAAACTGAAAAAGTAAAAGCGGGTGAATGGCAGGAAGGCAACAATCCGCTTTGCAACTCTCCTCACACTCAAATGGATCTATTAAATTGGGATAAACCTTATTCAATTAAAGAAGCGATTTACCCAGTTAAAGGCCAAGAGAATTTTAAATTTTGGCCAAGCGTTAATCGTATTGATGATGTTTATGGTGATCGCAACTTGATGTGTAGTTGTCCTTCGCCGGATGATTATCGGTAAAGAGAAAAGGTATTTGGAATTTATTGCGTTATTTTACCGACTCAATTAACTATGCAAATATTACATTAAATGTTATGTTTGCATAGATGATAAAGCGTAACCTACAATTAAAACTCCAAAAATTACTACAAACGAATCCAGCAGTTGTTCTCATGGGTCCTCGTCAGGTAGGAAAAACAACATTATCCTTCGAATTGGTAAACAACAATAATGCGATATATCTTGATCTCGAAAGACCCAGTGATTTAGCAAAAATTTCCGATATTGAAGCTTACTGTCAGTTACATTCGGAAAAATTGCTTATTCTTGATGAAGTCCAGAGAGCACCCGAACTTTTTGCGCCAATTAGAAGTATTATTGATGAAAGAAGACGCAAAGGGCTAAATAATAACCAATTTCTCTTTTTAGGCTCAGCATCTATTGAATTATTAAAGCAATCTAGCGAAACTTTGGCGGGTAGAATAGCTTATTGTGAGCTTCATCCATTTAACGCCATTGAATCCAAAGACATTACTCAATTATGGAATCGAGGTGGTTTTCCCAACAGCTTTTTAGCTAATAACGATATCGATAGCCTCGCTTGGCGCGATAATTTTATCGCAACTTACCTTGCAAGGGATATTCCTCAATTAGGTCCAAGAATTCCAAGTGAAACGTTAAGGCGCTTTTGGACAATGTTAGCATTTAATCAAGGTCAAACATTTAAACCCTCTTCACTTGCGCGAGGGCTAGATGTAAAAGGGATTACCGTAAGTCGATACTTGGATTTGATGGTCGACCTTTTACTGGTTAGGAGGCTACCACAATGGACTAGCAATATCGGTAGGCGCCTCGTAAAAGCCCCAAAAACGTATGTGCGAGACTCGGGAGTATGTCATGCCTTACTTGGGATTGAAGTCCTCGATACACTTCTTGGACATCCTGTAGTTGGTGGAAGTTGGGAAGGTTTTGTTATTGAGAATATTTGCAGCGTTTTACCACGCTCCGCTAGTATCGGTTATTATCGAACGGTAGGCGGTGCAGAAATTGATTTAGTTGTTAAATTTGCAAGTGGTGAACTTTGGGCAATTGAAATTAAACGCAGTAGCGCACCTAAACTGTCTCGCGGATTTCATAGCGCCTGCGATGATTTAAAACCAACTAAGAAAATTGTTTTACATTCTGGCGTGGATGATTATCCAATAGCGAAGGGTATTGAGGCAATGACCTTACCTAGTATAATAGAAAAGTTAAATTAACATTACGAAGCTTTGTTTTATATTCAGTTAGAAACTCATTGCTAGGAGCTTGTCCGAGAGCAGAGGTCGTAACGTGAATAAGCACCCTATTTGCGAAAATTTGCACCAGCGTACTCTTGAGCGTACACTGATTATTATTTCGTCATTGGCTAAATAAAATGCATTCCACAAAAACAATTACAGAATTACGAAAGTCTCTTTTTGAAACCTTTGACGCTGTTGTTGAGGGTGAAGTACATCATATAACCCACAAGAATGGGCGTTCAATTGCCATGATACCTATTGAGAAAATAGAGCAACTAACCGAAGAAATAGACCTGCATAAAAAATTGGCTATTGGTTATGCTCAAGCGATAAGAGGCGAAGGTATTACAACGGCTGAGTTAAAAAGCAGGTTGAAAAAGAAAGAGCAGCAGTTAAGGCAAAAATTTGCCTAATGACAAATCCTATAGTCAAGTGGACGACACAATCAGAACAAGATTTGGATGAGTTGAGAGAATACATTGCAGGTAATTTTAACGTTGACCTTGCAATACAAACCGCCAATGAATTAATTAATACTGTTGAAAAGATGCTAATAGATAATCCTCTTTGTGGACAATTATTAGAATCGAACCCTCTCTTCTCCAAATTGATTTACAAAGGCAATGTTATTTACTATTGTGAAAACCCAAAAGACAAATCAATCTACATGATTTATTTGCACGCTCGAAAGAAAAGAATTGAAAAAAGAACGAATACACCATCATTTCGGAAATAATAACTAATGTCACAACTATCTGACACACATTTAACACAACAGCGTTCTCTCGATGATATACCTAACTCTCCTGATCGTACAAAACCTTTAGGGTTCATTTTACGATTAGCTAAAGCGTTACACACTTACGGTTTGCCAGCTTATGAATTAGAACAAACCATGAATGGTTGTGCAGAATCTCTGGGTTATGGCATTCAATGCATGTCGTTGCCAACCTCGATCAGTATGACTATATTACCACCTGACGGGGAGCCAAAAACTTACATGATAAGAGTTTCTCCAGGTGAAGTTAATGTGGAGCGTTTAAGAAGAACTACTCAAGTCGCTCAACTTGTAATTAATGGTGACATCAATAGTCAGGAAGGTGCAAATCATTTAAAAGATATCGCAACGTCTGATCCTGAGTATGCCTCTTGGGTAATAGTTTTGGCTTTTGCCGTTGTATCTGCGTGTATAGCCCGAATTTTTTCGGGTAGTTTGAATGATATGGGATTGTCTTTTTTCATCGGCCTGATTGTTGGATTGGTCGCAGTCGCCTCAAAGAAAAAAGCCTTTCTTGACCATTTACTCCCTGCTATTTGCGCATTTATTGCTACATTTTCAGCCTTATCATTTAATCACTGGTTAGACTTACAAGTGGTGACTTCGGTCGTCATTATTTCTGGCCTAATCATCTTACTTCCAGGGCTTTCATTAACCATTGCTTTAGCAGAATTAGCAACTCAAAATTTAGTTTCTGGAACCGCCCGTCTTTCTGGAACCATGACTATATTCATTCAACTAGCATTCGGCAGTGCCTTAGGATTAGAAGTCGCAAACCGACTTGGATTTGAAGCAACTAACATAATCGTTCATCCAGCAGAACTTTGGAGCATTTGGCTTGCAGTTGGCGTTGCAGCTTTGGCACTTGTTCCTCTATTTTCAGCTAGAAAAAAGGACGCTGGTTGGTTTTTATTATCTTCACTATCTGCATTTACGACAGTTTATTTTGCAGCAAAGTTTCTGGGTGCATCACTTGGTGCGTTTGCCGGAGCGATTGTCGTTGGTTTAATCGCCAAACTTTCAAGTCACTTTTTTAATATTCCTGGTGCTATGATTATGATGCCAGGGTTTATTATTTTGGTTCCTGGCGCTGTCGGTTATCGTTCGATTATTTCGCTAGTTGAGAAGGATGTTGTTGCGGGATTATCAACGGCTTTTGATGTGGGTGTTATTGGTATTTCATTGGTGGCTGGATTTTTACTTTCATCGTTAGTTCCTTTGCCTAAAGATGTTTCTAAAGATGCATTTTAAGATACTTCATTTAACCATCGTTTATATTTATATTAAGGATTAAAGGGGCCGGAATGAAGATTTCCCCTGCGCCAAAAAGAGAAAAGCCCCAATGAAACTCACCGAGGCTTTAGCGCCGATCGGGCACCCTCAATCCACTTGGTTAGATTATAGTTCATGCTGAAACATTAAATCTATCTAAAGAAAACAATTTCCAACTGAATTCTAATGAGTATTTAATAGACTAGTGTTTTTTATCCTTTCACCAAGAAAAACTACGACAACTGCTCTTCAATCGACTTAGTTTCGTTCGCTTGAATTCCGCCGGTATGCAATGTTTCTTTTTTTTCAATAAGCATTACTAAACACTCGACTTCCGCTATAGGATTATGCATCACTCCCTTAGGAACGATATGTAGATCACCAGTAGTTAAATTGACTTTATGATCCTCATACTCAATAACAAGATTACCTTTTAGAATATAAAATAATTCATCTTCGTTATCATGTTTATGCAAAAAAAATTCCCCTTTTAATTTGGCAACTTTAACGTAGGAATCATCTAAGCTTGAAATTACTTTTGGTGACCAAAATTCATTCAACGATGCTGCTAACTGTAGAGGAGAATAATTCGGTACTTTCATTTTAGATAATATCCCAAAAAATTCTTAGTTCTAGACTATTCAAAAACATAAGAACAAGCACTATACTCATTAAAGGCATCATCCCAACGGCGAACGTCATTCGCTCTTCGCCACCGTGTATGGTAAAACTCCATCAAACATAAACCTTGAGGTAATTCGACTAAAAAGGTATCAAACTCCTTTACCTTGCTGTACTCAGGATATGTTTTTGATTGACTCCAAGTCAGCCCACCTTGTTCATTTGCATGAGCTAACCAAAACTCTTCAACACTCGTCCAACTTTTAGTGTTCGCATTCCATGTTTCAATTTCCTGTTCCACATTTTTTCTCATGACACCATGCTTATTCAGGGTATCTTGTTTGCTCACGACGTCTTGTTTACTCACAACATCTTGTTTAGCTGACTCAGCAAATATGGAAAATGTCACCGTTAAAAATATTCCTAATAAACCCTTTATCAATATTTGCATAAGTTATCTCCTCTTAATAAAATTATTCTACGTTTTAAATCGGCTATTAATGCATAGTTTAACGCTTCAAATAACGATCAATCAATCCCTGTGTAAACTGAGGCCTCATATAAAAACCTCTTGGCAAAGTTTGTGAGTGATTACCTTCTGAGTCAGTCGCGTCAGTTAACACTCGTGAATTAGCCGCTTTTGGTCTAACTTGCAATATCTCGCCCATTCGTGCATTTAGCTTTCCATATTGTCCCAGTACAATTAAGTCCATAACCTCTTCCCAGTCTTGTTTGAGCTGCCTTGATTCCATCTCGTTGGGCTGCCATAAAAATGGGGTAGCTATTCTTGAATTTTTTAACGACCCACCTTTTATTCTTGCGATTGGCACCCATAAAACGTGTGACAATTTATGTTTGGCTGCGCAGTTGTTCCAAGTGATGTCTTGATGATGATTGATATTAACAACGGATATGTAGGTAGACTCTAACACTTTACCAGTAAAATCAATCGGTAAGGTTTTAAGTTCAACACCAATTTTTGAAAAATCCGGTTCAGATAAATTACCCGCATCGGCTCCCAAGCAACCTTCTATAAACTGACCTTGCCAGCCTTTTTGACGTTTTAAATCAACTGGAATACTGACTTGATGCTTTAATGCTAGCTCACCAATAGTTAAGCCTGCGATCTTCTTGGCTCGCTCTTTTAGCTGGTTAATTGTAGTTGGGGGCATTATCATTAAGTTATTTTAACTTGGCTTAGGGTTTTCTTACTAAACAAATTTGCTGAAACGCCACTTCTGTGTTTGAATAAGTAATATATAAGATTAATTGGAAACGATAAGTGATTGATTCAGAGGGGTTTCGCTCCAATGTCGGCATAGTTGTATGCAATGACTTTGGAAAACTGCTTTGGACCAGACGCATAGGACAAAACTCTTGGCAATTTGCTCAGGGTGGCGTAGATCCAGGCGAATCAGCGGAACAAGCAATGTTTCGCGAACTCACCGAAGAGATTGGGCTAGAAGAAAAAGACGTTAAAATATTAGGGGTTACAAAAGAGTGGTTAAAGTACCGCTTACCTAACCGTTATATTCGTCACGATAGCCGACCTTTGTGTATTGGCCAGAAGCAAAAATGGTTCATGTTAAAACTAACATCACATGACTCTAATATAAGGTTTGACGCTACCGGACATCCAGAATTTGACTACTTTATGTGGGTGAGTTATTGGTATCCATTACGCCAGGTGATTTCATTTAAACGCGATGTCTACCGTCAGGCACTCGTTGAGTTATTGCCTAACGTCATTTCTCAGCAAGCTAAACAAAGAAAAGGTCGAAATCGCCAGTATAAACATAAGCGTTAATTATAGGTGTTAACAAGAGCTACAAATGGGGCTGTTAGCTGAGTCCATAAATCGTTGTTATTAACCATTTCCTGAAACAGAGTCAAAAGCAATAAATGACTCTACTATTTAAAAGGAGTAACTATTGATCCGCAAGCTAGTTCGGATAACAAAAGCAGTTGAACTTGCTGATGATCAGCAGCAAGTTCTTGAGCTAGTTGTCAAAAATACTTGTGCGGAGTTATCTGTTGAGGTTTGTTCAATATTTCTTGCCGATTATTTAACCAATCAATTTGTATTAATGGCGAGCCAAGGACTTAACCCTCAATGTATTGGTAAAGTACGAATCGATTTTAATGAAGGTTTAGTTGGTTTAGTCGGCCAAAGAGAAGAACCCATCCATCTACAATTTGCGGAAGACCATCCCTCATTCCAATATGTTAAAGAGCTTAACGAAGACGCTTTTTCTGCCTATTTAGGCGTTCCTATTATTCACCAGAGAAAAGTATTAGGTGTGCTTTGTATTCAGCAAAGGGATGGACGACAATTTGAAATTGATGAAGAAACCTTTTTAATTACATTAGCCGCTAGAATATCTTCAACTTTATCTGGTAATAAAACAGATGCCCTTTTAAATGATGACAGCTCCGATCAACTTGTAAGATGTATTAATGGTAGCCCGGCATCGAGTGGTGTGGCCATTGGAACCGCAAAAGTTATTTTCCCAAGTCATGATATTCGCAGTGTACCGATAAGAAAAACAAAAGATGTAGAAGGTGAAATTAGACGGCTCCAACAAGCGGTTAAACGAACACATGTTGAACTAAAAAAAATGTCCAAACGTATGATTGGATTAATTTCAGAGCAAGAGCGTTCTTTGTTTGACGCATACCAACAAATATTAGGTTCAGCAGGAATTGAGCAAGAAGTTGAAACTGAAATCAAATCAAACCTTTGGGCGCCTTCTGCTCTTAAAGTTGTGATTATGCGACACCTAAAAGCCTTTGCCTCTATGGAAGATAGTTATTTAAGTGAGCGAGGAAAAGATATAGAAGACCTAGCCAATAGAGTGCTAGCTAATATGTTAAGACGCTCTCAACAAAAAACTGACGTTGAACAATTGACACAGCCTATTATTTTAGTTGCAGAAACCATCACGGCCGCTATGCTCGCAGAAGTCGATACATCTAAAATTCTAGCGGTTATTTCGCTAAATGGATCAGCAACCTCACATGCCGCTATTTTAACTAAAGCTTTAAATATTCCGGCAATCATGGGATTAGAGCCTTGCCAAGTCAATCGATTAGATAACAAGCAAATCATTGTCGATGGATACAAAGGTCAACTATTTGTATCACCTAATGAAAATTTAATCGAACGATATAATAAATTAATTGTAGAAGATAAAGCGTTAACAGATGATCTAGAAAATCAATCGCCATCTCCAAACATGACTAAAGATGGAACTCCTATTTGCCTTTTAATTAATTCAAGCAGCCGATTTTCTACAGAAGTCAAAGTGGGTAAATTAAAATCCGGCTCAAAAAAGAAAAACAATCAGAATATAGCTGAAAATTTAGCAATCAGCGGCGCCGATGGAATTGGACTTTATCGAACTGAAATTCCGTTTATGCAGCACTCTCAGTTTCCAAGCGAAGATGAGCAAGTTGCAATATACGAAAAAGTTTTACAACAATACGCTGAGCAACCAGTGACTATTAGAACACTAGATATCGGCGGTGATAAACAACTTCCTTATTTCAAAATTAAAGAAGAAAATCCATTTCTTGGTTGGCGCGGTATAAGAGTCACACTTGATCATCCTGAAATATTTTTAGTGCAAGTGCGAGCAATGTTACGGGCAAGCCTTGATAGAAAAAATTTAAAAATCTCTCTACCTATGGTAGCGACAATTGAAGAGTTAGATGATAGTTTGAGATTGATTCATCAAGCAACTGCGGAAATAGAAGAAGAAGCTTTTAAGCTAAATAAAACGCTTTATAAACCAAAGGTCGGAATTATTCTCGAAGTGCCATCAGCCGTCTTACAAATTGAAAACATTATTCCGAGAGTTGATTTTTTATCTATTGGAACCAACGATCTGATTCAATATTTACTCGCTGTAGATAGAAATAATCAAAGAATAAAGGGTCTGTACAATCACTTTCAGCCTGCTGTTTTAAAAATATTAAGATTCATTATCAATGAGTGTGAAGGTCACGAGATGAGCCTTCAAGTATGCGGAGAAATGGCATCAGATCCCTTAGCCGCTATTATGTTAATTGGTATGGGTTATCGCGAGTTTAGTATGAGTGCATCTAATATTTCGCGCGTTAAAAAAACCATATCACAATTTACACTGGATGAAATGATCAATCTGAGTAAACAGTTAAACAAATATGAAACTGCCGCTAAGATCAAATCAGAATTATTGATTGCAATGGAAAACAAAGGGCTTGGCGGTCTTAACCGTGCAGGTAATTAGTTTAAGTTGCTTAGCTCACTTTTAGATATTTCAATTTTAGAGAGGACTCTTTTAGATATTTTGCCCTTGTGGGTTATTTTTCCTTTAACAGGATTAATGGCTGGATTTATGGCTGGCCTATTTGGCATTGGCGGTGGTTTTATTATCGTACCGATTTTATTGTTTGTATTACCAGAAATAGGTATTGATAAAGAGCTTGCCACACATTTTGCAATCGGCACTTCTCTAGCTTGTATTGTTATCACATCAATCTCTTCAACACGCTCACATCATTTAAGACAATCTGTTAATTGGCAATTATTAAAACCAGTCGCACCCGGTTTAATCATTGGTGCAATTTTAGCATCAAAGATAGCTTCGTTAGTTAGTGGTGCAGTTTTAATGTCAGTTTTTGTAGTCGGCGCATTAGTGACAGCCCTTTACCTATTTTTCTCGAAAGCAAATAAAATCAAGACAGAAAGTAAATCCGTAAGAAAAGCTGATAACCTGAATTATTTTATATTCGGTAACTTCACCGGTTTTATTTCAAGTTTAATCGGAATTGGTGGTGGTAGTATTTTAGTACCTTTTTATGTATTCAAAGGTCAAGGTGCTCATAGCGCCGTAGGAACAGCCGCGGCTTGTGGTTTCCCCGTCGCATTATTTGGCGCAATGGGTTATTTAGTGATCGGATGGAATGTCGCGCAGGATATTGAATATTCATCCGGCTTTATCTATTGGCCTGCATTCATTGGAATTATTGTATTTTCTATTTTTGGCGCACCAATAGGGGTAAAAGTTGCCCATGCTTTTGAAGAATCGACGCTTAAAAAGATTTTTGCTCTGTTTTTGGTATTCACTGGCAGTCAAATTATTTATACTCAATGGTTTAGTTAAGCACATAAAGATCCTTCTATGGAATTCCCAAATATTGACCCTGTCATCATTCAGATCTATGGATCTATAGGCCTTAATTGGTACGGTTTAATGTACCTCGCTGGTTTTGCTGGTGCTTGGTATTTAGGCCGTTATAGAGCGAAACAGCTAGGCAGCCCATTCACAGAAGAACAAGTCAGTGACTTTTTGTTCTACGGATTTTTAGGCGTTGTTATTGGTGGCCGAGTTGGCTATGTTCTATTTTATCATTTCGATTTCTTTTTAGCCGATCCACTGTATCTATTTAAAATTCACGAAGGTGGGATGTCATTTCATGGTGGATTAATCGGCGTAATACTTTCGTTTGTCTATTTCGCAAAGAAAACAGGCAAATCTTTTGCAACCATTTCAGATTTTTTCGCACCAATGGGGCCTCTCGGATTGTTAACTGGCAGAATTGGTAATTTTATTAATGGCGAACTGTGGGGAAAAGCAACCGATGTTGAGTCTGTTCCTTGGGCAATGATATTTCCAAGTGACCCTAGTGGATTATTTCGACACCCTTCACAGTTATATGAGTCGTTTTTAGAAGGTTTTGTTCTATTTTTAATACTCTATTTATATAGTAAAAAATCGCGTCCGGCAGGTGCGGTAAGTAGTCTATTTTTATTAGGCTATGGAACTTTCAGATTTATAGTTGAATATTATAGAGAGCCTGATGAACACCTCAAGGACATGGCAGAGTATATTTCGATGGGACAGCTACTTTCTTTACCCATGATCATTTTAGGATTAATTTTATTGGTTTGGTGTTATAAAAAAAATCAAGCTGAATTCAAATAACACTAAATCGAGAGTTTAATGAAACAATATTTAGACATGATGCAACACGTTATAAATAACGGGGCTGATAAAGGCGACAGAACAGGAACGGGAACTCGCAGTGTTTTCGGTTATCAAATGCGTTTTGATTTACAAAAAGGCTTTCCGCTAACTACGACAAAAAAATTGCATTTAAGATCAATCATGATCGAACTGCTTTGGTTTTTAAATGGCGATACTAATATTCAATATTTAAAAGACAATAACGTTAAAATTTGGGATGATTGGGCCGATGAAAATGGTGACCTTGGTCCCGTTTACGGTGAGCAATGGCGAGCATGGAAAAAACCTGACGGTTCAACCGTTGATCAGATCAGTAATGTCGTAGAAACCATAAAAAACAATCCTGACAGCCGACGAATATTAGTGGTCGCATATAATCCAGGCGTTGCCGATGAAATGGCGTTGCCACCATGTCATTCTTTGTTTCAGTTTTATGTAGCCAATGGAAAACTCTCTTGCCAACTTTATCAGCGAAGTTGTGATATATTTTTAGGCGTTCCATTTAATATCGCTTCCTACGCCTTGCTTACCCATATGATTGCACAACAATGTGACTTGGATGTTGGTGAATTTATTTGGAGTGGTGGAGACGTTCATTTGTATTCTAATCATTTTGAGCAAGCAAGAGAACAGTTATTCCGAAAAACTTCAGAGCTGCCAAAATTAACTATCAAAAGAAAACCTAAAGATTTATTTAGTTATCAATATGAAGATTTTGAAATCGTCAATTATAAAGCGCACCCAAGTATAAAAGCACCTATCGCCATATGAATAAACCAATTATTTCATTAATTGCTGCTATGGCAAAAAATAGAGTTATAGGTAAAGATAATAAAATGCCGTGGCACTTACCTGCGGATCTCAAACACTTTAAAAGTGTTACTATGTCTAAACCAATTGTAATGGGTAGAAAAACATTTGAGTCTATTGGAAAACCTTTAGCCGGAAGAGAAAATGTCATCATCAGCAAAAATATAGATTATTTTGCTGATGGATGTATTGTTGTTCATTCCATTGAAGATGCTTTAACCTTGCTAGCAGACTATAAAGAGATTATGGTCATTGGTGGTGGCTTTCTATATTCACAAATCATAGACCAAGCAGATAAGCTATATTTAACTTATATTGATTTAGAAATAGATGGTGATACCTGTTTCCCAGAATTTAAACACTTGAACCTAACGGAAATATGTCGAACAAAATGTGTAAGAGATGATAAAAATCCGTATGATTATCAATTTGTAGATTATCAGGTTCACCAATGAAAAACAATTTAATTTCAATCATTTTATTTTCTGTTTTTATTGCTGGCGGTGTAAAAAGTGAAGAAATAACAGAGCAATCATTCATCGGAAAGTGGTGTGGAAAGTGGGATCAAATTTTTGAATTTTGCTTAACTATTGATAATCTTGAATCGGATTCACAGGCAAAGTACCAATGGAAAGAATTTGCTGATGGAATGTTCAAAAAAAGTAGCAAAAAGATTAGCCGAATAAATCGTAATACATTAAAGGTCGATAATATTATTCTCGTACTAAATAAGAATGATTTAACACAAGCAAATGTTGTCGGTTTATTTAAAGTTATCAGTAGAGTATCAAAAGTAAAAAAGCAAGATTTGGAAATTGAATAATAATGGCAACCAGCATAATATTATTTGCAACACCTTTCTTCTTCCTACTTATTTTCATTGAGCTTTATGTAAATAAAAGACGAAATGCTGGTGTCTATCGTTTAAACGATGCACTAACGAGCTTATCCTTAGGTGTTATTAGTCAAACCAAGAAACTAGTCATTTTTAGCTTTGCCGCGATTATTTATTCTTGGGCACCAGATTCCTTAGCACTATTTCATTTATCTGAAGATTCAATTTTAACTTGGATCTTTAGTTTTATATTTTATGATTTTTTGTATTACTGGTTTCATCGAACTTCACACAATGTTAATTTTTTATGGGCATCACATGTTGTTCACCATCAAAGTGAAGATTACAACTTAACAACGGCATTACGACAAACGAGTAGCTCGGTAATGGTTTGGGTGTTTTATATTCCTAGTTTTGTTATTGGAATACCTGCTGAAGTATTTTTTGTAAGTGGCGCTTTAAATTTAATTTACCAATATTGGGTACACACGCAATTAATAGGTAAGTTAGGCTGGTATGAATTAATTTTCGTCACCCCATCTCACCACAGAGTACATCATGGACAAAATGAAATTTATATTGATAGAAACCACGGCGGAGTTTTCATTCTATGGGATAAATGGTTTGGCACTTTTCAAGAAGAGTTGGATACAGAAGAAGTTATTTATGGTGTTAGACGTCCATTAAAAAGCTTTAATCCTTTATGGGCTAATGTTCATACTTGGTTTACATTATTGACTGATGCAATTCGAACTAAAAGCTGGTTAGACAAATTAAGAATTTGGTTTATGCCTACGGGCTGGAGGCCAGGCGATGTAAAAATTCAATATCCAATATTAAAACAACCTGCTGGTGAGCAAGTAAAATACAATAAAGAACCTAATAGCTTAACTAAAATTTATATTCTTATGCAGTACCTATTTTCCATTATTTTTGGTGTTATATTTATTCAAGGTAGCGTCACACTACCTTACACTACCCAGTTAGTTATTTGGATAGTTATAACATCACCTCTACTGATTAATGGTTGGTTATTGGAGTCCAAAAGGCATGTTAAGTCATGGGAACTATTTAGAATATTTCTCTCTTCTATTATTCTCTTTGGATTATTAGGGAGTTTTCCAGATTGGCTTTTGATAACGGGATTATTATATTTAACGCTTTCGCTAATATTTTTGTCTTTTTTATTCAAAAAATCAGCTTAATGCTTCATTAATAAATTCCCAACACTATTCTGGCTTTGATTGCAGTATAAAATGCCCGCCAGCAATACCTTTGATCTTAACTCTCTTATTTTTATATGCAAATTCTTCTGAACAGCGCTTTGGCACAAGCTTGTCTACGATTTTAATACGTGAGAATAATACTTTAGGCCTAACAGAGCAAATCGCCTCTTTAATTAATTCAATTTTTTCTCTTGAAGCGTACTTACCGATACAGAAATATTTTATCATAATGTTTGGAATTGGAAGATACAACAAATAAGATAGAGGAAATATTTTAAGACACGATAAATCATATTATTTTCTCTTAGTTGATTATTCTCTTAGTTGATTTTTAAATTTTATGAGTCCTTTAAAAACAAGCAGCTCATCATAGACAATACTTCTATTAGAAATTGATAACTCATTTGCCCAATATTCTCCGCCACCGCCAGTTAATATCCAACGCTCCACTTGATGTTGATTAGTAACATCGCTGATCGAACATTCTATATAACTTTGAAGCATTTTATTAATGCCTACGCTAACACATTCCTTTGTGGAAGTGCCCAGTAATACATTGTTCTTATTTTTAGCATCTTTGGTTAAAACCGTTTCCTTCGGCAAAACTATTCTATCGGTTGCATTTAGGCTTTCTAGTAACAATCGATTACCCGGCACAATTTGCCCACCAAGGTGCAGTCCTTGCTTATTGACTACGTCGAGTGTTATTGCAGATCCAATATCAATAATGCCTGTTGATTTTTCAGAACTAAAACCTGCAAGAATGGTTAACCAGCGATCTACACCTAAACGATCTACTTGGTCATAAGCACAAACAACGCCAGAAAACTCACTAGCTACTTTAGCAAAAAAACATTGTACTTTAAGTTTGTTAAAAAAAATTGAAAGGGATTGATTATCTTCCGACTTTCTAACGGACGAAATATATGCTTTAGATATTATTTGTGTTGAGTTTTTATTATGTTTTGAAATAACTTCAATCAAGCTTTCTAATAAAGGTGTTTGTTGTATTTTATCAACGCCTAATTTAGATTTTGCATTTAAAGCATCTTCGACTAATAAATATTTAAGGTAAGTATTGCCCCAATCAATTAGCAAGATCATTGCTTACCCCTTAAACTAACCTCACCCGAATAATATATTTTTTCACCTTGTTCCGTTTGTACTCGAATAGCACCATTTCTATCAATACCTTTTTCTACACCATCAACATTTCCATTATGTGTTTTTATTGTCACTGACTTTTCGATAAATGCGCTATTTTCTTTCCAACGCCTATTAAAGCTTTCGAAGCCTTGTTGTATAAAAATATCGACTGTTTTATCCAGCGCTATTAACAATTGAGCCATCAGCATCGTTTTATCAACAGTTTTGGACAAAATGCTTGATAAATTTATCCAGGGTTGATTTATTTCAGTTGAGAATTTTTCAGGCATATTCCAATTAATACCAATCCCTATATTAATAAAACTTGAGTCATTCGAATCACCACTAGCTTCAACCAAGATTCCTGCTAACTTTTTATTGTCACAAAGTAAATCGTTTGGCCATTTAAGCTTTACTTTTTGATTCGTGAATTGATTAATATATTCAGTTAATCCAATCCCGATAGCTAAGCTTAATCCGCCAAGAAGGCTCAAGCCTACTGGTAATTCTATGCCAATAGAGAAATATAAGTTTGCACCAAAAGGCGATACCCATTGGTTGCCTTTCCGTCCTCGACCTTTTGATTGGTGCTCTGCGATACAAACTCTTCCATGAGGAGCTTCTTTTACATTTCTATCGCTAGATTTGGCTTTATTTTTTTCTGAATATTCGTTCCACTTACTCGATATATAACTTGAAGTTGAATCAGTTGTTGTTAAAAGATCAATTTGCGGGAAATGTTTTATTTTTTTATCGACTAAAGAGAGTAACTTGTCATTATTTAGTAAATTCAAACCATCAGGAATTTTATATCCTTTACCTTTAACCGAATAAATTTCAATATCCCATGTCTGTAACTTTGCAATGAGCTTCCAAATAGACGTTCTAGAGACACCTATTGTTTCGGCTAAATATTGTCCCGAATGAAATTCACCATCAGATAAAATTTTTAACAACAGATTAACTCTCTGATTTGTATCCATACTCTTTTAACGGTCCTGTCTATTATGCTTTGAATTAATCCCTAATACTCTTACTTCGGGCTCTAAGTCAATTTGGTATAGCCGCTTAATTTTTTCCATAATATAGCATGCAAGCTGCCAGATTTTTAGTCCTTTTGATTCTCCAAAATTAACCAAAACTAATGCTTGTTGTTCGTGAACGGCAACATCGCCAATTCTTTTTCCTTTAAGCCCCGCGTTTTCAATTAACCAACCAGCGGCTAATTTGTAATTAGATTTATCGTAATCAGGATATCCTACAAGCCCTGGAAATTTGACTTTAAGATCTAAAAATTGTTGAGTACTGACAATAGGGTTCTTAAAGAAACTTCCCGCATTTGCAAGAACATTAGGATCGGGTAATTTTTCTTTACGGAGATTACATACCCAAGAAAAAACATCTTTTGATGATACTGCAATTTGACCCTCTGATAATTTTTTTAATGGTGCGTAAGACAAAATTGGGTTGGCTAGTTTATTTAGAACAAAGTTTACATGACAAACCAAATACCGCCCTTGACCTGCTTTTTTTAAAAAACTATCTCTATATGAAAACTGGCAATCGCTGTGTGATAATTTAATATACTCATTTTTTTTTAAATCGAAGCATTCAACACTTTCAATTACTTTCTCAACCTCTACACCGTAAGCGCCAATATTTTGAACGGGCGCTGCACCGACAGTTCCTGGTATGAGTGCGAGATTTTCAATTCCATAATAATTTTTTTTCAAACAACTACTAACAAATTTGTGCCAACTTTCAGATGCCGCCACTCGTAAAAAAATATGTTTGTTTGTTTCTTTTGTTATTTTTATTCCAAAGAATTGAGGATATATAATTAATCCGTTGTAATCGCCCGAAAATAATAAATTACTACCACCACCGACAATCATTTTGTTTTTATATTGAGAAAAAGTACAAAATAGTTGTTTTAGGTTATCACTTGAATCAAGTTGTAAAAAAGCATCGGCCTTCGCCTCTACTTTAAAAGTATTTAATTTTTGTAGACATTTATTATAAATTATTTCAGACAAAATAATTTACTCTTCAACCTCTAACCTATCGACTTTTTGGAAACCGCGAGGAAGCTTATTACCTCTACGACCACGTTCACCTCTATAATGGCTTAAATCACTAGATTTCAATCTTAAATATCGTTTACCGGAATAAACTAAGATTGACTGCTCAGTTGATACAACACTTATTGCAACAACAAACTCTTCTCTTAATTTAAGGCGAGCGGTTGGTATCCCTATTATTTTATTACCTTTCCCTTTACTAAGTTGAGGTAGATCTTTAATCGGAAAAACCAACAACCGGCCTTCATTTGAAATAGCAACACACAATTGATTTTTATAATCATTAACAGCAAGTGGTGACAAGACTTTAGCACCGGAGGGTAGACTTATTAGTGCTTTACCGTTTTTTGCTTTGGTAACTGTGTCTATGAACTTCCCAACAAAGCCATATCCAGCATCACTCGCAAACAAATATTCTTGCTCGTCATCTGCCATTAAGGTATCAACAAAATGAGAACCTGCGATTGGATTTAGTTTGCCAGTAAGTGGCTCACCTTGCCCTCTTGCAGAAGGTAGAGCATGAGCAAATTGTGCAAAGCTTCGTCCACTTGAATCTAAGAAAACAGCGTATTGATTGCTCTTTCCTCTAGCAAACGAACCGAATTCATCTCCAGATTTATAGTTTAGCTCACTTGCATCTACTTCATGTCCTTTTGCACACCTAACCCAGCCCATTTTTGAGACCACTACAGTTACTAATTCACTTGGCATCAAATCAGATTCCGTTAAGGCTTTTGACTCTTCTCGAACAACAATTGGCGACATTCTATCATCTGCAAACTCATCAGCCGCTTGTTGGATTTCCTTTTTAACTAATGTTTTCAATCGCTGATTAGATCCCAATATTAATTCGATAGATTTCCTCTCAATGGAAAGCTCATCTTGTTCACCTCGAATTTTCATTTCTTCTAATTTGGCTAAATGACGTAACTTTAATTCTAAAATGGCTTCAGCTTGAAGATCTGAAATGCCAAAATGAGCCATTAGAACCGGCTTAGGTTTATCTTCTTCTCGAATGATTTTAATCACTTCATCAATATTTAGAAACGCGATCAATAAACCATCTAAAAGATGCAGTCGTGAGTTAACTTTTTCTAATCGTGATTCAAGTCTTCGTCTTGTTGTAGCCGTTCTAAATCTTAGCCATTCATTTAAAAAAGTGACTAAGCCTTTTACTCTTGGGTTTCCATCAATACCAATAACGTTCATATTTATTCGGTAACTTCTTTCTAAATCGGTAGTAGCAAAAAGATGCTTCATAAGCACATCACAGTCCACTCTATTTGAGCGGGGTACGATCACTAATCGAGTCGGATTCTCATGGTCTGACTCATCTCTTAAATCACTGACCATCGGTAATTTTTTGGCCTGCATTTGAGCCGCAATTTGTTCCAACATTTTTGAGCCCGAAACTTGGTGAGGCAGATGATGTATAACTATTTCGCCGTCCTCAATTTCATAAGACGAGCGCATTTTGATACTACCGCGACCCGTCTCATAGGACTTTCTAATATCTTCTTTACTACTAATGATTTCTGCGCGCGTTGGGTAATCAGGACCCGGAACAATCTCCATAATATCATCGAGATCTGCTTTGGGATTATCAATCAAATGAATGCAGGCGTTTGCAATTTCTCGTGCGTTATGAGGCGCTATATCTGTCGCCATGCCAACCGCAATACCGGTTGTTCCATTTAATAATAAATTAGGGAGCCGTGCGGGTAGAACTTTTGGCTCATTCAAAGTGCCATCAAAATTAGGTGTCCAATCAACAGTTCCTAATCCCAGTTCCGATAATAAAATTCCAGCATATTTTGAAAGACGAGATTCTGTGTAACGCATAGCAGCGAATGACTTGGGGTCATCCGGTGCGCCCCAATTTCCTTGCCCATCAACCAATGGATAGCGATAAGAAAACGGCTGAGCCATCAACACCATCGCTTCATAACAAGCACTGTCGCCATGTGGATGAAACTTACCTAAAACATCACCAACCGTTCTGGCAGATTTTTTATATTTAGCGGTCGACTTTAAGCCTAATTCACTCATCGCATAAACAATTCTCCGCTGAACAGGTTTAAGTCCATCCCCAATATGAGGTAATGCACGATCCATAATCACGTACATTGAATAGTTTAAGTAAGATTTTTCTGTAAAATCAGCAAGCGTTTGCTGCTCTACACCTTCAAAATTTAATTCCATAATTCTTCTTATTTAATAAAATATAAAATACATAAAAACGATTTCTATCAGCATGCTGCACTAAAGGTCAAACTTCAACCATTCCACCTTTCTCTTCAAGCCATGCCTTTCGGTCGGCCGCTCGCTTTTTATTTAAAAGCATATCCATCATTTCAAATGTTTTTTCAAGGGAATCAACTGTTAGCTGTACTAATCGTCTTGTATTTGGGTCCATGGTTGTTTCTCTTAATTGTTTTGGGTTCATTTCTCCCAAACCTTTAAAACGTTGAATATTGACTTTACCACGCTTTTTTTCTGCTTGTATTCTATCCATTACGCCTTCTCGTTCTTCTTCATCAAGCGCGTAATAAACATCTTTTCCTATATCAATTCGGTACAAAGGAGGCATTGCTATATAAACATGCCCCGCTTCAACTAATGCTTGAAAATGCCTAATAAATAATGCGCAAAGTAAGGTAGCAATATGTAGCCCATCACTATCGGCATCCGCTAATACGCAAATTTTTCCGTATCGTAACCCACTTAAATCATCACTACCCGGGTCAAGCCCTAATGCGACTGATATATCATGTACTTCCTGTGATGCTAAAATCTCAGTTGAATCCACTTCCCAAGTATTTAAGATTTTACCTCTAAGAGGCATAATCGCTTGAAATTCTTTATCTCTTGCTTGTTTAGCCGAGCCTCCCGCAGAATCTCCCTCCACTAAAAATAGCTCGCCCGCCATTATATCTTGTCCGCTACAGTCAGCTAGCTTACCTGGCAGAGCTGGACCACTGGTAATCTTTTTTCTTGCTACTTTTTTACGCGAACGTAAACGTTTATGAGCATTTAATATCGCTAGTTCAGCCAGCTTGTCGCCGTAGGTAGGATTTTTATTAAGCCATAAAGAGAAAGCATCTTTTACTACACCTGAAATAAATGCGGAACATTGACGTGAAGATAATCTTTCTTTGGTTTGCCCAGAAAACTGTGGATCTTGCATTTTGACAGAAAGAACAAAAGTTAAACCATTCCAGATGTCATCCGCAGCTAACTTAACCCCCCTAGGTAAACTATTCCGAAACTCACAAAACTCTTTCATTGCATCAAGTAAACCTGTTCTTAAACCGTTTACATGAGTCCCGCCTTGAATAGTTGGTATCAAGTTTACATAGCTTTCATTGACCACCTCGCCACCTTCAGGTAACCACATTAAAGCCCAATCAACGGCCTCTTTTTCTCCAGCAAAACTACCGGTAAAAGGCTCGTCTGGTAAAGTTTCAGTATCGATTGCAGTTAACTTTAAGTAATCAGTTAAACCATCTTCGTAATACCATTCGGTTTTATTCTCTTGATCAACTTTAGCCGACGCTTGATTATTAATTAACGTCACTCGCAAACCCGGACATAGTACCGCTTTTGCCCTCAATAAATGTTTGAGTTTTGAAATAGAATATTTAGGGGAATCAAAATATTTAGGGTCCGGCCAAAAAACTACGCTTGTTCCAGTATTTCTTTGACCAACTTCTCCAATGACTTCTAGTTTCTTAGAAATATCACCATTTTCAAAACTTATCTGATGCCGTTTACCTTCCCTTTTTACAGTGACTTCAACTTTAGTAGAAAGTGCATTAACGACGGATATTCCGACGCCATGTAACCCACCTGAAAACTCATAATTTTTGTTAGAAAATTTACCACCGGCATGGAGCTTGGTTAAAATTAGCTCAACACCGCTAACACCTTCTTCCGGATGGATATCAACCGGCATACCACGCCCATCATCTTGAACTTCTAATGAATTATCACTATGTAGAATAACCGTAATGTTTTTACAATGCCCCGCCAGCGCTTCATCCACACTATTATCGATGACTTCTTGAGCTAAATGGTTGGGGCGTGTTGTATCTGTGTACATTCCCGGACGTTTTTTAACCGGATCGAGACCACTTAGAACTTCGATGGAATCTGAATTATAACTACTCGACATTATCTTCCTTATTATTTATAACAATTCTGCGTTGTAATACTCGCTCAGAATACAAGCATCAGCCTTCAAAATGCAAGAGGCCATTGTGAATAATTCTACACTAATGTGTGAATATTAACGCACTTTTTGACCCTTTTCTATTTTGATAACTCTTCCGCTTGCTCTAGTATTGATGGTGATAAACATAATAGGCATTTCATTATTAGAGTTAAAGCTAACTTTAATACTCAAGCCCCACTCACGACAGGAGGATCCATGGATTCTAAACAGTTAAAACATCACACCTCAAACAGAGGTCTAGGTTGGCGATTAAAACTAGCGGCACTACTAATTGGCGGAGCGATTACTGGACAAGCAATGGCAGATCCAGGTCAACGCTTTATTGTTAAATATAAAGATGCTACTCAAACACGCTCATCTAGCGATCAAAAAATAGAACGTATGATGGAAAAGCTTGCAATAAAGAGTGGTTTGTCTCTTGAGCATGTGAGAAAAATGGCGTTAGACAATCGCCATGTTGTCCATCTTAAAAACAAAAAAGGCAGAGCTACTTTCTTAAAGATGATGAAACGTCTTGAATTAGATTCTAACGTACTGTCGATTGAAGAAGATGCGATGATGCAACCTCTTTTGGTTCCAAATGATGAATTTTACAGCTTGCAATGGCATTACTTTGATGCGACGGGCGGAATGAATGCTGAAGCTGCATGGGATACCCATGATGGAACAGGTGTTGTTGTAGCTGTTATTGATACAGGTATAACCGATCATACTGATTTAGATGCGAATATTTTACCTGGTTACGATTTTATTGACGATGTAAGTACCGCAAATGATGGCGACGGACGAGACGCTGATGCTAGCGATCCTGGTGATGCAGTTGCGGCATTTGAATGTGGCGGAAACTTTTTCGCTTCTAATTCTAGTTGGCATGGAACTCATGTAGCGGGAACTATTGCCGCGGTTACTGACAATACTCAAGGTGTAGCAGGTGTTGCTTATAATGCTAAAGTTGTACCAGTTCGTGTTCTAGGTAAATGCGGTGGTTTTCTTTCTGACATAGCTGACGGTATTGTTTGGGCATCTGGCGGAACAGTTGCAGGAATTCCTGCTAATGCTAATCCCGCTCAAGTTATTAATATGAGTTTAGGTGGTAGCGGAGCATGTGGTACAACTTATCAAGATGCGATCGATACTGCATTTAATAACGGTACAACAGTTGTTGTTGCTGCCGGTAACTCTAGCGCAGATGCTGTCGATTTTAGACCAGCTAACTGTAATAACGTTATTAACGTAGCAGCAAATGATCTTGCAGGTAACAAAGCCTCTTACTCAAACTTTGGTTCGTTAATTGATGTAACTGCCCCAGGCGGTGAAACAACAATAGCCGCAGAAGGTATTGCCTCTACTTTGAATGATGGATTAGACGCTCCTGGCGCTGAAACCTATGTTTATTACCAAGGTACCAGTATGGCAGCGCCTCATGTTGCTGGAGCAGCGGCTCTTTTATATCAAGCAGATCCTACGATTACACCTGCAGAAGTTGAAGCCGCTCTCATAGCTACAGCTCGACCTATGCCTGGGGATTGCACTGAAGGTTGTGGTGCTGGAATTATAGACGCAAGAGCGGCTTTAGACTCAATTAGTGGACCAGCGGTTAATGTGGCTCCAACGGCAGGGTTTACGGTTTCAGTTACAGACTTTGATGCCACTTTCACTGATTCTAGTTCAGATAGTGATGGCAATGTTGCTTCTTGGAGCTGGGACTTTGGCGATGGAAACACATCTACTGATCAAAACCCTGTTAATACCTACGCAGCAGATGGTACTTATTCTGTGGTATTAACCGCAACGGATGATGACGGCGCAACTGATACAGATACACAAGATGTAGTCATCAACTCTGCCAATGTTGCTCCTATTTCTAGCTTCACATTTTCAGCAACCGATCTTCAGGTAACTTTCACTGATGGCAGCTCTGATAGCGATGGTAGCGTAGCGAGTTACAGCTGGGACTTTGGCGATGGAAATACGTCAACGACTCAAAGCCCTGTACATGACTACGCAACGGGCGGAACTTTTACAGCGTCTTTAACTGTAACTGATGATGCTGGCGCAACCAACACTAGCTCACAAAGCGTGACAGTTGTTGCACCCAATGTTGCACCTACAGCAGGATTCACGACTTCAATCACTGACTTATCAGTAGACTTTACTGATACAAGTTCTGACAGTGATGGAACCGTAGCATCTTGGAGCTGGGATTTTGGAGATGGTAATACTTCAACCGTTCAAAACCCAACTAATGCTTATGCAGCAGCGGGAAGTTATACAGTGAGCCTAACGGCAACAGATGATGAAGGTGCAACAAACACTGATACTCAAACTGTCACAGTGATAGAGGCAGGCGGTGAAACTTCAGGTGGATTTACAGAAACTAATGTTTCTCCAGGCGTCAGACAGAACTTAGAGTACACCATCGATGTACCTGCTGGAGCAACCGCTCTGGATATCGACACGTCAGGTGGAACCGGTGATGTAACACTAGTTGTCAACTTTGGATCAGCGCCAAGTCGAAACGATAATGATTGTATTGAACAAGCTACAGGCAATACTCACAGCTGTTCATTCACTAATCCATCTGAAGGGACTTGGTTTATTATTGTTCGCGGTGTAGTCGCTTCAAGTGGTGTTCAATTAGACGCTTACTGGACAGCAGTTGACGCAGGCAATATTGCTCCGACTTCTGACTTTACTAGCAGTACAGCTGACTTAGTCGCAACTTTTACAGATTCAAGTAGTGATAGCGATGGTTCAGTAGCAAGCTACAGCTGGGACTTTGGAGATGGAAATACATCTACCTCTCAAAACCCAGTTAATACTTACGCAGTAGCCGGCACTTACACTGTTTCATTAACAGTAACGGATGATGAAGGCGCCACTGATACTTCTAGTCAATCAGTGACTGTGACCGAAGCTGGAGTAGGTACAAGCGGTGGATTCACAGAAACCGTTAGCCCCGCTAGTGGTGAGATCATTTCTTATACGCTTGACGTACCAGCTGGTGCAGATAGTTTAGAAATTGATATCTCTGGTGGAACAGGCAATGCTGATTTAGCGATTAACTTTGGTTCAACGCCAACTCGAAACAATAACGACTGTCTTGAGACGGGAGCAGGTAATACGCACAATTGTACGATTACTAATCCTTCTGAAGGGACATGGTTTATTATTGTTAGAGGCGCGTCGGCTTCTACTGACGTTCAGTTAGATGCTTATTGGTTTGATAACTAGATAGTAGTTAAAGAAAAACTAAGGCCAGCAAATGCTGGCCTTTTTTATGTCCAGTGGTGGATGGTAATCCGCTTGGAGGCATGAATGCCATTGCCGTTATGTCTGAATTTTGAATTTTATTTTTCTTGAGTCCTAATATTAAATTAATACAGGCTTGAAACAGGAATTAAAGTGACTGAAAAGGAGTGAAAAATATTTACCGGAGTAAAAAATACTATTCAAAAATATAACTAATAACCTTTAATAGAATAATCCACTGTAAACTCAACATTATCAATTCGATGTACTACAGACTCAATACGACCGTCAGAAAACAAACTTAAATACCGATAACCCGGCCCCTTAGTATCAGCAGAAAAACCCTCTGATCCGGGAGTGAATTGAACACAACTTGAGGGCGTTGCGATATAGGGAATTCCATTGTGAAGCTGTTCATATTCTTGGTGGATATGCCCCCAAAGAACGCCTTTAACATTATCGAATTTTGATATGAGGTTTTGCAATGCTTTTTTGTTTTTTAAACCAATATTCTTTAACCATGAGCAATTCACGTCAACTGGGTGATGGTGTAAAACAACTAATGAATGTTTATCCGGATGTTCTTTTAAGCAAGATTCTAAAAAAGATAACTCTATTTTAGATAACGAACCATGAACCATTTCTGGAACTGAAGAGTCTAATAAAATTATTTGCCAATGTTCAGTAATGATTTGTTTGCTAGATGAAACTTTTGAATTCTTAAACGTTTCCTGCATTGTTTGAGTATTATCGTGATTACCAGCAAGCCAATAAGTTGGAAAATCAAATCGTGCAAAATAATCAGCGAGATATTGATATGCCTCTGGGGATGCGTCTTGCGCTAAATCGCCTGTTGCTAAAAGAAAATCGGCCTTCCATTCTTCTTTAGTCACTCTTTCACAAACCGCTTCAAAACTTTCTCTAGTATTTAATCCCAATAAACAACCTTTAGGATCAGCAAAAATATGGCTGTCTGTCACTTGCACAACCCGCACTACATCGGTACACGATGTATTTATTTCCGCTTGTTGCTTATGTATTTTAGCCGTCATATTTTATTGGCATCCATTTCGCTCTGAATGTTCTATATTGTTAACGTTAATGCCTAAACAATACTTTAAACTCTCACCTAAAAATGCATTTAATTGACGTTTTTCATCAACTAATTTAACTGGATAATCATTTTTGTCTTGTACCGCTCTAATCGCGCTTAACTGCGTTGCAGAAATACCTTCCATGACTTCTAGCATTCTCGCATCATGGTACAACCGCACTATAAGCACCAAATTTCTTTTTACTATGTTTGAAGGTGCTTTAAACTCGACTTTCAAAGTTGTTGTGTACCTAACCGCTTCAATTATTTTTAAACTAATAATAGATTGACTACACGCCAATGCTTGCGTTTTTATATGAAACTTTATATCGCTTAGTTTCTCACACTTTTGCTCTAATAGAGAAGGGAACAACTTCATAATTAAACAATAGTTTATTTCACACTGAGATATTAACTCATCTAGATCAGGCTTATATAGGGATTTTAGTTTAATTTGAGACACTTTTATTTTTCTTTGCTTTGCTATTTTAAATTCGCTATTTTCATACAGAACTAGTCCTACACTTGACTAACCTATATTTGATTAGCTATCAGCGAACTCAATAATATCGACCAAACAGTTATAATGAATAAGCATTTTAGTTTATATTTGACCTTATCGCCTTAGATCGTTCCATAATTTCCTTAAAAATCGACTATATTGTGAACTATTAGTGTATTTTTTTAATAGGTTAGCGCTCTATTACTTGGATCTGGGCTCAATAGAAGAGAATTATTATTAGTCTTTTGCAAATAGATCTTCATTTTTTCGCCAATTCAACTTAAACCACTGTACCGCAATCAGTGTCATTGCGTTATTCAGGCGTCCTGAATCTAACCATTTATAAGCTAAATTTACATCAATGGAGTGGATCCTAATATCCTCATTCTCGTCATCAAGCCCTGCATATTTTGGTAAGTTAGATGCATCAATTTCACCAACATACAACCAAATACGTTCAGTGGTTCCGCCAGGACTTACCAAATATTCGCAGATTTTTTTAACTCTTTTCACTTCACAACCAGCTTCTTCTTGCGATTCTCTAATCGCTACCGACTCTGGTTGTTCATTGGTTTCAATCATTCCCGCCACTAATTCAATTAACCAGGGCGAAGACTCGGACTCCATAGCTCCCGGTCTAAATTGCTCAACGAAAATCAACTTTTCTAGTCGAGGATCAAATAATAGTATTGCCGAGGCATAGCCTCTCTCAAACACCTCTCGAGTAAAACTAGAACTCCACCCTCCCTCAAACAATTCATTGCGGATATGATATCGGTTAAGCTTAAAAAAGCCATGGTGTAAACATTCTTTTTTTGAAACTGCATATTTCATGAGATTATTCCTAAAACATCAACGACATAATAATGATCCTTTTATAGGATTGTCCTAAGTCATTGGTATTTATTATAATTCTTGCTAGTATACTAAAAACAGCCAGTATACTTGAAACACAGACTATACCTGAAATACTGAGTATACCTAAAACCAAGACAATTTCACAAACCAGAAATAGGCTTATATATATGAATATCGAAAACGCTCGGTTTAATATGATAGAACAACAAGTAAGACCTTGGAAAGTGTTTGATGACAAGATACTAGGCGCTATGGCAGGACTTGATAGAGAGAGTTTTGTTACCGACGACCAGCGTGGTTTAGCCTATGCAGATACTCAATTGCCACTTGGTCACAATCAAACAATGCTTGCCCCAAGAGAAATAGCCCGCATGATCCAAGCATTAGCATTAACACACCAAGATAAAGTGTTAGAAATTGGTACCGGTAGCGGTTACTCCAGTGCAATATTATCCAAACTAGCCAAGCGTATTACTAGTGTAGAAATAATTAGCGAGTTCGTCGTTAAAGCCAAACAAATTCATAAAAAACTCGGGCTAGAAAATGTGCTCATAGAAGAAGGTGATGCAAGCGATGGTTGGATGGCTCAAGCCCCCTACGACGCTATTTTAATTACCTCCGCTTTACCCGATCTGCCTGAAAGTTTGAAAAGAAACATTAATGAAAGTGGACGAGTTGTATCTATTATTGAAAATAATGTCGGTCAAAAAGTTGGGCTCGTTGCTGCACTAAGTCAGCTTGATAGCAACAACCAATGGCAACATGAGCACCTTTTTCCGATCGACACCCATGCAATGATTAACGTCAAAAAAACCAATCGCTTTGAGTTTTAAAAAGCTCATTTAGCTTCTTTTTTACATATCTTATTACAAAATGTAGAATCTTCTCATACTTTAACTATGAGAAGTTCGCGCTAGGTGAGTTACAATACCAACACACCACAAAGAGCAAAACAAATAACTCTGAATAAAGCTCCCTTGAAATTGAAAGGAATATGAATGAACAAATCTAAAATAATTAGTGTAACGCTTATTGCGTCTATTTTATCTGTCAATGTGATGGCTGATAATCTGTTAGATATTTATGAGTTGGCGAAAGATAATGATCCAACAACCCTTGCCAGTGAGGCAGGAACAAAAGCGGCATCCGAGCGAGTTAGTCAAAGCATGGCTTCATTATTGCCTCAAATTAGCGCATCGGCTAGTTATAGTAAATCATCAAATGAATCAGCCAGTGTTTCTGACTCTTTAGTCAATCCAGTAGATACAAGCTTTCCTTCAATCCCAAACAGACGAGAATCAAGTAGCGAAAGTGATACCACAGGTAAGAACTATTCAATATCGTTAAGCCAAGAAATATATAATCATGGAACTTGGTTATCATTAAAGCAATCCGAAAAACAAGCATTACAATCTAACGTAAATCATGAAGGTACAAAACAAAACCTGATCGTTAGAGTAGCAGAGGCTTATTTTAATATATTAGCGGCAAAAGACAGTGTCGCTTTTTCTAAGGCGGAAACAAAAGCGGTTTCACAAGAGTTGGCACAAACTAAACAACGCTTTGAGGTTGGTTTAATTGCAATAACAGACGTATTAGAAGCGCAATCTCGGCACGATAGAGCCTTAGCAAACCAAATTTCTGCTCAAAATGCACTTAATAATACACATGAATTATTGCAATTAATTACCGGGCAATATCATTACGATCTATTGTCGCTAAAACAGGATATTTCTCTGAGTAATCCACAACCAGAAAATATAAAAAAATGGGTTAAAGAATCTGAAGAAAACAACATCAATGTGAAAGCCTCAAGGATCGGACTCGATATCGCAAAACAAAGCATCTCAATTTCCAGATCAGGACACTATCCAACATTAAGTTTATCAGCGAGTTACTCCGACAGTGACAGCGATACAGATATTCCTAATCAGCCAATTTTTGATGACATAGGTGTCAGAGTAGCAGATGCAACCAACATTCACTCTAACTCTCAAAGTAATGGCGGCTCGATTTCAATCAACTTCAATGTCCCTATTTATTCTGGAGGAAGAGCCAATTCTCGTGTTAAAGAATCCCAGTCGCTTTATTTGCAAGCAGCACACAATTTAGAGGCAAACAGGCGCCTAGCCATCAGCCAAACCCGTAGTTCTTATCTTGGTGTTATTGCTAATGTAAGCTCAGTCAATGCACTTAAACAAGCCGTCATCAGCTCAGAGAAATCTTTAGAAGCAACCCAAGCAGGCTTTGAAGTGGGTACACGGACAATCGTTGATGTATTATTACAAACTCAAATATTGTTTGACTCGAAGCGTCAGTATGCAAGATCAAGATATGATTACGTTCTAAACACCCTAAAACTAAAACAAGCAACAGGGCTACTAACAGAAGGCGATTTAGCTAAAGTCAATCAGTTGTTGAGATAGCAAAGCTTTCAATCTTCGTTCAATCATTCATAATGACTCCTTTTTCAACGAGGGAGTCTAATATTTTGACTCTCTTCCTAGACTAACCAACACCCAGACTCTATAATTCAAGCCATTCAGTTTTACCTTTAGAAGTCACCGATGGCAAAGAAAAAAAAATCGCCGGACAATACGATTGCTCAAAACCGTAAAGCTCGCCATGATTATCTAATTGGTGAAACCTTTGAAGCTGGACTCGCCCTACAAGGCTGGGAAGTTAAGTCTATGCGCGAATCGAAGGTCACATTGAGCGATGCCTATATCATACTTCATCAAGGTGAAGCATGGTTGCACGCCTGTCATATAGCCTCTTTAAATACCACTTCAACTCATAATGTCATAGAGAATACTCGTAATAAGAAACTACTATTAAACCATTCAGAATTGAATAAACTCCATGACGCTATGAATAAAGGCGGTTACACAATCGTACCTCTGTCTCTTTATTGGGTTAGAAACTTGGTTAAAATAAAGATAGCTACAGGGAAAGGAAAAAAACTACACGATAAACGAGCTGCAGAAAAATCAAAACAGTGGGATAAAGATAAAAGTCGAATAATGAAAGATAGTAGAAATGATTGAGTTGTTTTAAATGAATAGCGTCTTTTTAAAACCAGAACCCATTAAATTTAAAATAAAGATTTTCTTTGTTTTAATATTGGCATGTGGCTTGTTTGCTTGTCAAATAAACAAACAAGACTCGGCTAATAAGGCGTCTTTGGATGATTTGGCTTTAGAAGATAGTAACAATCAAGATAAAAGCGTTAATAGAGCCATTGCATTATTAGAGAAAGGCGATAATAAAAAAGCGAGCGAGAGTATTAATCGAGTACTGCGATTCAACTCTAAACATAAAACAGCCAATTTAATTCACAGACAACTCACTAAAAATATCGACAAAATATTTCCAAGCAAGCGTTATCATGATTATAAAGTGAAAGGGACAGATAACTTAAGGTCAATCGCTAAAACATGGCTAGGCAATGCAATCTACTTTGTCAGCTTAGCTCGCTCCAATCAAATTAAAAATCCGGCTTTAATCAAGTCTGGACAAATTATTAGAATTCCAGTTTTAAAGTCGAGCCCCTTAGTAATACAAGAAAAGCGTCGTTCATCAGCAAATATTGCTTTGATTAAATCAACAATAAAAATAGACCAACACCAACGAGCGTTACAGCAAATGAATAAGCTCTTTATTTTAAAGAATGATCACAAAGCTTTACTTTCTATGCAGCAAAAAACTTTATCAGCCATTGCAGACAAAGCTATCACTATCCCTGAAAGAAAACTGACGATAAAAAACTTAGTTGTCATCAAAAACAATACTAATCGAAAACTATTATTACCGGCCTATCAAAATTTCATACGTCAACATCAGAAAAATATTTTTATAGATGAATTTCTTTTATTATTTGAAGATAAGAGTTATAGAGAGTCAGCAAAAAAACTGGTCAAAGCAAAAACAATCAAAGGTTTTGAAAATAACCTCAAACGAACCATTAAAACAGAAAAAAAATTAATCAACAAACTACATCAAGAAGCGATTATTTTTCGTAAAAAACAACAACTGGACGATGCTCTCACCAGTTGGAGCTTGATACTATTGATTGATGAAAAAAACTCGCTAGCAATGAAATATCATGAGCGCACACTCAAACTCTTAGAGCGACTAAAGAACCTATGACTAATATTTGTCGTAGTGCGTTAGTTTCATTTAGTAGTGAACAAATGTTTAATTTGGTTAATGATGTAGAAAAATACCCATTATTTGTTCCATTTTGCTCTAATTGTATTTTGCTTTCAAAAGAGCAAGGTTTCATTACTGCAAAATTAGAAATATCGAAAGGTGGATTTTCTAAATCATTTACTACTCGTAATCAGTTACATCCAAATAATAAAATTGACCTCGCTTTAGTCAATGGGCCATTTAAATATTTAACTGGTTCATGGGATTTTATACCGTTGTCCGATCAAGCCTCTAAAATAGAATTAAATTTAGACTTTGAATTTTCAAGCCGGCTAACTGACATGGCTTTTTCTAAAATATTTAATCAACTCGTTCAATTAATGGTGGCGGCATTTACCGAAAGAGCAAAAATAGTCTATGCAAGTGATAGGCAGGTTAGATAAGTTGGAAAAATTAGATACGTTGGAAAACAAGCCTAAATTAAATATTGAAGTTATTTATGCAAAGCCAAAGGAACAAAAATTATTCTGTTTATCTGTCGATAGTGAAACAAGTGTAGAAATGGCAATTCAAAAATCGGGAATTCTAGACTATTACCCTGAAATAAATTTATCAATAAATAAAGTGGGTATTTTTAGTAGAAGCTGCCAATTAAGCGATCCACTATATGATAACGATCGTATTGAAATCTACAGACCTTTAATCATTGATCCAAAGGAGGCTCGTAAGCAACGAGCGTTAAAAAATAATGTTTAATGCCGTTTTTTTTGGCGAAGCATTAATCCATCGTTAGTAACAACAAGATTATATTTTTGTGATTTTTCTGCTGAAACAAAACTAGCAGATCCATGCTCTACATCTAATAAAAAATTCAAATATTCATACTGTTTTCTCCAACTTGCAATATCAAGATTATTTTCATCAGTCAAAGAATAGACACTACGTTTTTTATTTTTTTCATCGGATAGCTTGGAGTATCGCCCGACCACTCTGTCGAGCCTATAGGATGTTCTTAACCCCAATATATTTGACCATGATTTCCACTTAAGTATATTTGCCTGTATTTCAATTTCATCACCCAGCAATTCAAAATCTAACTCTGTTCCATCTTTATATCGCAATATAGCTTTAAATTTTTGCTGTTCAATAGGAGTGATTTCAATTTCTGCAAGTAGCTCTTCATAAGTTAATGAATGATAGCCAGAAATGCCTAATAGAAAAAATGAAAGGGACGTACTTAATAATCCAAAGATTAAAGTGTTAGTCAGTTTTCCTGACGCACCCAATAGTTTCAATTTCCTTACACGATAAAAAAAACCGAACAAAAAATAAAATGTTAAAATAAGTGATATTGCCAGTATCGAAAGCAAGAGAATATTGGAGTTGCTACTGTCTAACATATTGACCTCTTAAGGTTTATTGACTCTTAGCTAAATATATCAATATAAACAATTAAGTTTAATGTTCTATGCTCACTTCTACCGTTTCATCATTATCAACGGCGTTAGCAGAAGTTTTAACTTTAACGATTTCAAACTGTTGCGTACTTGATTTTTCTCTTTTTAAATCTCTCTCAAAAAACTCTTCTAAATAATGACCCAGCTGGTTAAATGATTCAAACACTTCGCTCACTTCATCATTTCTTTCACTCATTATACGAACATCAATTTGACCATTACTTAATCTTTTTAGCCCTTTATTAATGCGGTCAAAATCTCTAGAAGTTTTTCTCGCTAATAATAGTGTCGCAGTCGCTACTACGATCAATGTCACCAACATAACTAAAGCCATTGTGATCAATGTCGTCCTTAAGGATTTAAACATTGGTTCAGAAGAATATGTCACGTAAATTTCACCTAATTCTTTTCCACTAAAATGAATAGGCTGAAGAACTGAAAACAGGTTAATTGCGCTTTTATCGTTATCACTTGAAGGAATATCAAAAACCCTTCCTTTTTCTGATTTTGATACCGTGTCATTTTTAATAATTAAATTATTATCAGGCACAATAAATTGCTGTTCTAATAGTTCGTCGTTACTCGATGCAATTATTTTTTTTGATTTATCGATAATTAAAATTTGTTTTAACTGTTGATTGGTGGCATTGTCTTTTAATATCACCTGTAAACCGAGTTGGTCATTTAATAATATTGAATCCGCACTTTGAAATGCAATCATCCGAGCAATAGAAATACCATGTTCATAGGTCGAACTTGTAAGTGCTTTATACTGCATCCAATAGACAACGATAGAACCTATTAACATAGAAATAAATACAAGGCCAGACATAATCAAGGTCCAAGTCATTGTAAGCGAGCGAAGGTTAGTCGATTTTTTTTCTTTTTTACTTTCTAGTTGATAAGTGATTTTTCTAATGTCGGACAAAAGTAATGTCGCACTTTGATAACGTCTATCGGGATTTTTTTGTAACAGTTTTCTAACTAAATCTTTTACTTCATCTTTTAAACGCTCATTTTCTACCATTAAACCTGGAGGCTTATTCTTTAAAATTTGTCTAAACAAATGACTCAACTCGTCGGCCACAAAAGGTGGCATACCCGATATCATCCTAAACAGTAAAACGCCCATTGAATACAGATCAGTCCTGTGATCCAACGCATCTCCCATCACTTGTTCCGGTGACATATACTCAGGGGTACCAATCACTTTTTTTCTTCTTGGCTTTTTTTGAGTATTTAATTCTTCTCCTCGTTCACTGTTTAAATTATCAATTGCTTGAGCAATACCAAAATCCGTTAATTTCGCTGTTTTTTTGTCTCTTAATATTAGAATGTTTGCCGGTTTAATATCTTTATGTACCAAGCCTTGTTGATGTGCATAATCCAATGCGAGCGTCATTTGACCAGCTATATTTAGCGCCGTTTTCAAGTCCAATTTATGTTTGGATTTTAATATTTTATCAAGCGTAACACCTTCCAACATTTCCATTGCAATATAAGGAATCTTATCAGTGATCCCTACATCATAAATGGTAACAATGTTGAGGTGAGATAATTGAGCGGCCAAACGCGATTCTCGTACAAAAGCTTCCCTAAAGGATTTATTCTGAGCTAAATGTGGGCGTAACATTTTTATCGCTAGAAACCTATCCAGTTGTGGGTCAAATGCTCTATAGACAAACGCGGTAGAACCACGACCCACTTCTTCTAAAATACGATAACGCCCAAGAATTCGTGGTTTCACAAATTCTCTTCTCTTAGGCTTATTTTTGATTACATTTGCTTCCAATTTTTCAGTTTGTTTCTTAGTGAAAACTTGACGTTTAGTGCTATTTTTTGATTGGAAGGGTGTTATTTTGTTCTTAGAAATGTTTTTCTGTGACGTTCTTAAAGATTCTTCTCTTTTGAGTTTTTTCGCTTTATTATTTTCAACTTCATTAGACATTTTTATAAGGTGTTTTTATAGGTTTACTTTTTAATTATTTCAAAGTTATGAATAATCAAATAAAAACCAAAGCAACAGGATAACGATAATCACGCCTCCAATGAGCATTGGTATTAGTTTATTACTGCTTGAAACTTCTTCTTGCACTTCATCATCTTCAACTAAAGAGAAAACAAACTCGCTGCCCGCAAAAGCAATCATGTCACCCATTTTGAGTATTTGACTTACCACTTTTTCACCATTAACAAAGGTTCCATTAGATGATAATAAATTTAAAACCTTCCACTCACCTTCTGACAAAATTACCTGTGCATGCATCGATGAAACACTTGACTCGGTCAAAACGATATCGCTAGATGGACGCCGCCCAATTTCATTTTTATCTTTTCGTAAAATATACTGTTTACCAACAACATCACTACTGATTCCTATCAATGCAGGCATATCAGCATTTTCAGATTTAGACTCTATAATCTGTTTAGCAACCATTTTATTAATTTCATCGACTTCAAATAATTGAGTGCCTTGAGGTCCCATTTTTGATGCATCGTCATTAGCAGACATGGTATTACCTCATTAATTTAATTCTTAAAAGTATAAATTAAAACTAACCGCCAAACAGTGCTCTAACTCTCTCTAGAAAACTTAATCGTTTTATAATGGGTGAACTAATTATAATAACACTGACATTATCACGTCCACCAGCTTGTTTAGCTGCATTAACCAAACGTTGCGTTTTTTCTTCAATCGATTTTTTATTATTCATAATTTCAGTAATGGCGTTGTCATCAAGCTCATCACTTAAACCATCACTACATAAAATTAATTGTTGATTGGCTTCCCATTCACATTCATATACGCCCACTTCTACATCTTCAATTTCAGTAGAACCTAAACATTGAGTAATCATATGACGCTGAGGGTGAGTTTTTGCATCATCAACGGTTAATAAACCGGCATTAATCAAACGCACCATTAAAGAATGATCTTCGGAAACTTGGATTAATTGCGATTTAGTTGCATCCCAAAGGTAAGCTCGACTATCACCAACCCAGGCTATTTTATATTTTTCATTGTCACTCGATGCAGCAACCACAGTAGTGCCCATACCAGACTGTCCAAGACCTTCATGTGCAGCGGCTATTATGCGATGATGTGCTGATTGGATGGCTTTTGTAAGGGATTGCGATTGAGCAAAAACACTAGCTATATCTTTAACTGCTAAATCAGAAGCAACTTCACCACAGGCATGACCGCCCATACCATCAGCAACAATCCAAAAATCTGGCGCTGAAGATATTGCATCTTCATTCAATTCACGCACGCAACCTACATCACTCATTTGAGCCGACTGACAACGATTTACTGTATCTTGCCCCATAATCACCTTTTTTGCGGTCACCTACTCGCAAATTTTGTTTGAAATTGCAAATTTTTACACAATAGATAAAATAGAAATTTCATAGCTTTATCAAGTGTGTCATAATTCGCCTGTACTTTCGAGTATTTATCCTTACTAAATAAATATTTTAGCGTGATTTAGAGCATTTTGCTTTAGACTTCACAAAAATCTTTAATTTAGTAATAGTCTGGTTTTTATCGTAGATGTTATCATCTAAACCAGTCTTATTTGGGGGCGACTTGGCTTCGACGAGGATTACAAAACTCAAGGTGCATGCCGAGGTGTCAGCGAACCTCGTAAACACTAGCTGAAAAAACTTAGTTGCAAACGATAACAACTACGCTTTAGCCGCTTAGGCTAACTGTTGCTACTGAGCGTCACTGGTAGGTAGATCAACAGTCATTAACAGAGACTCGCGGGTAAGGATGTTTGTTCCCCAACCGTTAAAACTAAACAAACTCGTTTCTAGCATCCTGTTAGTTGGATCTGTTAGAGATTAAGATATAGACTAACTAAGCATGTAGTACCAAGAGCAGCGGATTCGCGGACGGGGGTTCGATCCCCCCCGCCTCCACCAAAAAATAAAGGCTCACCTTCCAAAGTGAGCCTTTTTTAATTCTGGCACTCGCTCTCAAAGGTACGCATAATATTTAAACCTAATTATAGGTTCGATAGAATGCCAGACTTTGCATTTCTCCAAGGATTAGACAAAGACATTCAATCATCTCTTCTTAACCAATTACGATATTTGTGGACTCATACCTCAACCTCTCTCGAGGGCAACACTCTCTCTTTAGGTGAAACAAAATTCGTCATTGAAGAAGGTTTAACTATTTCAGGTAAGTCTTTAAAAGATCATCAAGAAGTTGTTGGTCATGCTCGAGCCATAGATATTTTGTATGACTTAGTCAATCAAGAAATAACTAAGCAATCGTTATTTAATCTTCACAAAGCCATTCAAACCCAAGACGTTTCTGATATTTTCAAACCGCAAGGTGCTTGGAAAAATGAACCTAATGGAACGTATGCTGTTGGTGCCAACGGTAAACAAGTGTTTATCGATTATGCATCACCTGCTGATACACCAAAATTAATGAAAGAATGGTTAACAAAACTCAACTTTTTTAGTAAGCAATCACTTACTATTGAACAAGCAATCAGCGGATATAGTGAATTGCATTTAGGCTTTGTACATATTCATCCTTTTTGGGATGGTAATGGACGTTTGGCGAGGTTATTAAGTAATATCCCTTTACTCAAATCTGGATTTCCTCCCTTAATGATTTCACAAGAAAACGGGAAGGAATATATTCAGTTACTTGCCATCTACCAACTTAATTCAGAAATAGTGACTACTCAATCTGGCGTTTGGACTGAAAGCAGCTCTCGAAGCGAGTTCGAAAAATTCTGTACGGAGTCTTATAAAACTACGATTGATTTAATTGACAACGCAAAAGAACAACAAGTAAAGCGATTAGGATAAGTAAAGTTGTTAATGGCACGTAGGTTTTCTGTTATTTTTTGGCGTTATTTTGGTTATGATGTACTTTGCGAACTGTTCCAAGCTTTCAATATCGATTAAGGCTAAAGAAATAAATTATGTCTA